>OLQH01000555.1_pt1 | contig 39571 bp, 30 predicted proteins | sample 1672671 | NCBI WGS metagenome assembly OLQH01 (sample SAMEA3136712, study PRJEB25190) | human gut metagenome
CCGCACTCATTATCTCGCCCATACTCTGTATCTTCTCCGGTGCAAAACAGGGACTCTCAGATACTATTCTCTGAAGGACTGGATCGTAAATTTCCTGAAAATTATCCTCCGGGTTGCCCATGCACAGAGGACCGGCAGCGATCCCCCCCACCAGCTCACCGGTCTCATCAGACAGCGGCGCTGTAATTAATATAAGTCCCAGGGGACAGAGGGAAATATAGATGCCATCCCAGCGATAGGCCTCCTCGCAGCCTTTCCGATAGGCGTTCATCCCCCAGCATCCAAAATGATTGCACTGTTCGCATGCTCTGCATATCGCCCCTGGTTCCCACTTATTCTCACCTTGCTCCTGGTCCCCCTGATTTACCGGTACACACTCCACGCCAAATATTTCCGCAAGATGTCTGCTGTATTTTATTACCTGTTCCCACATATGTCCCGACATTCCAATTCTCCTGTTGTGCTTTCCCTAGTTTCCTGTTCTCCCCTCCTGTCCTCTCATAGAAAAACAGGAGGATTCCACGGCCACAGCCTGAACCTTCCTGTTTCTCAGAATATCATAAATATCTTATTTATACAATCATATCCAGCAAATGCTGTTTATAATAAAATGATTTTGCAGTGTCAAAGAATGCATCTATATTCTCAAATTCTGTCAGCGGCGGAATATCGCATCCAGAAGAAACTATAAAGTTTGGAAATTCTTTACAATTTTCCAGCACCCTCATAGTCTCTATCCTCACAGAAGAGGGTGTCCCGTTGAGAAACTGTGCGGAAGGGCTTACATTTCCCATAGCCAGACAGTCTTTCGGGATACGCTGCATCATCTCCTTCATATCAATGCTGTCCCCGAAATGGTATATGAGACACCCGGTATCCAGTATCTGATCGATTAGCTGGATCACATAATTGCCGCAGTTATGATAGATAACCACAAACCCCTGATCCTGTGTCTTCTCAACTATCTCTTTTACGTAGGCACTGGAGAATTCCTCCATAAGCTGTGGGGACAGCATACCGGCAAGGGGTTCGGCCATAACTATTCCGTGGGCCCCTGTTTTTTTATATTCCAGAATATAGGCAATGAGAAAGTCCGTTACTTTCCGAAGAATCGTGTGTACCATATCCGGTTCCTCATAGCAGTACAGCATCACCTCGTTCACATCCATCAGTCTCCCTGCAAGTGAAAAGGGACCGATACAGCCGGCGAACACCGGGCGATCTGTGATAAGCTTCAGGGCCTTTCGGATACCCTCCAGGCATACCCCGGTACGCCCAGCCCCCACCTCGGGTACCTTTAGACGCTCAGCCTCTTCTTCTGTTTTCACTATATTCCCGATGATCGTGGGAACTTCATCTGCCGCATACACACAGCGCGCGCCAAACGCTTCCGCCTCCACAGACAGATCCATAAAGCTCACTGCCGCTGCCGTGTCATACTTATCCGCAAGCATCTTCATCCCCAGCGCCTGGTAATTACTGTCCGCAACCAGTTCCTTCACCGTAACACACAAAAGCTGCACTGACGGAAAGGATAATATAGGCATTGGTTTTTTCTCATCCGCATAAATCATTTTTTCTATCCAGCGATACATATTCATAACAAAAACCCTCCGTGAAATTTTTAACGTAATGAAGTTATTATCACTTTTTAGAAGATTTTTGTATATCACAAATATTCAAATTTTATCAAATTTTTTACAACTTTATCAGTATCTCAGTTTTATCCTGGACAGTTCTACCGGAACCTGGTACCCGTGCATATGCAGATAATATTCCATTCCTTTTCTCGCCAGGTCACTGTCATTCTTGGGCGCCACGGTAATTCCCCGGATCGGGAGCTTATTGTCTGATTCCAGCATGGTAATCTTTATATAGGGAATTAAAAAACCTTCCTTTTCCCGGAATAACACGTTCATACCCTCACTCTTTTTAAACACAAACCGGTACTCCCGTTCTTCTGTAAAACCCTCCTGCTTAAAAAACATCGCATAGATTTTGGCGGCCTTCTGAAACATTCTGCATGCTTTCTGGAACACCGGGTCACTCTCCCAGGCCATGCCTCTGTTCATAATGTCGGCAAAAGAAAGCCCAAAAGACTCGGGTATCTTCTTCTGCATCAGATCCAGAATATAGTCTCTTTGTTCTTCCAGAGCATATACCACATACCCGTGATAGGCGATGGCATTGCTTTTCGCTATCTTTTTGATGATTTTTTCACTGTCAAAGGCCATATTGTATCCGGTCTCATTGCCGAACTCTGCCCAAAGAGTTATGCTGTCGGAGCAGGTGGAAAATGCCAGTACGAAAAATTCCTTATTTTTCTCATAGACAAAATGGTCCCCCTCCTTGAAAATATTCTTAAGAAATAGATCCTTCCATCCCTTGTTCTTAAAGACAGATCCGCTCATCTGCTGGATCACTTCTATGATGTAAGAAAATTCTCTCGGGTCATTGAGAAAGTCACTTTTTGTAGCCCAAAAGCTTTTTTCATCCAAAATCCCCTGGACCCCCGCAATCTGTGTGTAATGATACAGGGTAGTATTCCGTTCTATTGTTTTTAGATGGATAATCTGATTTCTCATAGTTTCCCCTTCCATGCAAGGCAGACCAGCGGTCAGAATCCTCTGATTTTATCTGCGCTGTCATCCCGGGTGTTCTGGATTTCCCTGATAACTACGTAGTATCCGGTTTCTTCATTTATTTTAACCAGTACCCGCTCCCCCGTTTTATGCCCCAGAATGGCCTTACCGATGGGAGACTCTGTGCTGATCATACCCTTCAGAGAATTTCCCCGGATAGAGGTTACCAGTTTGAATTCTTCTGTCTCATCCTCATCCTCGAAATATATTTTTACCGTATTATTAATCCCTACCTCGTCCTCCCTGGATTCGTCCGATACGATGACAGCTGTTTTCAGCATTCTCTCCAGATAGCGGATCCGGCTCTCATTTTTATTCTTATCCTTCTTCGCGGCATAATATTCAAAATTTTCACTGAGATCTCCCTGGGCTCTGGCTTCCTTCACTGCTTCTATTGCCTCTTTCCGCACAACAAGCTTTCTGTATTCTATCTCTTCCTGGATCTTTTTTACGTCACTCTTAGTTAGCTGTTCCCTCATACTTGCTCCTTTAACTCCTGTCTTATCCCTTATTTCTGTCTCCTAACAGTGTATCACAGTTATCCTTTTTTCTCATCAGTTTTTTCTATTTCAGACGAAGGTCCAGACTCAAATCCGGTTGACTTGCTTTCTCCCGTCACTTAGAATAAAAGATAACTTATCTCCCTGCGGAGAATCTGATGAAAGTGAGAGAAACATATGTGGAAATCCTGTCTGAAGCTTATTATCCCCATGCAGATCTTTGGAAGTATCGGCATATTTGTCCGGGGAATTTCGTTGTCTACTGTGGAACTTGTCTTCTACCGCGTTTTTATTGCCAGTATTTTTTTCTCCCTCCTAATGCTGCTGAAAAAAAAGAACCCCTTCCGCTGCGGGAAAAGGGCCCTCTGTCTGGCCGCCGTGTCAGGAGTTATTATGGGGATTAACTGGCTTCTGTTTTTCCAGGCACTGCGCTGTACCACTGTAGCCATCGGCACTATGACCTATTATCTGGCACCTGTGCTGGTTTTATTCGCTGCTCCCTTTGTACTGGGAGAACATCTGTCCAAAAAACAGGTTGTCACTGCTCTTCTGGCTCCGGCCGGACTGGCTCTTATTGTATTCAGTTCCGGGGAAGCCCCCCTGACCGTATACCACCACGGGCTGGGGCTTTTATGCGGTGCCGGTTCTGCGCTGTTTTATGCCATGCTGATTCTCTGCAATAAAAAGCTGGACAACATTGATAATATGGACCGGACGCTGATACAGCTGCTGGCTGCCGCCCTTGTGCTCTCCCCGGTGCTCTTAAAGCATCACAATTTTTCTGTAGTGAAGGCTAACCTTCCCCTGCTTTTGATCTTGGGAATTGTGCATACTGGTATTGCCTGTTATCTCTATTTCTCTGGTCTGAAGGAGACACCTACACATCTCACGGCTGTACTCAGCTATATGGATCCTGTATCTGCTATCTTCTTTGCCGCCGCCTTCCTGGGGGAGCCCGTCTCCCCCGTTCAGCTGGCCGGCACAGCTGTTGTCCTGGCCTCTGCTTATTTGTCAGGAAAAAGCCAGACGGGAGCAGGCTCTCCAGGATGCGGCAAAGTAGATGAGGTAAACTAATCCGAACAATCCCAGACTGATTCCCTGGGAATGCAGAAACGTTTTGTTGGAAATCTCATTCATCATCATCCAGTAAGAAAGCTGTCTGGACAAAAAGATGCTTAAGGGCACCGGAATCATCAGGGGCACCCCGAAAAATAACAGCTGCTGCTGAAACACCAGTTTTTTCCCCTCCCGGTTTCCCACCCCCAGCTTAGAGAGAAGCTCATAGCGAAACTGATACTTCACCGCCTCACTTAACTGATGAACTGCCAGCACCGCAGCTGCTGCACAGACAAAGATAAGACCCACATAATACAGGGAAAATGCCAGAATGGTAAATACAGACAGATACGAATCCCGTATGCTCCCTTTGGTATTGCAGGTGTCAATCCCCTCATAGCTGTATGTTTCATACAGGAGATTTACCAGATTTTCCGCATCCTGCGGGGTGGTTTCTTTTTCTGTCTGGACAGCCAGAGACATATGATACACGGGAAGTTTTCCCGCAATATTGTCCGGTACAATCACCACATACCCTGTCCCGTTAAATCCATCCCCTACTCCAAATGATTCCGACCGGCTTTCCTGATATTTAAGTGTCTCCCCTCCGAGGCGTATGTCAGGGATTTTCTCCTGCTCTGCTATCTCCCTGATTCTGGGTGTGCACTGGATGAGATACCTCCCCTCTTTTAGTTCTGTCTCTCCGTAGCCCAGCATTCTTCTAAGCTCTTTATAATCCGAATAAGCCAGAACCGGCGCAAATTCCATCCATCCCACCGGGCTGTCCTGTTTGCGGAACCAGTCTGTCAGTATTTTACTTTCTCCGTCATACAATGGGTAGGCAAGCTGGCTTCGAATTCCAAGCCTTTCTTCAGCATATGCAGATACCGGACTCAAATCCTCAGAAGGCTGGGTGGTAGATACCGTAATGTCAAAAGACATGGTGCTCTCTCTTTTCTCAGAAAAAAACCGCTCAAACAACAGCCCCATAGAGGTCGCTGTAAGGGTCAGGGTTAAAAGCAGAGCCAAAGTACCTATGGTTACTCCCATAGTTCTCATTCTGGCGGTCATATTTCTCAGGAGAAACAGGCGGTGCTTCTTATATTTAAAGCTATCCCGTGCCAGCACTGTTCTGCCGAGAAAAAAGGTCACTGTCATATAGATCCCATAGATGCTCCCGATCAGCAAAACCACGGAGAGAAGCAGCAGTGCACCCCCATTGTGTACCTCCTCACTGTGGTGGCAGAGATACCATAAGGTACCTACCCCCGCAGCGCAGGCAGCCGCTGCGGCCAGGAAAAGGGTCCAGTGGCCCTTTCCGGTCTTCAGAGCCGAGGCCTCATTTTTCTTCTCCATATACAGGAGATCACAGATCTTAATCTTTCTGAGCTGCCGTCTCACTCTCACCATGGCAAACAGATAGATGGCTGCCCCGTATCCTGCGGTCAGAGCCAGTGCTTTGGCAGAAAACTGAAACTGTATCTGATACTGTGCCTGAAAGATTCTCATAATTATCATATCCAGGATCTGATACAGAAAGCTCCCCACCAGGAGACTTATAATAAAAGCCCCAGCGCCCATCAGAAGATTTTCCCTGACAAAAAGGCTGGCCACATCCCGGTTGGGAATCCCCAGAAGAAGATAGGTGCCGAATTCCCGGCTTCTCTTCTCCAGGATAAATCTGGTCATATAACAGATAAGCCAGCCGATGACAAATACAATAATCAGAGAGATAAAGATAATGGTTCCGGTCATGGCACTCATGCCGTAGCTCAGGTTCCGTATCTCGCTGGAGAACACAATCAGGTTAAAGGCATACACCATAGACAAAGAAAAGGTTACGGTTACCAGGTAAATCAGATAATCTCTTGCCGATCGCTTTGCATTCCTTACTGCCAGTTTACTGAGCATTGGAAACATCACCTCCCAGCAGGGTTACCACATCCAGGATCTCCTGGAAAAATTCTTTTCTCTCCCTGGTTCCGCGGCGGATCTCATTGAAAATCTTTCCGTCTCTGAGAAACAGGATCCGGGAACAGTAGCTGGCGGAGAAAACGTCATGGGTAACCATTAAAATCGTAGCCTTCAGTTCCCGGTTCAGAGCCCCGAAGCTTTCCAGCAGCATTCTTGCGGACTGGGAATCCAAAGCTCCCGTTGGCTCATCTGCCAGAATGAGCTTGGGATGGTTGATCATAGCCCTGGCACATGCACAGCGCTGCCTCTGGCCTCCTGACACCTCATAGGGAAATTTGGTAAGAATGTCCCCTATGCCAAGCCTCTTTGCGATCTCCTTCACCCGTATACTGATCTTTTTCGGATCTTCTTTGCAGATCACAGGTGCAAGTCCTATATTTTCTTCAATGGTAAGGGTATCCAGAAGATTAAACTCCTGAAACACAAACCCCAGGTTCTTCTGTCTGAACTTTGCCAGCTCTTCTTCTCTCAGTGCTGTAATATCTTCCTCTTCCAGATAAATATGCCCGGCGGTCACCGTATCAATGGTTGCAATACAGTTCAGCAAGGTTGTTTTTCCGGAACCGGACGCCCCCATAATCCCCAGAAACTCTCCTTCCTCCACAGAAAAGGAGACCTGGTGCAGGGCCTTTGTGACAAAGGAACGGGATCCGTAATATTTTTGGATTTCCTCAATTCTCAGTAATGTTTTCATGTAATCACTCCTCGTATACGTTTTCTTCAGTATACCTCCCTTCTTTTCCTTTGTTTACTTACAAAGTTGTAATAACGCTTCACTCCCTTACATTCTGTGCAGATTTCCCACAGGAAACTCAAGAGTAACTGTAGTCCCCTCCCCCTCTTTGGAGGCGACAGACAGGGCAATTCCCAGCCTCTCGCACAGCTTTTTACAGAGGTATAGCCCGATGCCTGTGGCCCCGTTCTTCTGCCTGTCTCCTCCTGTAAATCCTTTGTCAAAGATCCGGGGCAGATCCTCCGGGGGAATCCCCCTCCCGTTGTCTTCCACACACAGCCGGATCTTCCCCTGTTCTGCGCCGGAGTAGATATGAATCCCGGGCTCTTCCTTGTCCTGATACTTTACTGCGTTAGACAGAATCTGGCCCAGAATATAGCGCATCCATTTTCCATCTGTATATACAGTTTCAGAGAGCTCCTCTACCTGCAGCCCAATACCCCGCTCCAGAATGTAGGGACGATAGGCCAAAAGCGCCGGATTCACCACGTCTGAAAGAATACATTCGGAGATAAAGTAATCTTTCTCCACCTGTTCACTTCTGGCAAAGTACAGCACCTGTTCCACCAATTCTCCGATCCGTGCGAATTCCTTTTTTATCCTGCCGTTCTGGGGGGAAGGGTGATTGCTGCAGATAAGGGTTCCGGCGGCAATCGGAGTCTTTACTTCATGAATCCACTCTTCAACATACTCCTTATACTCCCGGCTTATCTTCTGCACCTCTTCAATTTTCTCTGCCATGGCCTTGTTGGCTCCCCGGAGCATTTCATAATACATCTTTTCCGTCTGATCCTTGGGTTTCCCCATCAGTTCACAGATCAGATACTTTTCCTCTAGCCCGGCAAAAAGACTGCACATTTCCCTGTATTTTCTTCTCTGCCTCTCATACCCCCACACCAGGTTTCCTGCGAGAATTAAAAGCCAAATACCGATAAAGTAAAATATGACAGCCCCCGGATTGCCGCAGGCTCTCAGGTAAACCCCGGCAAGAACCATGAGAAACAGGTTTCCCATCATCACAAAGAGCTTTTCTTCCAGATAGCACCAAAAATTCATTCCTGCTCCCCTCCTGCCCGGTACCCTTGTTTCGGTACCGTATGAATCAGATCCCCCAGTCCAATCTCACCCAGACGCTTGCGCAGTCTGGATAGATTTACATTCAGAATGTTCTCATCCACGTACCATTTATTCTCCCAGAGATATTCCACCAGTTCATCTTTTAGCACAGTTCTCCCCCGGTTGAGAAACAGATAATAGATAATCTGCAGTTCTTTTTTGGATAATTCCAGAGATTTCCCCTGGAACTCAATCCGTCCGAATACCAGATTCAGGGCCGCCCCGCCCACAGTAATGCTTTCCTTTGCCTGGCTGTTCCGCTGAAGAAGCCTCCGCACCCGTGCAGTCAAAACAGACAGACTGTAGGGCTTCCGGATAAAATCATCCCCCCCGGCACGGATGGCAGTCAACTCGTCCTGTTCTGAATCCCGGCAGGTTACAAATAGAATGGGTACTGCCGATTCCTCCCGGATTTTCCGGCAGAGGGATACCCCATTCTGGGCTCCCAGCTGAATATCCAGCAGTATAAGATCCGCTTCTTTGAGCTTTGCTTCATTGTCTTCCCATGCTTCACAGGCTGTAACGGCAAATCCCTGACCGGCAAAATGTTCTTTCAGTTCCCGGCGGATCCCTTCATCATCCTCAACGATAGTAATCTTCCACATATGCTTTCCTTTCCGATCAAATGAGTAATCTTGCCCTGTTCTATGCAGGTCCGGCAGCTTTTAGCTTACCGGATATAAACTCCAAGAAATGCCGGCTGGCTATAGGCAGAGTCTTCTTTTCCTTAAAAGCCAGGGCAATGGTTCTGGACAGGCACGGCTCTATCTCCTTTACTGCAATATTGTAATTCAGTCTGTTCAGTATCAGTTCCGGCAGAATGGCAACCCCCAGTTCCTTTTCCACCATTGACATAATGGTATAGTCGTCGTGCACCCTGTACTGTATATTAGGAATAATCCCATGCTTCTGAAAAAAGTCCAGAGGCTCGCTGACCCGCCCCTCCTCCAGAAGAATAAAGGGTTCTCTGGCCAGGGCCTTCAGGGAAACCTTATCTCTGGCTGCAAGGGGATGGGAAGGAGACAGAACTGCCAGCATAGGGTCTTCCCTGAGAGGTATGGTTTTCATATCTGGTACTGCCTCTGGGTTGATGAATCCAAAATCCACACTGCCTTCGCGGATCAGTTCTTCCACCGTGTTGTAGTCCCCCTGGTACAGCTCAAAATGTACCCCTGGATAACTCTCCCGGAACTCCTTCATCAGCCCGGGAAGCCAGTGACAGGATACGCTGGCAAAAGTGCCGATGCGGATAATACCGCTTTCCAGCCCTTCCATTTCTCTCTGCTTTTCCTTAAGCTCCCGGTACGCGTGATATATATTTTTAATGTAGGGAAGCAGTTCCTCCCCATCCGGGGTAAGCTCCGCTCCTTTTTTAGATCTGGTAAATAAGATGGTTCCCAGCTCATTTTCCAGGGACTGTACCATCTGGCTTACCGCCGACTGCGTGTAGCCCAGTGCCTCCGCCGCCTTGGTAAAGCCTCCTGTATCTACGATTTTGACCACAGCCTGATATCGGTTCATATGTATCCCTTCTTTTATTTTTATATAAGTATATCTTATGTATTCATAATAAACATTTGTTTTACTGATGTAAAGATAAATGCTATAATTTGTGCAAAAAGCCAAGGAGTACCAACTATGAACAGTAATTATTTGCAGTGGAAATACGGCGTCAAGGATGGAATCCCCATCTGCCTGGGGTATTTTGCCGTATCTTTTACCTTCGGCATCATGGCCAGCGGATCCGGACTTACTCCGCTCCAGGCAGTTGTTATGTCTGCCGCTAATCTGACTTCTGCAGGTCAGTTTGCCGCACTGGGAATTATCAGTGCCTCTGCTTCCTATACAGAGATGGCCGTCACTCAGCTTATTATCAATCTCCGCTACTGTCTTATGTCCTGTTCCCTCTCCCAGAAGCTGGACAGCCGGCACAGCTTTCTCCACCGGTTTCCTGTGGCTTATGGGGTAACAGACGAAATCTTCGGAGTCTCCGTGTGCAAGCCTGGACGCTTAAGCCCCTTTTATAATTATGGACTGATCACAGCAGCCGTGCCCGGATGGGCCGGAGGAACACTGTTCGGAGCTGTCTGCGGAGATATTCTGCCGGGCAGAGTGATCAGTGCGCTGAGCGTGGCTCTTTACGGCATGTTCCTGGCTGTTATTATCCCTCCTGCAAAAGGCAACCGGGTTTTAACAGGAGTCATCCTGGCTTCCATGGGGCTAAGCTTCCTGTTCACCAAGCTGCCCGTGGTCAGCTCCATCTCCTCTGGCTTCCGTATTATCCTTCTGACGGTGCTCATTGCGGGAGGGGCCGCTTTTCTGTTTCCAGTAAAGGAGGAATCCCATGAAAAGTAATATCTACATATATATCCTTGTAATGGCGGTGGTCACCTACCTGATCCGCGTGCTCCCCCTCACCCTGATCCGGAAAGAAATTACAAATGTATACATAAAATCCTTTCTGCACTATGTACCCTTTGTGACGCTCTCTGTGATGACCTTTCCGGCCATATTAACTGCTACGGCAAATGTTTGGTCCGCTCTGGCTGCGTTTGCCGCTGCCATACTCCTGGCTTACCGGGGACGAAGCCTGATTCAGGTATCACTGATTGCCTGTCTCTGTGTGTTTGTCATCGAACTGCTCTTGCTGTGATTTCTTATAAAAATCACTCACAAAAAGCAGCGCCTGCCTCCGTGTTCTGCGGATGCAGGCGCTGCTTACTTTTCAATCAGACTCTTTGTACTGTGAAACCATCTCCCAGGATGGCCCCCCGGTCTACGACATACCCGGCTCCGCCCCGGACATAGCTGGAATCCTCCGCCTCTGCCACAGTCTCTCCGTTAACCGCCATAGACAAATGTTCCCCCTTTACGGTAAATGAAACCTGATATTCTCCATCAATTTTATACTCATAGGGCACTGCAGCCAGTTCCGTAATCTCCCAGTCCTTCCTCCGGATAATCTTTGCCTTCCCGTCCTGGAACACGGCAGCATAATACCTTCGGTGCCCCTTCGCCCTGGCCGCAAGGCCGGCACATTCCTGCTGGGAAAATGTAATAGCAGAGGTAACCGTATAATCCTTCCAGTCCGGACCTCCGGTAGTTACAATTCCATTCTTTCCGGGGTGAGATACGGAGAAGGTTCTGAGGTAGTCCGGATAAAAATTATCCGCCGAGCTGACAAAAGTCTTCAGCCAGATGGTTTCGTTGGTCCAGGTAACCAGAGAAGGGGTCATCTCGTAAGACTTGCCCATCTCATACCTTCTGGGAGCCCCGGCCCAGTCCATCCATTTCAGAATCACCTTTCCGTCCAGCCTCTTTTTGCTGGCAAGCTGTATTCCCAGCCTGTAAATAGCCTGTCCGCAGTGTTCCGGCACTTCCCAGGAAATCAGATTCTCTCCCGGTTTCAGCTGGAATTCCTCCCCTGTTAACTTCTGAAGCTGATCCTGGCCGTCATAATAATCAACGAAAAAGCGGAGGGACGGCGTCTCCTCATCCGGGCAGAAGAACAAAGCATTTACGGTCTGGGTAGGATACAAATTAGGGGATGCATATACTTCAAAATAGCTGGTTCCTCCCACTCCCTTAGGGCTCTTGTCCACATAAGTCTCCACGCAGGCAGCTGCGCTGCTTCCAGGTGCCAGATGCCGATACTCCAGTTCCAGTCCCTGCCCCAGAGGATTGGATATCCCGCACAGGGCCTGTTCCTCTGCGTAATCCGGATGAATCATAAATCCCTGCACACTGCCGGGATATTCAAAGGCGTATCTTTTATCCGGGAGCTCTATGTTTTCCTGATACAGTTCCGCGGCTGCTCTCAGAATTTTTCTGGTCTCCAGCACGGCATCAGATACACAGTCTCCCCCGTCTGCAGTAACTACATATAGCCGATCTGCAACAGGGCCCCTAAGATCTGCTCCCCCGTTGATTCCCTCCAGGCCCAGACGGATCCCGTTCAGGCATCCCACATTGCCGGCATTGCAGTCCGTATCCCATCCTGCCGAGGCTGCTATCATAATCGATTTATTAAAGTCATCCCCGCCCATTAGAAGAGCTGACAAAACTACCAGATGATTGGTTATCATAGGGCAGTTGCCTGGATATTTTTCATATCCGTGGTTAGCCGCTATCCACTCCCTTACCTCGTGCCAGTCCGATGACTTTCTGCACTGTGCTCTGACATCCGCAACCAGACGATGCAGAAGATCGTCATCCACATAGGATAACCCCCGATCTATGAGAGTATCTATATTGGTCTCCTCAAAGGCCATGGATTCCATAGCCGCCAGGAAACACGCGGCCGACACCGCAATCCCGTCATGACTCACACTTGCTGCTTCTTTCGCCATACGGACTGCAAGTTCCGGTTGATTAGGATTTACCAGTGCCCAGGTATCGATAAAGATTTCGGCGCCGATGGCCTCCGCCATGCTCTGTCCATTCTGGGCGATGCTTCCGCTCTGGGGCGCCGGAATTCCTTCCTTAAGTCTTATATATGCAGAGTGCTCCGTGGAACGGGACAGACCGCCCCACCAGAGAATTGTTTTATTCTCCACCAGATAGTTCAGCCAGGTATCCCCGATCTGTTTAGCCGTAAGATCTTTCGGATAGCCGTTATCCTCCAGCGCCCGGAAAAAAGCAAAGGTTCCTGAGATATCATCGTCAGGCACAATCAAAGGCGCCCCTGCAGCCTTATGCTTAAAGTTATAGACCTCCCCGAATGCCTGATTGATCCTATCATAAAACCACCCCTCTACCGGGCGCCCCATATAGACTCCCAGACATTTTCCAAGAACGCCTGCATATATCTTCTCTCTGTAAGTACTGATCATTGTTTTGCCCCCTTGTATCCATACATTTTATTTTATCAGCTTTTCTATTAAATCTTTCATCAGCGCATCCCGATGGATGCGGTATATATAGTTTATCAGGTGCCTGTCCCCGCGGCAGGTATAGGTATCATTGTATTCAGGAATCGGGCTGGATACCAGCCTCTCTTCCATAAACTTCCCCCGGTCGTTTAGAAGCCAGGCCACTGCCGTCACATCCCATATGGTCTTAGACCAGGGCATTCCCTCTGCCCATGTCTCCATCTCTCCTATGGCAATTCCCGTGAGATAATCACACAGGGGATTCTTCCCCTGCAGCCAGTACTCCAGTTCAGGTCGGGTTATGGTAAAATGCTCTGCCACATCCATACACGGCACCTGAATCAGCGGCACTTTGCTGTTAAATACCACCCTTGCAGCCGCCAAATCCTGCATCATATTAAATTCCCGGTTATGGGCATAATGGCGTGCATTTCCTCCCAGCCACACCACTGCGATACGTTCCTTCAGCGCAGGCTCTGTCAAAAGAGCAGAGGCAATATTGGTGAGCGCTGCTATCCCCACTACATACAGGGGATTTTCAGGGGTATACGCCCTTGCCCTGCGCACCAGATCCCGCACTGCAGGGGAATCCACAGGTTCGGTCTCATTTTTAAGGAATCTGTCGGCCCCGTAAAATACCTGTTCCTTTTTCTCACCGTGTCCCCCCAGATCCAGAATTCTTTTGATCTCCTCATAGCTCTTATTCATCCCATCCCGGGGGGAAGAGGATTTATGATTATGGAAGGGTGCCGCATAAATTGCAGCGGGATTCAGCTTTTCCCCGGAATTCATCAGATAGGCAATGGCAAACTGGTCGTCAATCTCATTGAAAGCGTCCGTATCTAAAACCACGTCCACCCGATGCAGAGGTACCTTCAGATTTTTTCTGTATTGGCTCTCATCCATAGCTTTATTCTATTTCCTCCGGCACCCAGCAGGGAAGATTTTTTTTCTCCTTCTGTACATCCATGTTATGTAAATTGGCAAGCCCCTCAAGGACTACCTGGATGGAATCATCATGTCCCTGTCCCGGTATAAACCGTTCTCGGGTTACAATATTATTGTCTATGGAGAATACCGCACCCCCGCGCTTTTGGAACAGTGTACATAGTGTGGCAATAACACTGGACTCCCGATCCAGGTTTAGAACATTTGCCCTGTTATAATACTCTATAATCTCCGTGTGCCAGGGCTGTATATACCCATCCACAGCCGGACGTCCGCCGCCCACGTGCTCACAGTCAGAGCATCTGGTAACCCCCACATGCCATCTGCAGCCCAGATCAGAAGCGCTTTTGCTCATAGCCAGTACCACTTCGTGGCTGCACAGGGCAGGAAATTCAGGCTCTATATAAACTTTGGAGACTCCGTCCCCTCTTACGATTCCGCTGCTTATTACCACATCCCCGCTATGCACCTCTTCGCTGATGGCCGCAGAGCCTGCGAGCCTTATAAAGGTATCTGCTTTTGTGTAATGCATCAGCTCCACAAGGGGCAGCTCCGCCTCCGGCGCACCGCTGCCTCCGCTGACGAAGGTTATATGGGCTCCCTTATACCAACCGCTCCAGGTGGTAAAAAGACCTGTTTTACCCGCCAATACCGGATTTTCCAGTCTTTTTGCAAGAATCTCAGCGGGATCCCCGCCATACACAAGCAGAGGATCCCGTACCAGCATAACTACATATCTTCCCACCTTGTCAGGATCAATCCCTGTCATAGCAGGTTTTCCTTCAATTGCCAGACCTCCCGGGGCCATGATTCCTCCCGGCTCCATACGGTCTTTGTACACATAACTATCAAGTAACCGTTTTACGGATTCTTTCATACAATTCCTGCCTCCATACTGCCTTTTCTGTATCGGTTTTCCAGCTCTTTCTTTTCCTCCCGGGCGATTCTCTTATTCTCCGGAGTCAGTTCCATAGCCCCCTGGTATCTCAGGTTCATTCCTGCGGTAATATTAGCCGCGGCAGCAATACCGCAGACATCCATATTCTCGCACCAGGCGTAAAAGGCGGCAGCAGTAGAGCTGTTTCCGCATCCGGTCACATCCACCACGGAATATTTCTGAAAGCTGGGGGCAAAAAATACCTCTTCCCCCTTGATAATGTAAAGTCCCCTTGAGCCAATCCGGTATACCACCATAGGCACATCAAGTCCCTGCAGCGCCCGTATGGCTTCGCTGTCTTCCTCCACTTCGAATAACCGATACGCCTCTCTGCGGTTAATAGAAAATGCGTCTGTATTCTTCAGTATCCTTCGGATCACCGGAAGCTTTTCCGGAACGGTAATGGTAGCCTTGATTTCCCACATAAACCGAAAGCCGAATTCCTTTCTCAGCTGTGCCATCTGTCCGAAAAAGTCCAAATCATCCGCCCGGAAGCAATAGACCCCCTTTGTCCCTTTCAAAAATTCCCGCAGATGGTCCTTTTGGGGATCACAATCCAGGCTTTCATAATGAGCGTTTCCATATTCTGTATAGGAATACCAGTCTCCGCTGTCCCTGTACACCAGATAATTTAAAGGATTTTTGGGATCTCTTACATGAAATCCTCTCCGGTCAATATGGTTGCGCTCCATCCAGTCTCCCATATGCTCCATATAATCCGCACCGAATCCCCCGCACATCAGCACGCTGTCTGTCCACAGCTGGATCCCTGTGAGGGCAAATAAAGTAGCTCCTCCCGGCATGAAACCGGTGCTTGTTCCATCGGCAAACGTTATCTTGTCTACAGCAGCATTGCCGGCAATCACGTAATCTGCCATATCTCTTTCTCCTATTCTATATTCAGTTGATTTTTTTTACAGAATCTCTCTTTACAAGAGACGGAGCAATCCGGATAATCTTATCTGTTATAGGTTCATTATGGATCTGCTTCATCAAAAGATCCACGGCTGTCTGAATCATGTCATCCACGTGCTGGTCCACCGACGTCATGGCCGGCTGGGCACACTCCGACAGGATCGTATTGTTGTAACCTATAATTGATAAGTCCTCCGGGATTCCAAGCCCCATCTGTGCGCACACCTTATAGACCCCCATTGCCAGCACATCATTTTCACAGATAACCGCAGTAAACTTATTTTTACTCTCCATAAGCTCCCGAAAGCATTTTACTCCGTCCAGCATACCGAATCCCACAAATTTCACCAGATTGGGATTCACTGCAAGACCGGAATCCAACAGGGCATTCACATATCCCTGGTACCGGTAATGCTCAAACATGTGAAAACGCAGGCCTGAGATATACGCGATCTGTGTGTGGCCGTTTTCTATAAGATGTTTTGTTGCTTCATACATGCCCCATACGCCGTTGGAGAATACCAGAGCGGGCACGTTATACTCTGACAGGTAGCTGTCAAGCACCACGAAAGGCTTCCCTGCATCTTTGAGCATATCATAACAGTTTTTTTCCTCATTTACAGTGCTCATGTAGACGATTCCCTGCACATTCTGCTGAATCAGTTTTTTGATGTACTGCTTTTCTCTCTCAAAGGATTCCTGGCTCAGGCAAAGCTGCACATTATAATTATAAGTTTCGGAACACTTCTCCACAGCTTCCACGATTTGTGCAAAAAAGGGATCTGTAATATCAGGAATCACCACAGCGATATTGGCCGGGCTTTTCATCTTTGCATTCACATATCCATTCTTTTCCGCTAACTCATCCAGCTTTTTGCGGGTACTCTCACTCATAGAAGCGTAATCCTGATTAATATAACGGGATACGGTGGCGATTGACACACCTGCATCTCTCGCCAGATCCCGTACGGTATACTTTGAACTTGCCATTTTCTTATTTCCTTTCCCCCGATTATGTAATTATAGATAAGGCCATCTTTATCATGTCATCAAAGCTGTTTTGCCTTTCTTCCACGCTGCATTTTTCGCCAGAGAATACCAAATCAGAAATCGTGCAAATTGCCAATGCTTTTTTATGAGTCTTTGCCGCATTCATGTACAGCGCAGCCGACTCCATCTCCACTGCCAGTGCCCCCATCTGTGCCCATTTTCTGAGAGTTTCCTCCTCATAGTAGAAGGCCTCTCCGGAAAAGAGCATACCCGCCCGGCATCCAAGCCCCTGTTTTTCGGCATAGTCAAAAGCTTTTCTTGCCAGCCCGAAGTCCCCGCATGGAGCCAGGGTTCCCGGCAGACCATACTGGAGGGCATATCCTGTATCCGTGCTGGATGCAGTGCCTATTACAATATCTCTGAGAGCCAGATAAGGCGATAGTCCCCCTGCGGATCCCACTCTTATAATCTTTTCCACACCGTAAAACTGAAAGAGCTCATAAGAGTATATTCCCATAGATCCTGCCCCCATACCGCTGGCCATGACGGACACTTTCCTGCCCCGGCAGCTGCCTGTGTAGGCATAAATGCCTCTGACCTCACTGACCAGTCTGGCACCCGCAAGATAGTTCTCTGCGATAAAACGTGCCCGCAGCGGATCCCCGGGCATCAGTACGCAGTCCGCAATCTGCCCCTTCTCTGCCTGATTATGCAGGGTTGGTGTCTCCCTCTTTGCGCTGTCAGATTTCGTCATAGGGTTTCCCCCCTACAGCTTCCACAAAGGTTCTCTGATAGCGCTCACTGTCAATGGCACAGGCTGTCCATATTCTGGGAATATGTGTCCATTTGAAATGGTTTCTTCTGTCCCACAGGGTCATTCCTCTGGTAAGCTGATTGTCACTGGTATCCACCTCCACATGGATCTCCCTGGTTTCTATGATGTCAGGCTGAATCACCGCACACATAGCTACCGTGTCAATAGGACCATTATTAAACAGGTCCGGCAGCGAATTGTTCTTATCCACATAATCAATAATCTCAAGCACATATCTGGACGCTTTGGTATTCAATTTTTCCAGCTTTTTAAGCGCCTCTTCCCGGATGTTTACCCATTCCGGATTGAACGCTACATCCAAGCCTATGGTTGTCAGCTTTACCCCAGACTCATATACTGCCTTTGCAGCCTCAGGATCCACATAAACGTTCCATTCGCTCATAGGATTGTCCCCTGTTGCGTTGAGAAATGCATAATCCGTGACCCCATATGCACCGCCCAGGTGATATACCTCTTTTACCATAGGAATAATGTCTGGTTTTAGCATAAATGCCAGTGCAATATTTGTCAATGGAGCAGTGGACAGGATAGTCACCTCCCCGGGAAACTGCTCTACCAGGTCTATGATCATCTGTGCCGCATATCTGGAATCCGGCTTTAACTCAGGTTCCGGAAAAAAATGATTTCCCAGCCCGTCTTTTCCGTGGGAATAGGGATCTTTTGGATACTCTCTTACCAGAGGGTGCTCCATTCCTTTGGCTACAGGGATATCCGGGCGTTCCATAAGTTCCGGAATCCTAAGGGCATTGGCACAGCTTTTACTTGCAGGCAGATTCCCGCTTTCTGCCGTAATCCCCAGCAGATCAATTCCCGGATGAGTAAGTCCCATAATAATGCATACCGAATCATCCGTCCCCGGATCACAGTTCAGTATTAACTTTTTTCTTTCCATAGACTACTATAACCTCATTTCTTTACTTTTTGAATATTTCCTCTAACAGACAAATGCCTTTACATAGCACATGCGGTTTCTGGGTCCGTCAAATTCCAGAAAATAAATCCCCTGGGAGCTCCCCAGAAGGGCTTTTCCGTCTTTGATCAGAATCGGCAGTGTACAGCCGGTAAGAACCGATTTGATATGTCCTGCCGCGTCTTCGGGAGTGTCAAACTGATGGCAGAAGTCCACTCTGGTGGGCACAATCCGCCGCAGCTCTCCTTTGATATCCGCAAAATCTGTCTCATCCCATTTTGAGGTAAGACAGAGTCCTGCGGTTGTATGAGGAATATGCACCATGCACATCCCCTCCTGAATCTGACTCTCCTCTATTGCCTCCTCCACATATCCGGTGAGGCAGAATACGTCGTCCTTCTTTGTAGAAAATCTAAACTCCTTAATCATAACTTTTCTCCTATAGAATCTCTATTCTGCTTTCCGTGAGAAGCTTTGTTGTTCCGCACACCTTCCAGCTGTCCCGGCATCCTCTTCCATAGGCCTCCCCCTTCAGTTCACAGAGGTAACCCGCCAAAAGCGATACCGGAAGGTAATTCAGCAGAGGCCACATCCAATCTTTCTGGCAGCCGGGTATCCATATCCGCTCTGCTCCTTCTGGCAGCACCAGGTCACTGCTGTCTGTTATCACACAAAAATCCATTTTCATTTCTGTGATCGCCCACATAAGTTCCATTGACCGGCTAAGTTCCGGTCCTTTTGCCGAGGCGTACTGAACGGTAAGTTTTCTGGAGAGATGTTTGAAAAAACAGTTCAGATGCATCCACCCTTCTGTGTCACTGTATGCCGCCCACTCCCCAGTGGCCTCAATGATTTTAGCCTGGGAAAACCAGGCAGTGCCTGTGTTTCCCCCGGATCCAATAAAGTCAAACAGCTCCTTGGACGCATATTTCTCTGCAGTCCTGAACATCTGCTCATCCAGATCAGGCAGCATTTTCTGAAATTCCTCCGCATAGAAACAGATTTCATCTCTTATGCTCTGGGAGTCATCCATGGTATACCTGCCTTTTACCTCCCCTATGCGGATTGCTATAATCAGCAGGGCAAGCATAGATACCAAATAACTTCTCACCCCGTTTCCGGATACAAACTCCGGAATAGATAACTCCACTGCCTTTTTGGATACACGGGCCAGTCTGGATTCCTTACTGCCGGTAACGGCAACAGTCAGACATCCGTAGTTTCCGGCTCTCTCTATGGCCTCCCCCAGCCGTGCAACCCTTCCGGAATTGCTCACAGCCAGCACCAGAGGGGTTCCTTTTTGTCTTGTCAGCAGTTCCGAGGGGGTATACCGGGCCAGATCCACTGCGGGTATCACTTCCACAGGCAATCCGGTCAGCTCCTCTATCGCCGGCTTCATGGCCAGGCCGGCAGCATAAGAGTCTCCGCAGCCTGTAACAATGATTCTGCTCAGGTCCCAGATCTCCCGGGCAGATAGTGTAAGACGTGAAGCCTTCTCTAATAATATGCACTGGCTGATGCAGAGACCTGGGACATCCCGCACATTTTGAGCCATAGGATTATCGTATTCTTCTCGTACCATTCGTTTCTTTCTCCTCCTTTTCCTATTCTTTTACCGATCCCGCGGTGAGTCCATCCACCACATACTTCTGCAGAGACAGAAAGAAGATAAGGATTGGTATTACAATAATCAGGGAACCTGCCATCTTCATCCCCTGGTCAAAGGTAACAGATCCTCCGTTCAGGGACAGGTATCCCAGTGTTGCTGTAAAGTTCCTTTCCCCCTGCAGGAATGTAGAAGAAATCAGATATTCATTCCATGCATTTAATATGACAATCACCGCTACGGTAATGAATCCTGGCTTGACACAGGGAAAAATAATCTGAAACAGAATCTGCCGGGTATTGGCCCCATCCAGCATGGCCGACTCTTCCAGCTGCATAGGCACCCCCACGAAGAAGGTACGCATAAGCATTACTGCCAGAGGCATATTGATGGCGGCAATCACAAAGGAAACCGCATAGATATTTCCGATCAGATCCAATTTTGCAAATACACCATAGAGAGGGAACAGAAATAACTGCACCGGTATGGTCATAGCCAGAAGAAAGTATGAAAGCAAGAGACCTTTCCCTGTAAACCTTTTTGTACCCAGGGCATATCCTGCAAAGGCAGAGGCTGCCAGTACAATCAGGGCGGTTGTGACCACCAGACGGATACTGTTAAAAAAACCCCTTGAAAAATTAGCAGTCCTCCAGGCCTTGGAAAAGTTGTCCAGAAAAGCTGACTTTGGAAAACTAATGGGATTAGTGACAATATCAGCATGAGGCTTGAATGCGTTAATCACTACCAGGTACAGTGGAAACAGAACAATAAATATCAATAGGGCAATGATGATCCACTGAAAAATTGCCGTACATTTTTTTCTCTTCATAACTAATCCCTTTCCTCCCCTCTGCTTAACTTCATATATATCACGGAAGCAATCAGGCCGAAGAAGCTCATGACAATGGAAATGGAAGAAGCCATGCCTATCTTCCGCTCACTAAAGGCCGCGGAATAGGCAAGAGTACTCAGCACTTCCGTATAATGGGCCGGCCCTCCCTGGGTCATCAGCTGAACATAATCAAAAGCCAGGAAGGAGAAGATCACAATCATAATCTGCATCAGCCGTACCGTAGGCCTGATATTAGGATAATATACATACCGAAACCTCTGAAAGGCATTGGCTCCGTCCAATTTAGCCGCTTCTACCTGATCCTCAGAAACCTGCCGCAGAGATGCCAGATAGATAATCATCAGATAACTCCAGAAGTGCCAGATATCTACGGCTGCCACAGCAATCAGTCCAAAGTTCTTGCTGGTCAGAGGCGTTTTCAGCACAAATCCCAGGTCCATCTGATTGATAAACTGCAGGAGGCCAGAGGTAGGACTGTATATAATATTTTTCCAAATCATAGCAGTCACCACAGGCGCCAGAACATATGGAATCAGCATAACCATCTGCAGCATATTCCGCCCCTTTTTTCTATTTAAAAGAAGAAGGGCAACTCCCATTCCTATCACCACCGGCACGGTTAAAAACAGAGCCATCCAGATCAGGTTATTTTTCAGGGCGATCCAGAAATATTTGTCCTGGAACAGGCTGATATAGTTTGCCAGTCCGATAAAATTCTTTTTGGCTGCAAATCCATTCCAGTCTGTAAAAGAGGAATATATGGTATTTATTCCCGGTAAAACCACAACGCTGGCGCTGATAAGGATAGCGGGCATCATAAAAAGAATATATTTTGAATCTTTTTTCTTCATAAGCTTCTCCGTCTCACTGGGAGGGCAGGTCCCTGCCCCTCCGCAGTTATGCTAAGTAAATTAAAATGCAGGTTTAGGAATGGTGGCAACAGATTTCTTCTCTACATCCTCTGCAAAGGCCTTATCCATATTATCCAGGTATTCCTCCACCGTAGCCTCTCCAAACCATACCGTATCAATATCAATGCAGGCCTCATAAGTGGACGCCGGGAAACAGGTAGCCGCGCCATAGGCAAAATCACCCTCATCCAGAGATTTCACAATATCCGTACAGGTTCTCATATATTCTTTGTAAATTCCCTGATACTGTTCCAAATCAATCTGCGTAAGATCCTTCAGAGGCATTCCCCAATATCCGGGCCACTGGGAGGACATTCCCGCTGAAAAATCAGAGGTAAGCATATAATCCAGAACCATAGCCGCCCCATCCGGGTTTTTGCACTGGGAATTAATAGAGAAAGAGCAGATGGAACCCAGGGATGCTCTGTGATCCGTACTGCCGTCATAATTGGGCAATGGGAAGAATCCAATGTTATCGCACTGTTCCTCGGTAGCTATGTTTTTTATAAACTGAAATACATTAAGAGCGCCGTAGAAGAAAGGAGACTGTTCATTGGCCAGCATCATAGCAGCCTCATTAAAGTCAAAATTCCAGTAATCCTCCCCGGCAAGGTAACCATTCTTATACCAGTCCACCAACACATTCATGGCTTCAGCAACCTCAGGGGAATTCCACTTCTGCTCACCGGTAAGAACCTTATACATGACTTCAGGACCTGCCACATGGGTCAGCATCATCCCCACATACATCTCATTGGTATACCGCCAGTCCTTGGCTCCGGTAAGACCTGCATAAAGCCCCTTCTCCTTTGCCTGTTCCATAATGTCTATCAGCTGTTCATAAGTTGTCGGCACTTCCCAGCCGTTATCTTCGAGAACCTTCTTGTTATAGAATACCCCGGTGGAGGTAAGCGCGCCCGGTATACTGTAAAGACTTCCGTCAATCGTACAGATCTCATAACAGGGATCCAGCACACGATCCTTCCAGCCATACTGTTCTGAATACTTGTCCAGATTCAAAAACAGGCCTTCCGCCGCATATCCTGCTACAAAGGCCGGCCCTGAACCATATACAATATCCGGCCCCTCCCCTCCTGACAGAGCAACTGCAATATCATTGTCCACAGATGCCCGGTACTCTACGGTCAGCTCATACTCATCCTGGGATTCATTAAACGCCTGAATGAGATACTTGTCCATGGCTTCCCTCTGATAATCAGATGCGCCCCAGAACCACATGGACAATTCCTTTTTCCCCGAAGAATCCCCCTCTTCTTTGGACGAGGCAGATTCCTGTGAGCCTTTTTGCTCTTCTTCCTTTCCGCACCCAGTGAACACTGTTGCTGCCATAGCAGCGGCCATGAGCATGGCGAGAGCCTTTTTCGTTTTCTTCATTTCATTTCCTCCTTCTTATCCTTATATTTTTCTTTTGTTACTTTTCTGTTTCGTAAATTTTACGTATTTTGTTTACGTAACAAACATACATCTTTTTACTAAACTTGTCAATTGTTTTTCTCTATTTCTTTTCTTGTGTTTACATTTTTGTTACTTTCTAATGATATACGCACACATTTATTGACATTTTTCACAATTGACAACTTCCGGCCGTGAGGTATACATTAGAAACATAATTGAGTTTTTCATTTTTGTTACGTTAACATCCAATCGGAGGAACCTATGAAAGAAAATTATGTATTTACTAACACCACAATCCTAACCCTGGATGACACTGCCCCTGTACGGTATAACGCCTGCCTGGTAACCGAAGACGGGCGTATCTCCCATATTGGACAGGAACCTCCCCAGCAGCTCCCTGCCCGGCACAAGAAAATCGACGGAAGAAACCTTCTCCTCTGTCCCGGACTTGTAAATGCCCATACCCATACGCCTATGACTTTGCTTCGGGGATTTTCTGACGACTGTCCTCTGGATCAGTGGCTGTCACATATCTGGCCTGCAGAGGAAGCCCTCACGGATGACGACTATTACTATGGCTCTCTTCTGGGAATTGCAGAGATGCTGGCCTACGGGACAACCTCTGTCAGCGATATGTACCGGTCCTCCCACACCATTCTCCGCTCTGCTGTGGACAGCGGGATAAAGGCTAATATCTGCGAAAGTATTACCTGCTCTGCAGACCAGGATCCGGCTCTTGTTCCCTCTGTCAGGCGATCCATTGACCTGATTCATACTTATAACGGCTGGGACAGGGGGCGTATCCGGTGCGATACCAGTATACAAAGTGTATTTCAGACCACCCCGGCCCTCTGGGAGTTTATCGGGGATCTGGCTGTCAGGGAACATATAGGGATACATACCCATATCTGCGAAACCAGTGAAGAAGTGCAAAATTGTATCCAAAGTTACGGTTGTTCTCCCATTACCGCCCTTCAAAGGGCGGGGGTGTTTCGTTCAAGAGTGGTTGCTGCTCACGGTATCTATGTTTCAGAGGAGGAGCTTGAGATTCTCAGTTCCTCCAGGGCCGTTATTGTTCACGATCCCTGCAGCAATTTAAAATGCGGCTGTGGGTTTGCCAACCTGAAACCTTTTATTAAACGGAGGATTCCTGTTGCTCTGGGAACAGACGGGGTTTGTTCTAACAATTCCGGCGATATGTTTGAAACTATGAAATTTACTGCTCTGCTCCAGAAGGGAATCCATAAGGATCCGGAATTTGCGGACGCCGGACAAGTGCTCTCCATGGCGGTTCAGGGAGGACTCCTGTCACAGGGACGGGAGGGAGAATCCGGCATACTTGCCCCGGGGCGGGATGCCGATATCATCGCCCTGGATCTGAGTCATCCCGGCCTCTCACCCCTTACTTCACCTGTGTCTAATCTTGTTTATGCCGCCCACGGAAATCATGTGGCCATGACTATGGTTCGGGGGGATATATTGTATTATAAAGGGGAATTTATGACCATTGATTTGGAAAAAGTAACGTATGAAGTGAAGAAATGCATAGAAAGACTGCGGTTATAATATACCGGTAACAGCAAAAGATACCCTGAAGGGAATGTCACCGCAGATAACATTTCCTTCAGGGTACCTTTTTCATCTCTATAAATTTTTTATTATCTTATCATTCTCCAGATATTCTCTTTTAATATTATAGTAGGCATCCAAAATAGGCTGACACCGCTGCAGAGTATGTTCCATAATCCCTTCGTAATCCGCCACCATACAGCTGACGCATTCTGCGTCAATGGTGTTCTCCCTTCGCATCCCCTCTATAATGCTGACTACCTTCTCTTTGGGATATGCATCCTTATAACTTCTGGTCCCTGTGAGGGCGCTGACAATATCTGCAACAGCCACAATTCTCTCTCCCTTTGTCAGATCCCTGCCGGCAAGTTTTCCCGGATATCCGGAACCATCCAGTTTTTCATGATGCCTGAGGGCAATCCTCTTTGTGGTCTCATCCACATCTGTCCCAAGAATCTCTTCCGTAATATTTACATGGGTCCGCATAATATGCATGGCCTGAGGGCTTAACCTTCCCGGATACTCCAGTATCTCTACAGGTATTCCGATTTTCCCCAGATCGTGGAGAAGGGCGCCCCGCACAATACTGGTGATCTCCCTCTCACTCATCCCCATTCGAAGAGCCAGCTCATAGCTGATACTGGTGGTCGTCATAGTGTGCGTTACCGTATGTCTGCTGCGGAAATCTATGGTACAGATCACCATCCTGAGATAGTTTTTCACTTCTTCTTTTGTAAAAGGAAGGCTGCCCAGCAAGTTCTTAAATTTCTCGTCTTCCAGGGCTCTCTTTTCTAACAAGCCTTCCGTCCCTGCCTCCGTCACAAGTTCCACCAGCCAGGGGGCAAATTTATTGCCGCTCTCCTGTCTCAGCAGTACTGTGAAATCCTCCCAGCGGTGTCCCTCTTCCTCCATGTACACATCTGTTCTGTCCGCGATATTAAGAATCTGGGCAAGTGTCTTTATCTCTTCGCTTACATTCCCCATCTCCTTTAGCTGCTTCCAGGAAGTGTGATGAAGCAGCACAACCGGGGCCAGTCTGGCAAGGGGAGAAAAATACTTAATAAACAGATACCCATAGTTGGAATGCTCCCATACATTCTCCGTCTCAAACTCCAGCATTCTGCTAATCTCTTCGGTTTTATAAGCACCTATATCGTGCAGCATGGCCAGGATACAAATATCCCTCATCTGAACTGCGCTGTATTTTCCTGTCTTTTTCAATATCTTTGACACCAAATATGAAGTCCTGTAACCATGGTTCATAAGCCTGGGATCCACATAATTGCAGGATCTTCTCATAATCCCCAGGATCCCTTTATTTTCTATCCGATCAATGTACTGCAGCATAACTGGTGCCTGCCTTTCTCTGCGCTTCGCTGTGCAACCGCGTATAATATTTCATTATACAGGATGATCACTGCTTATAGCAAATAAAACAGATACAAACATTATGCTGCTTTACCTTTGTTTTCTGTTTCTCTTACGATATTCAGAGGGAGTGCATCCCTGCGTCTTTTTAAAAATATAGCTGAAGTAATGATTATCCTGGTATCCTGCCTCATACCCAATCTGGGAAAGCTTCTTATCTGTACCGCACAGCTGTTTCTTTGCGTGTTCCATCCTTACCCCGGTAAGATACTCAACAAAGGTCTTTCCCATCTTTTGATGAAACAGTGAACTGAAATATCCCGGACTTATCTTCAGATGAGCCGCCACTGTATTTAGTGATAAATCACTTCTGCTGTAAAACGTATCAATGTAGGCAAGACTTCTTTTTACAGAAAAGCCATATTTCTCGCCAGACTGCTCATCCCGGAGTTCAACTGCTTCCTTAAGCAGCATCCTCAGATAAGCCTTCAAACTGTCCCGTGAATGAATGTTCTCAGCCGCACGGTTGATATCAGAAGCCTCTGCGGAAAGGCTGCAGGCTTCTGCACCTATGCCGTCCAGAAAGGTTATGACGCCGAGATACACATCCAGCGTAACATACTGCCTCAATACTCTGAACTTATACAGCCCTTCCCCCACTGCATCCAGATATGAGTTCACAAAGGCTTCCTCCTCTCCGCACAGGCCATTTCGCAGAAAATGGTCCAGTCTGCATCTTGCCTCCTTTGACTGCATAAGAAGACTGGCATAAAACTCTTTTCTCTGCAGACCGCCTTCCTCCTTACAGCAGTAAACGAACTGGTTCTGGTCCTGGAAATGTCTCCCGGAAAACGCCTTTTCTGCGTCCCGGCAGGAATAAGGAATATGAGACAGAGAGGACACGGTTCTTCCGATACCCCCAAAGAAGCTTACCTCTCTGTATGGCTGGAGAACCTCTGTCAGACGGGTGCAGCACAGATTTAAACGGTCGTTCGCTGATCCCAGCCTGTCTCCTTTTATCAGAAGGACCCATCCGTCCCGGCCCCGATCAACGGCAATTGTATGTTTTAGTTCTTTTATGCATTCCCTGATGCATTTTTCAGCCTCCTGATCTGCAGGGATATTAGTGTGACTCCTCATACCAAACAAGAGTACCGCAAATTCGCTTCCCTGGAAATCAATGCCCAGTCTTTTTCCCTGCCCCAGAATCTCTTGTTCCGGCATAGTCCCCGAAAGGACGGCCAAAAGAAGTTTGTATTTCTGAAGCCTCCTGTTTTCTTCTGTCTTCTCCCGGAATCTTTCCAGCTTCCTTCGTGCCGCTTCTTCTTTTATCAAATCGGCAGCAGCGTTTTTCACTGCCTTCATCAATTCCCCGGAGTCTACAGGCTTCGGCAGGAAATCCGTAATACCGATGGAAATGGCCCGCTGAATATGCTGAAATTCTTTACGTTCGCTGAGTGCCAGAATTTTAATATGAGGCAGCTCAGTTTTTACCAGCCTGCTCAGTTTCAGGCCATCCATGCAGGGCATAAAAATATCAGTGATTAAAATATCCGGCTGTTTCTGCCGTATCATGGGATATGCCTGCATTCCGTTTGCAGCATCCCCTACTATCTCAAACCCTTCTCGTTCCCAGGGCATATTGTTTTTAATTCCGCTGCGCATCATTGATTCATCTTCAACTAAAAAAACCTTCATGAATTCTCTCCATCCGGCACCACTGGGGGTACCATTGTCCATCAAAAAAAGGATATCTGTCCACTTTATCATTATAAAGCAGCTGATATCCTGTCCATATGGCTCTATTTTTATATTTTTGTCTTATTTTTTATTTCCCAGTCCACCTCATTCTCCATTGCAGGCATCCCCCTGCATTCTCTGTGAGCACTCCTGCATCTTCTGGTCTGTCTTTTTTTCTATATCCGGAAGACCCATCCCATCCATCGTATCCAGCATCTCCCTATACAGTGCTTCAACACTTTCCTCATCCGGAGCTGTAACAATTTGAGCAGTCAGCTTCTTCTTATATGCCTCCAGGTTTTCCCGCGTCTCTTCCTCCCCGTCAGTAAAATCCAAATATTTATCCGAAAGGTTTACTAGGGATGCGTCATACATTTCTGTTCTTTCATCCAAAACATATGCACTTCCCGCATTTTTTGTCATAATCTGGGACTTGCCTGATCTGGTATCCGGATCTGGCTCTGGCATCACTGTATAGCTCCAGTCTGTATTCACAAACGGCCAGTATATATTCAGTCCGGTCTCTTCCCGCTTCTCCCCATTTTCTGCACGGATAGCTTTTCCAGCGGCATCCAGCGTATAATCTTTTCCCTCAATCCCGTAAAAAAGAAGCATCAGCCCCTCTTCACTGGTTACATAACTTAAAAATTTCGCTGTTTCCCCTGGATATGGGTTCTCTTTGGATATGAAAGTCTGGATCCATCCCAGATTTCGAAAATTTTTCCCATATACAGGGGATGCACCTGTATCGGAATAAATTGCCCCCGGTGATATCCAGCAGAGAGAACTGTCATATCCAGTATTGGCAATATTTCCTATAAAGGCAAATACTCTTTCCTCAGAAAAAAGCTTCTTTATTTCGCTGTTATCCATGGTGAGCTGTTTCATATCTGCATAGCCTTCCCTGATGGTACGGTTCATAAAATGCAGGGCATGTTTATAATTGGGATCCCGAAGGATATCCTGATAGTGCCTCTCGTCATTTACAGGCACTGCGCCAAAATTCATCTGCAGAAATGGCAGGGAAGATTCCTGGTAGGCATTGCCGTCATAGAGAAGCGGTATCACCGGTTTTCCGTTGACCGACAATCCCATGGATTTCACCTTCTGCAGCGCCTGCACAAACCCGGTCTCTGTCTTTAGTTCCTCCAGAGTTATTCCAGAGGCTTCCATGAGCTGTTCGTTTATGATAACAGCATTATTCTCATGGTATTTCTGCAGTTCCTGATAAAAAGTACTGATTTCTGCATACCGCGCCCTGTTGTCCTCTGAGCTAAGGTGGCTCGGCAGCGCATACCAGCCCCCGTCTCTCTCCGTCAATCCCTCTTTTATATCCCCGGGAAAGTCTTTCAGAAGATGAGAATCCGGGTCATATGTTTCGAGAAATTCATCCATCCTCCATACCTCACCCGAAGCAGTTAGCTTATCTATCATTTTTTCATCTGTGATAGAAATTATATCTGGGAGCTCCCCATTTGCAAGCATCCAGCTTAACTTCGTCTCCGCATCTTCGGGCGGTATTTCCATCTCAAAGGTAAGGCCCGTCTTTTGGGTAAGCACCCCCTGCACAGTATCCTCACTACAATCCCAATCTTCAGGGGGATGCCAAAAGCTCACATCCGAAAACCAGGTAAGCGGAAGCACCTCTGAAAGTGTATCGTTTTCCCCCTGTCTGTCCTGGCTGCACCCGTTCACTGCCGCTGTGAGCACAAGAAGAAACAGGTACCCTGTTTTTTTCACATTCCATTTCATGCTATCTTCCTTCTACTGTTCTTTTCTGTATTTGCTGGGTGAAAGTCCGGTCTGCCTTTTAAAGAGCTTTGTAAAATAAAAATAATCGCCGTACCCTACCTGTTCTGCAACCTCTAAAATACTCAGGGAATCATCTTTCAGCAGCTCTTTTGCCTTTTCTATACGTCTTCTGGTAATGTGCTCTGTATAGGTACTCCCTGTCTCCTTTTTTATCAAATTGCTTAAATGCCCTGAACTGATACTATATTTTTTTGCTAATTCATTCAGCAGGATATCCCTGGGAAAGCCCTCATCAATATCTCTCATAACCTCTGTCATCATATGGCTTAAATGCGCCCCTTCCTTCAATGGATCCGGAGCGCCCTGTTCCCTGCCTTTCAGTGCATCTGAGAGTCTTCTCAGCACATCTGTCAGTTCTTCTGCCGACACCTGCTTCAAGAGATAATCAAATGCTCCGTACCGGACCGCTTTTCTGGCATACTCAAATTCACTGTAGCCGCTCACGAAAATCACTTCCACGGGAAGTTTTTCTTCCTGAATAGTCTCCATCAGCTGAATGCCGTCCATCCCGGGCATACGGATATCTGATATTGCCACATCTATGTTTCCTTTATTCAGAAGTTCCATCGCTTTCAGTCCGTTCTCTGCCTCTCCTGCTATGCAGTATCCCAGGGCCTCCCAATCAATCAGCGTTTTCAGCCCATAAAGCGCCCATGGTTCATCATCAATTAATAATACCTGATACATCTATGCCTCCTGCCGCGGAATTGGGAATACAAACAGTTACTGTGGTTCCTATGTCCTTCTTGCTGGTGATGTCAAACTCTGCATGTTCACCGTAAAACAATCTAATTCTGTGGTATACATTAGCAAGCCCAATCCCATACCCAGAATCAGGTTCTCCCGGAAATATTTTTTCTCTTTGCTCCAGGTGCTGCAGAATCTCTTCTAACCTGTCTTTTTCAATTCCGACACCATTGTCCCTGACCTTTATGTGTATCTTTCCGGCCCCCCGGGGTGTCAGAAACACCTCCACCCGGCCCCCTTCTACCTTCTGTTCCAACCCATGAAAAACCGAATTTTCCACCAGAGGCTGAAGCAGCAGCTTAATTGTGGTACAGGAAAGAATCTCTTTCGAAGCATCTACATTCACAGATATCCTGCCCATAAACCGGTGTTCAATAATCTTCGCATATTCCTGGATGTTCAGTACCTCATCTGCGATAGTTACACAATCGTCTCCTTTCACCGTATACCGGTAAAACCTGGACAGCGCACTGGTTATCTCTGCAATCTGGGGCACATTATAATAAGCTGCCATCCCACGGATACAGTCAAAAGTATTGTAGAGAAAATGGGGATTTACCTGGTTTCTGTATGATATGATCTCCATCTGTTTTTGATCCAGTACCATTTCATACATCTTCTTCTGAGAGCTTTGGACATCGCTGCTCAGCCTCTGAATATCATCCAGCATCTGGTTCAGACTTCTTGCCATATCTCCGATTTCATTTTTATAGTCCATCTCCAAACGCTTGTCTTTCTCTCCCAAGGGATAACGCTTCGCGAATTCAGTTGCCTTTTTTACAGGTCTTAATATACCTGTCCATAGGGTAAATACAAAAAAGGCCAGGATTACTGCAATTGCCGCAAAGGCCGCTGTACAGTATTTCCGTATGGTCTGTCTGCCAGCCTGTAGCTCAGTTCCCGGGACATCGCTGACCAAGGTCCAGCCCGCTTTTGAAAGCTGTGTGCGCCGTGTAACATATTCTGCATCTTTTCCCCCATGCAGTCCCTTCTCATCATGCTTTGCCCCCCGGAAGGCCATGCACCTGTCATTCTTATCCAGAATAGATATGGCAGAACCCTGTGTCACCAGAGAATTCTCCAGGATATCCCCCAACTGTCCGCAGTCCATAAGAAGCACTCCGCTTCCCAGCCTTTTCTTAGTCTCTGTACTCTTCAAGTCATAGATAGGGTAAACAATCGCATAATATTTTTTGTCCTTCCCCAGACATCCGGTGTAGACTACCTGGGAAACGCTCTCAATCCCGGCAGGTATCGTACGGTTAGTTCCCACGCCGGCACACAATTCTCCCTTGCCGTCATATATCATTACCCCTTTTATCCCCTTTTTCAGGGACATAGCATTGCTGCACACCGCGGATACATCCTCATACGCAAGTACTCTGTCAACCTCCTGAGACAGACCGATATAATTGATAATGGTAGGGCTGTAGAAAAGGGAAAGTGAGATGTTCTCCATATCATCTGTAAAAGCGGCAACTCTCCCTTCTACCTGCTGCAGAAGCTTTTCATTTGATTCCAGAGTTGTTCTCTTTACTGCCCTTCCTGTCATAAAATCTATGATTCCAAAGGAAACCAGCATAAAGACTGTGATGATGGCAATCAGTACTGCAATTTGGCTTTTTATATTTAATCTGCGAAAAAAATACACCTTTTGTCCTCCGTTTGGCTGTGCTTTTACTGCAATTATAACATACTTTCCGTAAGGAAGTACGGGCGGATAAAATTATTACCGGCTGCCATTAAAATGACGCCGGTAATAATCTTATTCCTCAATTTTTCTTATCTGGTCTTTGTCCAGGCTCCGGAAGCATTGACATAATACTTCCCTATCCACTTACTGGATGCCATTGCACCGCTGCTGTACAAATAGTACCATTTACTTCCTACTTTTATCCAACCCGTGGCCATTGCTCCGTTTGCTTTCAGGTAATACCAGGTCTTTCCATCCAACAGCCAGCCCGTGGCCATTGCCCCATTGGACTTCAGATAATACCAGGTCTTTCCGTCCAGCAGCCAGCCCGTGGCCATCGCTCCGCTTGCCTTCAGATAATACCAGGTCTTTCCATCCAGCAGCCAGCCCGTGGCCATTGCTCCATTGGATTTCAGATAATACCAGGTCTTCCCTAACTGCAGCCAGCCGGTTACCATTGCTCCGTTTGCCTTCAGATAATACCAGGTCTTTCCATCCAGCAGCCAGCCCGTGGCCATCGCTCCGCTTGCTTTCAGATAATACCAAGTCTTTCCGTCCAGCAGCCAGCCCGTGGCCATCATTCCGTTTGCTTTCAGATAATACCAGGTTTCCCCTAACTGCAGCCAGCCGGTTACCATTGCTCCATTTGCCTTCAGGTAATACCAGGTATTGCCATCCAGCAGCCAGCCCGTGGCCATCGCTCCGCTTGCTTTCAGATAATACCAGGTTTTTCCGTCCAGCAGCCAACCGGTAGCCATATACGTGTCTTCATTAAAGTAATACCACTGTCCGTCAATCTGCTTCCATGTCTCAGCCAGGAAACTTCCGTCCGGATTTCTGTATTTCCATTTGCTTCCTTCCTGTACCCAGCCGGCCTGAATCTTTTCTTTCACAGTAACCTGGAAGTCAGCCGTCTTCTCTTCATAGGATACAGTCACCGTCTTGGTCCCCGGCGTCTTGGAATCAAATCCCTCAAGTTTGCTGTCTTTGGTCACATCTTTACTTGTTCCGTCACTGTACAGAGCAGTAACTTTCATTCCGGCTGTGTTCAGCTCCTCCCCTACGAGATATTCAGTCTTATCCGGGGCTTTGACCTGAATCTTGGTTACTGTCACATCCGGTGTCTCTGCCTTGACCACCACTTCTGCAGATACCTTTATTGCTCTGCTGCTGTACAGCTGTTTATCCTCTGCGTCATACTTAGTGGATCCGTCTTTTCCAACCCACTGCCCCTTGTTCGCACTGATGGACTGTACCGTACCCACAGCCTTATAGGTTCCGGCCTCGTCTAGATTCACATCAGAAGTATCCCAGATTACCGGAAGTTCTGAGGTGCCCATATTATATGCCAGGTTCACCTGTGCAGTCTGCGGCAGTAGCTCTGCCAGCTCCTCTGCTGCTTTTCCCTGGCTGATTTCTACACTGTCAAGTTCCTCTGTCACTGGGGATACAGCATCTGCCCCTCTGACTGCATCATATTGCTTTTTCGTCAGTGAAATCACTCCGCCGTGCTTCGTGTTCGGCGTCAGGAAATAATCAGGACTGTCAAGATAATCCCATCCCTGGTTCAGGTCCGTAGATATCATCGGCTGATAACCGGGAGAGGGAAGATCATCTACAAAGAGATACCAGCGGTTGTCATTGCTGTGATCTTTAAACACTGCAGGGCCTTCTACCGATCCAAAACGGCTTTGACCGATTCTCTCCTGCACTCTGGTCCACTGCGTACCTTCCTTCCACCACTCTTTGTCATCCGTATATTCCATGATAATCTGTAATTCATTGCTCTTTGTTATATGGTAGGTTCTGCCTTCGTTCTGAATAATGGTGGTATCGATCCAGCCTTTGGCGCCTCCATCCAGGAATTTTCCGCCGTACTCAAAGGTTTCCTGTGTGAAATCCGTGGTTGCTCCCCACATTATGTTCTCAACACTGGAAGCATCATGGTTGGGATCATCCTCTGCATAGGTTTTAGAGGACCAGTATACGACAAAAGCGCCTTTTCCTTCCCCATAGTAGTCCGGTACCCAGGTAGCTTCCGGTGCCCACATCATACCAAGCTCCGCTACCTTGTTTCCATCCATATCACGGGCCACGTCAAACTGACGTACATCGCTCCAGTGGATGAGATCCTTGGATTCCCACACATTCATCTTTGTGCTGTAGCTCTTAGACCATGTACCCCAACCTGCATCGTCGCCGCCAAAGACACGAAGATCCGTTGCTATGATATAATAAGTTTCTGTCTCCGGATTGTAAGTGATATAGGGATCTCTGGTACCGGTGGTTCCCATGTTGGATGCCAGTATCGGCTCACCGTCGTTGAGGGGATCCCACTGCTCCGGATTATCTCCTCTGGATATGTCAAGGTAAATCTTCTCACAGTATCCGTTGCTGTCCTCAATAAAGTGGACCATCATGTACCCGTAAGGATCCTCCTCGCCCACTTCTGGTTTTACCGTCACATTTACTTCCTTTCTCATCTGCTTTCCACAGATAGAGATAACGGCAGTAAGTTTTCCTTCCAGAGGTTCTTCTCCCGCAGCCGGCTGAACCACTTTTGCGGACAGTCCGTCTTCAGCAATTGATACTTCCTCCATTGCAGATTCCCAGGTCACGGTTCCGTCATAATCAGGAAGCGTTGTATTGGCATCGCTGATGACAACGTCTTTGACTTCCTCTGCCTTCTTTTCAAGCATCAGATTTACAAAGCTGTCATCCGGAATCTCTTTTATCTCTTCCGCTGTGAGGGCTTTGCTGTAGATTTTAAAGTTATCAATCCAGCCCTTATAGTACTCGCCGCTGCCCCAGTTTGCTTTACCAATCTGAAGAATGCTGCTGTTTCCCAGAAGTTCTTTCACTCCATAAGTGCTTGTCTCCTGCGCCTGTTTTACTCCATTTAGATAAATGACTGTGTCGGTTTTGCTGATGACTACATCCACATGCACCCAGTCACTTCCAGTGGTTACAAATGGGTTCTTCGGCCGGCCGTTTGTGTTATTGTACCGTTCAGCAGTTGTTGTGCCGTTATTTGTAAGGATACCAATATATTTTTCTTTCCCATACTCCTGCCTGTTTCCGTTGGGAGCGGCGAACATCACCCAGTTCGTTGTTGTGCGATCTGGTTTTGCTTCATAGGAGATCGTTAGTTCCTCTGCACCGGTAAGAAGGCTCTTTCCGTCTTGATCTGTCACTGTCAGATAGTTGGAAGCAGAACCATCCAGATACAGAGCCTTTCCATTTTCGTCATAGCTCTCTTTTAACGTATAGCTGCCCGTTGCTCTTGCCTTTTCGCTTGTCAATCCGGTCTCTTCATCATTAAAGTGGAAGTCAGCCAATAAACTGTCATCCTGGGTACCCTCCACGATAACATCAAAGGTGGACTCAAATCCTCCATAGCTTACCGTTACAGTTTTACGTCCCGGTATCCTGGAATCAAACCCGCTCAGCTCACATTCACCGGTCACATCTTTGCTGCTTCCGTCACTGTACTGGGCGGTCACCTCCAGACCTGCGGTGTTCAGTTCTTCACCCACCAGATACTTTGTCTTCTCCGGGGCTTTGACCTGAATTCCTGTTACCGTTATTTCTGGTTCCTCATCCCTTGTAACAATAATGTTGTCATAAGTTCCTGTGCGCAGGAATCCTGTCTTATACGTGCATCCCAGACTGGCATCTACTGTGTCCAGAGCGCTCAGCTTAAAGCCAAGCTCCTGTGCGCCTATCAGTGTCTTCTGGCCTGCCACTACTGAGACTTTTCCTGTGGCATCATCCTCACTGTATATGATTTTTATGTTCTGCCATTCGTTCAGCTTCACTGGTTCGGATAATTCGTATTCTGTCTCTGTCCCTGCCGCACATACCTTCAAATACCCTTTGTTATCCTTCCGCTGGGGAATAATACGGAAATGATTGTCACTGTTTCCAATCATCGCCATGGATGTATTGTCATCAAGTCCGTCAATGTTCACATCCATGCCCAGAGTAAAGTTTGTATTTTTAAAGATTGCCTGTGCCTTTTCAAAAACACCGCCGCCGTTTGCCGGGCTGTTGCCTCCCTCGATCCATCCGGACGTAATTCTAAGTACATTGCCTCTCTCGGCATCTTTTTCCACAGATGCACCATTTCTGGCAGTAATGACCCCCTGCTCCTCCAGCGCCTCTCCGAAGAATTCAACTACATTTACCTGTGCGGTTCCGATTCTGCCCGGATTTGCTTTGGACGCTGCCGTGACGGTAAGCTGCTTTGCCGTCTCATCCGCTCCAACTGTAAGAACACCCTCCGGCGTCATCGAGGTACTGCTGCTGCTGTTCCCTTCCACCTTCCATGTAACGGATGCGTCAGCTTCCTCTTTTGTTTCTGCTGCAAAGGACTGTGTACTTCCTTTTCCCACAATGGTGATACCCGGAGTTACTGTGATATACTTCACCGTAGGATTGTCAGACGCAGGGGTTACAGCCGTCACGCCCTCCAGCGTGGGCGTCATAGTCATGTAGCCGTTTTTGTCAAAGAATATCTCATCAATACAGGTTTCCCTGTGCTTCCCAAGACCATCCCCTGAGGTGAAAATATTCAATGGAGTATAGAATCTGTGGTAAGCCATGTAGTAATGATCCTGTCCTTTTTCGTCTCTGATATAAAGAATAGAGGACTGGTGGGCACTTCCAAGGATTCCTTTTTCCGTATCCTTCTCAAGCAGAGTACTGTGTTTTGTAATGGAACCGTCCAGTGTATCGGAAGTTCCGTATTCTACATGGTAGTTAGGGCTGTTGGCATCATCGCAGGACCAAGTCCAGTGATAGACTCCGTTTACCTTGATTACATTTACAGATTCTCTGAAGTTTGTCAGGCCATTCAGTTTCCGGATGGTATCCTTCTTAATACTCATCATATCATCGCCCAGCTCTACGATCCCTGCTCCGCCGTTGCCGTACAGCAGATAGGATTTTCCGTCGTCATCGGTAAAGATGCCCGGATCAATAGCCTGACCGATCCCTGCTCCGCCCTCTGAACTGATGGTTTTTGTCATCAGGGGCTCCCCTTTGTCAACATAAGGGCCTTTTGGGCTGTCTGCTACTGCAACACCTATGGCAGACTCCCCGTTTAACTGCTTTCCGCAGTAATAGAAGTAATATTTTCCATTTTTCTCTTCAATGGTAGGTGCCCAGGCACTTCCCACTGCCCATTTAGACGCTGCAATCTGTATCCCGTTCTCATTTAATCCGGGATTATCTTCCTTCAAATCCATAATGACGCCTTCATCCGTCCAATTTACCAGATCCGGAGAAGAGAACGCATGGAACTGATATCCGCTCCAGGAGGGATAACCGTCTGTGGTTGGGAAGATCCAGAACTTACCGTCAAAGAAATCCAGATCCGGGTCTGCATACTGACCGGGTAATACAGGGTTATTACTGATCACAGGTTTCTTTATCGTCCAGATTTCCTCCGTACCGCCTGACTGCAGAACCACCTGCACATCCTCGGACAGATCCAGAGCCGTCCCGTTTTCAAAAGACTCTCCATTTACAAGGATGGCGTCTACTTCTTTGTTCAAATAAAAGGTAACAGGAGTTTTTTTACTGTCAGCTGTCTTCCGGATATAGGATGTCACTGTCATATTCTCCTGATCTACTTCTGTCAGAATTGCCGTATGATCATCGGTCCCTCTGTACTCAAGGGCCGTCTCCCTGTCAGGTGCTGTCCCTACCAGTACATCCTTGACTGCCGGCAGCTTACTGAGTAAATTATCAGCTAAGGCTTTGATCTCCTCATCGCTCAGAGTATAATTAGCCACTCTGAAGTTGTCAATCCAGCCTTTGAAATATTCACCGCTGTTCCAGTTCGCCTTTCCTATCTGCAGGATACTGCTGGTTCCGAGAATCCCCTCCAGTGTATAGCTGCTGGCTTCGCCGGCCTGTTTCACACCGTTTACATAGACAGAAGTATCTGTTTTGCCGAATACAACATCCACATGGTACCAGCCGGAGCCTGTGTCTGCATATGGATTAACAGGTCTGCTTCCCGAATTATTGTAACGTTCTGCTGTGGTGCGGCCCCCTGCTTCCAAAATGCCCAGATATTTTTCATTCATATAGGAAACCGGATTGCCGTCCGGGGCTGCAAAGAACGCCCAATTTGTCTCGGTTCTGTCTGGTTTCATATCATAGGATACCGTAAGCTCCTGAGCCCCTGTCAGCAGGCTCTTTCCGTCCTTGTCTGTAACCGTCAGATAATTAGATGCCGATCCGTCCAGGTACAGCGCTTTGCCGTCATAGCTGTCTTTGAGTGTATAGGTACCCTCTGCTTTTGCGTTTTCACTGGAGAGCCCTGTTTCCTCATCGTTAAAGGTAAAGTCTGCCAATACCTTCTTATCCCCTGTGGGGGGCTCAATGTTGGCAAAGGCTTTCCGGACAGCATGGTATTCTTCCTCTGTAATGGGAAGAATGGTGCCGTGGCGCTTCTTCAGGGATCCAAAATTTACGTCAGATGCCGGAGACCAGCTGTCTGTACTCATGTCTGCCATATTCGTTGTCCGGAATGGCAGATAGCCTCTTCCCTCGGCATACTGATCACACATAAGACCCCAGGTGTCAACCTTGTTTCCGTCTTTGTCTGTCAGGAAGTCTCTGTCGTTATACTTAAAGAATTCCGGGCCTTCAAGCTTTGCCCCGCTGTAATTGTTATTGTTAAAGATATCCTTTAAGGTTCCGATGATTTTCCATCCGTCGTATATAGAATCACTTTCTTCAATAGTGATCTGTCCGTCGCCGGATGCACGGTAATATTTGCCGTTGGCTTGGATCATTGTGGTATCAATGATGGAGTGTTCTCTGTCAATCCAAAGCACGGGTTCTGAGAATGTATAGAAGTCACGGGTAGTGGCATAATACATATTCATGGGATCACCCAGTTCATTGCTCTCACCCGATGCCGTAGCCCAGTAAACTACATACTGGCCGGTCTCTTCATCATAAAATGCTTCCGGCGCCCATGCACAGCCCGCACCCGGAATCCTGGATGCCACATCCACCAGACGCGGTTCGCTCCAATTTACAAGATCAGAAGATTCCCATACCACCAGACTGGTGCTTCCGGTAGTAGTAGCAGCAGCATTGCCCCAGCCGCCTCTGTGATAGATGCTCAGGTCTGTGGCGATCAGGTACGTCTTATCGCCCTCGGGAGAACGCACCAGATAGGGATCTCTGACACCTTTGTCTCCCAGATCAGAAGAAAGGACAGGGTTTCCATTTTCTCTGAGATCTGTCCACTGGCTTCCGTTCTCGCTTGTGGCAAAATATATCTGTTCGTCGGTGCTTCTGCCTTCCGATCCGGTGAAATGCGCAAACAGATATGCTGCGGTTTCCCCTTTTTCTTCGGGTTTTGCTTTTACAGTAAACGTAAAGGATTTACTGTCCGCACTGTCGC
>OLQH01000556.1_pt1 | contig 39541 bp, 42 predicted proteins | sample 1672671 | NCBI WGS metagenome assembly OLQH01 (sample SAMEA3136712, study PRJEB25190) | human gut metagenome
TTCCATCTACTACGGACTCTAATCCTTCCGGATCTTCCATTTCTACTGGATGAGAGTAGCCTAAGGACAGTACTAATTTCTTACCCTGTTTCTGAACTTTATAACCTACACCGTTTACTTCCAGAATCTTAGCGTAACCTTCGCTGACGCCGGTTACCATGTTCTGAACCAGACTTCTGGTTAAACCGTGTAAAGATTTCATTTTCTTTAAATCGTTTGGTCTTGTAACAATTACCTGACCATCCTCTAACTTAATTTCCATCTCTACTGGCAACGCTCTTTCAAGTGTTCCCTTTGGACCTTTTACAGTCACCACGTTGTTCTCAGCGATTTTAACTTCTACGCCGGCTGGAACAACTACAGGCAGTCTTCCGATACGTGACATACCATTTTCCTCCTTACTTAGATTTTCGGAAGGGACGCTTATGTGGTTCCCTTCTGTTTTCAGTGATTTGTTTAGGTACGGATTGACCGCACCTTTTTTATTATATAGGCTAAATGTGAAAAACCTAGATAATATTTGTTAATATAGTGTGAAGCAATGGATTTACACGTCGCTCAACTAAGTTCGTCTGCCGCCTTTGGCTCAGACTCTCTAAGGTTCGCGACGGGCGTTCTCACTAAGTTCATACTGCGCCTGCGGCTTGCATTCACTAAGTGTTCACAGCCTACCAGACAAATGCCAGGACTTCTCCGCCTACCTGACGCTTTCTTGCCTCTCTGTCGGTGATTACACCCTGGTTTGTAGAGATGATTGCGATTCCCAGGCCGCCAAGTACTTTTGGCAGTTCTTCTTTGCCTACGTAGATACGTAAGCCTGGTTTGGAAATTCTCTTCAGACCTGTGATGATTTTTTCATTTTTATCTGCACCGTATTTTAATGTCATACGGATTGTTTTAAAATTGCCATCTTCGATGATATCATATTTTGCGATGTAACCTTCGTTCACAAGGATATCTGCAATAGCAAGTTTCATTTTAGATGCAGGAACATCGACGGTATCATGTTTTGCAGTATTTGCATTACGGATTCTTGTAAGCATATCTGCGATTGGATCACTTGTCATCATCATAATGAACGATATCCTCCTTAAATATGTTTGTTAATATAGTTATTTATAAAAAACAGTGGCTGCCTAAGGAAGTTCTCCTCGCACTAAGCTCACACAGCGCATATGCGCTTGTGTTCACTAAGTTGCTTTCGGGCTACCAGCTAGCTTTTTTAACACCTGGGATCTGACCCTTGTATGCTAACTCGCGGAAACATACTCTGCAGATTCCGTATTTCTTTAAAACTGAATGTGGACGTCCACAAATTCTACAACGTGTGTAAGCTCTTGTAGAGAATTTAGGCTTACGCTGCTGTTTGATTTTCATACTTGTTTTAGCCATTAGAATCCCTCCTGATTATTTCGCGAATGGCATATTGAACTGTGTCAATAACTCACGTGCTTCTTCATCTGTCTTTGCAGTAGTAACGAAGATAATGTCCATACCTCTGACCTTATCTACTTTATCGTACTCAATTTCAGGGAAGATGATCTGCTCTTTGATTCCAAGTGCATAATTTCCACGTCCGTCGAATGCGTTAGGATTAACACCTCTGAAGTCACGAACTCGTGGTAATGCTAAATTGATAAGACGATCTGCGAATTCATACATCTTCTCACCACGTAATGTAACTTTACATCCGATAGGCATTCCTTCTCTGATTTTAAAGTTTGCTATAGCGTTCTTTGCTTTAGTTGTAACAGCCTTCTGTCCTGTGATAGTTTCCATATCCTTAACAGCTGCCTCAAGAACCTTAGCATTTTCCTTAGCTTCACCAACACCCATGTTAACTACGATCTTGTCAAGCTTTGGAATTTCCATTGTGTTTTTATATCCGAACTTTTTGATCATTGCATCTTTGATCTCATTTTCGTACTGTTCTCTAAGTCTACTCAATGTATTGTCCTCCTCTCTTCAATTAATCGATAACATCGCCTGTTGATTTAGCGAAACGAACTTTTTTGTCTCCATCCATTTTGAAGCCTACACGTGTAGCTTTTCCATTATGAAGGAGCATAACGTTTGAAGCATCGATAGGTGCTTCCTGATGAACGATACCGCCCTGCTGGTTAGCCATACTTGGTTTTGTATGCTTAGTAACCATGTTGATTCCCTCAACAAGAACTGTATTGTTTTTTGCGTTTACGGCAATTACCTTGCCCTCGTTGTCTTTGTCTTTACCAGCGATAACTTTAACCATATCGCCTTTTTTGATTTTCATAGTTGCCATTGACGTTCCTCCTATAATACTTCTGGAGCCAGAGAAACAATCTTCATGAACTGTTTCTCACGAAGCTCACGAGCTACTGGTCCAAATATACGAGTTCCCTTTGGAGTTTTGTCATCTTTGATAATAACTGCTGCGTTCTCATCAAATTTAATATAAGATCCGTCTTTACGACGAGCACCTTTTACTGAACGAACTACTACGGCTTTAACTACATCGCCTTTTTTAACAACACCGCCTGGTGTTGCAGTTTTAACAGTAGCAACGATTACATCGCCGATGTTCGCATATCTTCTGGTAGATCCACCCATAACGCGGATAACAAGTAACTCTTTAGCGCCAGTGTTATCAGCAACTTTGAGTCTGCTTTCCTGCTGTACCATGCTTGTAGCCTCCTTTTATTATTTTGCTCTTTCCATGATTTCTACAAGTCTCCATCTCTTATCCTTAGATAATGGTCTTGTTTCCATAACTCTGACTGTGTCACCGATCTTTGCATCGTTTTTCTCGTCATGAGCTTTTAATTTATAAGTCTTCTTAACGATTTTGTTGTAAAGTGGATGTCTTACGTTATCTCTTACAGCTACAACGATTGTCTTATCCATCTTATCGCTTACAACAACACCAACACGTGTTTTTCTAAGATTTCTTTCTTCCACGGTCTAAAATCTCCTTTCTGAATAGGATATATTGATTATTCAGCAACTTTAGCTTTCTCGGTGATAACAGTCTGAATTCTAGCAATGTTCTTACGAACCTCTTTAATTCTAGCTGTGTTATCTAACTGATTAGTTGCATTCTGGAATCTTAAGTTGAAAAGTTCTTTCTTAGCATCTACAAGCTGTGCCTGTAACTGCTCTACGTTCTGAGCCTGTAACTCTTTAACATATGCACTAGTTTTCATTTGATTCACCGCCTTCTAAATCTGCACGCGAAACTATTTTGCACTTGCAAGGTAATTTGTGTGTAGCAAGACGCAAAGCTTCTTTTGCCACGTCTTCCGGTACTCCGGAGATTTCAAATAATACTCTACCTGGTTTAACAACGGCTACCCAATACTCAAGGGCACCTTTTCCTTTACCCATACGAACACCCATAGGTTTCTGTGTAACAGGTTTCTCTGGGAAGATTTTAATCCAAACTTTACCACCACGCTTGATATATCTTGTCATAGCGACACGGGCTGCCTCAATCTGGTTTGATTTGATCCAGCAAGGCTCTAATGCTACAATACCATACTCACCATAAGTGATCTTGTTTCCTCTTGTAGCTTTTCCAGCCATGGAACCACGGAACTGTTTACGATGTTTTACTCTCTTTGGCATTAACATAATTACTTAGCTCCTCCTTCCTTATTAGCCTTTGTAGGAAGCACTTCGCCTTTGTAGATCCAAACCTTAACACCTACTTTACCGTAAGTTGTATCTGCCTCAGCGAATCCATAATCGATATCTGCTCTGATTGTCTGAAGTGGAGTAGTTCCATCATTGTATGTCTCTGTACGAGCCATATCTGCTCCGCCAAGACGTCCTGAACAAGATGTCTTAATTCCTTTTGCACCAGCCTTCATAGCTCTTCCCATGCATGATTTCATTGCTCTACGGAATGAAACACGGTTCTCGAGCTGTAAAGCGATGTTCTCAGCAACAAGCTGTGCATCCTTATCTGGTCTCTTAACTTCTTTAATGTCTACAACTAATTTCTTCTCTGTAAGCTTCTGAACTTCTGCTTTGATCTTCTCGATCTCAGCTCCGCCCTTTCCGATCACAACACCTGGCTTAGCTGTATAAATGATTACTTTAACGCGGTCTGATGATCTTTCGATCTCAATCTTTGAAACACCAGCAGCGTATAATTTTTTCTTTAAAAATGTTCTGATATTATAATCTTCTACTAAGTAATCAGCGAAATCACCCTCTGCATACCATTTGGAATCCCAGTCCTTGATAACGCCAACTCTTAAGCCATGAGGATTAACCTTCTGTCCCATGATTGCCTCCTATCTTTCATCAAGCACGATTGTAATGTGGCTCATTCTCTTTTCGATTCTGTAAGCTCTACCCTGTGCTCTAGGATGAATTCTCTTCATTGTTGGTCCTTTATTTGCAAAACACTCTGCAACGTAAAGGTTTTCTGCCTTATAGTTCTTCTCTGGATAATTATTTTCTGCGTTAGCAATTGCTGACTCTAATAATTTCTTTACTAAGCTTGAAGCATATCTTGGATTGTATGTTACGATAGCAAGTGCCTCGTTAACACTCTTTCCACGAATAGCATCTAATACAAAGCAAGCTTTCTGAACAGACACTCTAGCATAAGATAACTTAGCTGAAGGTCTTGTATCTCTAACTTCGTTTCTCTCTCTCTTGATTTTGGATCTATGTCCCTTTGCCATGGATGAAACCTCCTTTCACTAAATCTTATCTTACGCCTGATTTCTTCTCGTCTTTTCCATGTCCTCTGTAAGTTCTTGTTGCAACGAACTCACCAAGTTTATGTCCAACCATATCTTCTGTAACATATACTGGAACATGCTTTCTTCCGTCATGAACAGCGATTGTGTGTCCTACGAATGAAGGGAAGATTGTTGAACGACGTGACCATGTCTTGATTACAGACTTGTCACCTGAAGCGTTCATAGCATCTACTTTTTTAAGTAAGCTTTCATCAGCAAATGGTCCTTTTTTTAATGAACGTGCCATTTATTCAACCTCCTAATTATTTGATTGCACGACCGTCTCTTCTACGAACGATCATCTTGTTAGACTGTTTGTTCTTCTTTCTGGTCTTTAAGCCAAGTGCAGGTTTGCCCCATGGAGTACATGGTCCTGGACGTCCTACAGGTGCCTTACCTTCTCCACCACCGTGTGGATGGTCGTTAGGGTTCATAACAGAACCACGAACTGTTGGGCGGATACCCATGTGACGCTTACGTCCTGCTTTACCAATATTAACGAGGTTGTGATCTCCGTTTCCAATTATACCGATTGTAGCACGGCACTGAATTGGAACCATTCTCATTTCGCCTGAAGGAAGACGAAGTGTTGCATATTTTCCTTCTTTAGCCATAAGCTGTGCGCTAAGTCCGGCTGAACGTACTAACTGTCCGCCCTTTCCTGGAAGAAGCTCGATGTTGTGGATCTGTGTACCAACTGGGATATTCTCAAGTGGTAAGCAGTTTCCTACTCTTACTTCTGCCTGAGCACCGCTCATAACCTTCATTCCATCTGTAAGACCAGCTGGAGCAAGGATATATGATTTCTCACCATCTGCGTAGCAGATAAGTGCAATATTAGCTGTTCTGTTTGGATCGTACTCGATTCCGATTACAGTTGCTGGAATACCATCTTTCTTATTTCTCTTGAAATCAATAAGTCTGTATTTTCTTCTGTTTCCACCACCCTGGTGTCTAACTGTGATTTTACCCTGATTGTTACGACCAGCGTTCTTCTTTAATGAAGTAACAAGTGATTTTTCAGGAGTTGTTTTTGTAATCTCTGAGAAATCTGAGCCAGTCATATTTCTTCTGGAAGGTGTATATGGGTTATATGTCTTAATTCCCATTTTGTTTCTCCTTTCGATGTGTTTTCATTATCGCGTCTTTACTTGACGCATATTGTTTAAGGAAGTTCTGTTCGCTAATCTCACAGAACGGCCTCGGTCTATAAACCAGCGAAGATCTCGATATCTTTGCTGTCAGCTGTAAGCTGTACGATAGCCTTCTTTGTTTTAGCAGTCTTTCCTGTTACCATACCGCGACGTTTGTTCTTGCCTTCGCAGTTCATTGTGTTAACTTTGGCAACCTTTGTTCCTTCGAACATTTTCTCTACTGCTTCTTTTATCATAGTTTTGTTTGCATCCGGATGAACAAGGAATGTATATTTCTTTTCAGCCATTGCATTCATACTCTTCTCAGTTACCACTGGTTTGAGGATTACATCATAGTACTGTACGTTTGCCATTATGCATATACCTCCTCGATTGTTGCTACAGCAGCTTTTGTAACTACTACTGTGTCATATTTTAATACATCAAATACATTAAGCTCATTTGTCTGAGATGTCTTAACTGTTGGGATGTTTGCTGCAGATGCGATAACCTTCTCGTCCATATCATTTAATACAACGAGTGCTTTCTCAACATTAAGGTTCTTTAATACCTCTGCGAATTTCTTTGTCTTGATCTCATCCATCTTTAACTCGTCTACTACAACGAATTTGTTCTCAACTACTCTAGAAGTAAGTGCAGATTTGAGTGCTGCTCTCTTTTCTTTTTTGTTGAGTTTGAATGAGTAATCTCTAGGTGTAGGAGCGAATACTACTCCACCGCCTGTCCACTGTGGAGATCTTGTAGAACCCTGACGTGCATGTCCTGTTCCTTTCTGTCTCCATGGTTTTCTTCCGCCACCACGAACTTCAGAACGTGTTTTAGCTTTCTGAGTTCCCTGACGTTTATTTGCAAGCTGCTGAAGAACAGCCATATGAACTAAATGCTCATTAATTTCTACGCCGAAAATGGAATCATTTAACTCGATCTTATCGACTTCTTTGCCTTCCATGTTATATACAGCTACGTTAGCCATCGTAAAGTTCCTCCTTTCTTACTTTGCACTATTTACCAGATTTTGTAGTCTCTTTTACTGTAATGAGAGCTTTCTTAGCTCCTGGAACTGCGCCCTTGATTAACAGTAAGTTCTTGTCAGCGTCTACTCTTACAACCTCAAGATTCTGAGTTGTAACTTTTACGCTTCCCATATGTCCAGGCATTCCTTTTCCTTTGAATACCTTGCTTGGTGAAGAACAAGCACCGTTAGAACCCTGATGACGATGGAATTTAGAACCATGAGCCATTGGTCCTCTGTGCTGACCTAATCTCTTGATAGCACCCTGGAAACCTTTACCTTTTGAAATAGCAGTTACATCAACCTTGTCACCCTCTGCGAAGATGTCAGCCTTGATCTCATCTGCTAAGTTGTACTCATCTGCGTTTTCAAGCTTGAACTCACGGACGAATCTCTTTCCTGAAACACCTGCTTTTTTGAAGTGTCCCATCTGAGCTTTGTTAACACCATGTCTGTGTGCTACGCTCTTTTTACCGTTGGCATCTTTCTCAACAACTTTTTCTTTCTTGTCGCCGAAACCAACCTGAACTGCGCTGTAACCGTCGTTTTCAACTGTTTTGATCTGTGTTACAACACATGGACCAGCCTCTAATACAGTAACTGGAACTAAAACTCCATCTGCATTGAAGATCTGTGTCATTCCGATTTTTGTTGCTAAAATCGCTTTCTTCATTTCTTTACCTCCTGTTTTCTACAGCGGAACGCCTCTTGCCTGTTTACCCGACCCGCGAAGAATCAGCCGGCACAAGTAGCGGAACCGTTCATCCTAGAGCAGCCTACTAGATCGTTATGCTTTCGCACTGTATCTTCTATATAAACCATTCGGGGATATACTAATTAATTGTCGAAGCTTATTTCTGCTTCATTTTGATATCAATGTAAACACCAGCTGGCATTTCAATCCTTGATAAAGACTCTGTTGTCTTCTGTGTTGGATTGATGATATCGATAAGTCTCTTATGAGTTCTCTGCTCAAACTGTTCACGAGAATCTTTGTACTTGTGAGTAGCTCTAAGAATTGTAACTACTTCCTTCTTTGTTGGAAGAGGTACCGGTCCGCTCACCTGTGATCCATTCTTCTTTACAGTCTCGATGATTTTCTTTGCGCTTGAATCTACTAACTCGTGATCATACGCTTTGAGAGTAATTCTCATTACTTGACTTGCCATAAAAAAAGTCGCCTCCTTTTCGCACTTTTAACTTCAGTACGACAAGCGGTGACTGTACACTTCTCCGTGTGTTTCCTGCTTTTGTTCTCACATCAGTATTTTTCACACGTTGTTTCTACTTATTGTAGACCATATCTGTTCTGTACAGTGACTTGTCGTCAGTTTCCTAACTTGACATTCGCTCCGCCGAATTATCTATCTCTTGGACAGTAACTTCAAACTTCACAGCTATCATGCCACAGCAAGTGTTATTATACATGACAAAGGTCATAAATGCAACACCTTTTTCAAAAAAAAATTATTTTTTTATTTCAATAAATATTTAATTGAAATATTGTCCTTTTGCACGTATATTATATAGAAGAAACACGATTTTTTGCAAGCAACATGTGGTTAAATTTTTTAACAGTGTCATGTCAATAATACTTTTAAAGAGTATTACAAAATAATATAAACCAATCAGAAAGGATCATAAATATATGTGGTTAGCAGATAGATGGAAAGATTACGAAGTAATAGATTGTTCCGCAGGCGAAAAGCTTGAGCGGTGGTCAAAATATATTTTGCTCCGTCCCGATCCCCAGGTCATATGGGACACTCCCAAGACAAATAAAAACTGGAACAAATTGAACGGACATTATCACAGAAGCAAAAAGGGAGGCGGCGAATGGGAATTCTTTGATCTGCCAAAAGAATGGACCATACACTATTCTCTTCCTATTAATAAAGAACTCACTTTTCATCTGAAACCATTCAGCTTCAAGCACACAGGTCTTTTCCCTGAACAGGCTACAAACTGGGATTGGTTTTCAAAGAAGATCCATGAAGCAAAAAAGAGCGGACGTGATGTGAAAGTGTTAAACCTGTTCGCTTATACCGGAGGTGCAACGCTTGCTGCCGCCGCAGCCGGCGCTTCTGTCACACATGTAGATGCATCTAAAGGAATGGTCACCTGGGCAAAGGAAAATGCTGCAAGCTCCGGACTTGGCGATGCACCTATCAGATGGCTTGTAGACGATTGTGTCAAGTTTGTCGAGCGTGAGATCCGAAGAGGAAATCACTATGATGCAATAATTATGGATCCGCCTTCATATGGTCGTGGACCTAAGGGTGAAATATGGAAGATCGAGGAGAGCGTATATCCACTTGTACAGCTTTGTGCAAAACTTCTTAACGATAAGCCTCTTTTCTTCCTCATCAACTCATACACTACAGGACTTCAGCCTGCTGTGCTTACTTATATGATAAGTACCGCTTTAAAGAGATTTGATGGCAAAGTTACGGCAAGCGAGATCGGCATTCCGGTTTCTTCAAATGGGCTTGTGCTGCCTTGCGGTGCAAGCGGCCGGTTCGAAGGAAATTTATAAAACAAACAGCCACGGCTTTTCAGTGAATCTAATTCACATGAAATGCCATGGCCGTTTTTATATTTTCAAAAAATCGCAATATTCTTTTCAATCAGTATGACACTACGGCTCCAAGTCCCTTTCTGTCTGCCAGAGCCTTTATCCCCTCATTTATTTCTTCTCTGCTGTACTCGTTCATAGCAAGAAATTCCGCAGGCAGTTCATTCAGATAATCGTAAAATCCAAGTGCAACTTCAATTGTACTGTCTTCATCTCTATCCAGCTCATCATACAGTACGTTCTCAGCCTGATTTATCTTTCCCTGTTTCACCATAGCTATCAGCCTTGAATATAAATCATCCGATGACGTCTGAATCTCATTCTGTTCTAACTCGTAAGTAGGTGTATCCTTGCCAAACAATATCTTTGCCAGCATCCTTGCCATGTCACGCACCTGTCTCATAATTACATCATTTTCATATGCCATTTTCTATCTTTCCTCCAATAAGATCAATAGTTTCCATATGACTTTTATTTTATAATATTCTCTTTTTCTTTAACATAATAAGGATAAGTATACATATGATTATTATGATTCCACATATTATAGTAAATCCATGCGCTGTGTTTGCAAACGGAACCCATTTCGCATTTACATTCATCCCATAGATTCCTGATACAACTGTAGGAATAGCCATAACAAGCGTGATTATCGTAAGGGATTTCATGACGTTATTCAGTCTGTTATCTATGACCGTACTCATAAGCTCCCTTGTACCATTTATGATATCCCTGTATATTCCTGTCATCTCGATAGCCTGCTTATTTTCGACGATCACATCTCCAAGAAGTTCCTTATCCTCCGGATATTGTTCAAGTCTTTTGTATCTTGTAAGGCGGTCAAGCACAACCCCGTTCGCCCTGAGTGATGTGGCAAAGTATACAAGTGTCGACTCTAATTCATGCAATGCGATAAGGTCGTCTTCCTCTGTATCCTCACCGACTCGTTCCTCGATCTCAGTCCTCATTTTATCGATGATCCGAAGGTCATTCTGATACAAAACTGAAATCCTATATAGGATCTGATACACAAACCGAAGCTTCTTTTTTGTGCTGAATTCCTTTACACGATTATTTAAAAAGACCTGTAAAACAGGTGTATCCTCTGTACATATTGTAATGATCTCCTCATCTGTCAAAATGATGCCCAGTGGGATTGTCGTGTAGGATTCCTTGTCATGCCTGGTTTCTATCGAAGGAATATCTACAAGAATAAGCGTATATCCATCCTGTAATTCTATACGTGAGCTCTCTTCTTCATCAAGTGCCGCAAGTACATCTTCTATGTCAACATTAAGTTCATCTGCGACAAGCTGGCCTTCTGACACCGAGGGGTTTACCATTTGTATCCAAACACCATTCTGCATGTTTTCTACTTCATGTATTTTTCTATCATCTGTCCTGTAATACTTTACCATGACGGCCTCCCGGTATCATTTATTTTATGGCAGCTATCCCTTGACTCTTTAAACATCTGCCGTTTATTTATATTTTTCAGACTGGCTCTTTATAAGCTCCGCATCCTCAAAATAATTGATCTTCATGGCACGTTTTACCTCTGCCATTGTCTGTGCAGCGCGCTCTCTTGCCACTTCACTTCCATTTTTGAGGATCTCATACACTGCCGGTATATCCTTTTCAAACTCTGCACGTCTTGCACGTATCGGCGCAAGCTCCTCCTGCATGATATTGTTTAAGAATTTCTTGATCTTGACATCGCCAAGGCCACCTCTGGTGTAATGCGCCTTAAGTTCATCAAGATTTGCATACTCAGGAAGATACTCCTCAAAATGCTCTGGTTTAGAGAAAGCATCAAGATAAGTAAATACAGTATTTCCTTCCAGATGTCCCGGATCTGAAACCTGGATATGCGTAGGATCTGTGTACATACTCATAACCTTCTTTTTGACATCAGCCTCTGAATCAGCAAGATATATGCAGTTTCCGAGCGATTTGCTCATTTTCTGTCCACCATCTGTTCCAGGAAGTCTGCAGCATGCCTCATTTTCAGGTAAAAGTACATCCGGTTCAACAAGTACTTCATCGTAGATCGAATTAAATTTTCTTACTATCTCCCTTGTCTGCTCTATCATAGGAAGCTGATCTTCTCCAACAGGAACTGTTGTAGCTTTAAATGCTGTTATATCAGCGGCCTGGCTTATAGGATATGTAAAAAATCCGACCGGAATACTTGCCTCAAAATTACGGAGCTTTATTTCATTCTTAACCGTAGGATTTCTCTGCAGACGTGATACTGTAACAAGATTCGAATAGAAAAATGTAAGTTCCGTAAGCTCCGGTATCTGTGACTGTACAAACAGTGTAGATTTTGCCGGATCAAGTCCTGCTGACAGATAATCAAGCGCAACCTCTATGATATTCTGCCTTATCTTTTCAGGATTATCAAAGTTATCCGTAAGTGCCTGTGCATCTGCGATCATAATAAATATTTTGTCAAATTCCCCTGAATTCTGTAACTGTACTCTTCTTCGAAGAGAGCCGACATAATGGCCTATGTGGAGTCTTCCTGTCGGTCTATCGCCTGTTAATATAATTTTTTCCATCTTTCTCCCTCATTCAATAAATAATATTTAAATTTCAGCCTTGAAGTCCTCTTGCCTGTCTATCCATATCTTCTACAACAATATCGTAAATTTCTCCAAGTGTAGAACAGTATTCAAGCACCTTCCATGGTTCATTTGTATGATAATGAATCTTTATAAGCTCTTCATCTCCAACCGCAAGAAGGCAATCTCCTTTGAAATTCTGTGTGAAATAATCATTTATCACATCCTCATCGAGATCTGTTCCCTCAATCAAAAGCTGTGTGTCATAACGATACTCTAACATAGTTTTCTCCTTATCTAAAATCATTTACCTGCAACACTTATATCTTTAAGAAGTATGGCTTTTGGACCTGCGAATGTGCTGGTTTCCTGCGTCTCCTTCGAAAACTCAAAATCCTTCTGTGCATCTATTATAGTTCCGTTTACCGAGCCCCCTGTAACAGGAACGATCTTTTCTCCATCATTATAATATGCCAGTCTTATTTCTCCTCCAAAGAAGCCGCTGAGACTATCCATCTGGAAATCTGAGAAATTCACAACATACAGCCCCTTATGCGCTTTCATATCATCAAAAGACATATCTCCCGGCTGAACACTAATCTTAGAGTACACACCAGTCGGTTTCATTCCGAGATAGTATGCATATCTGCAGTTTGCATGCATATTCTTTAACTTTCCGTTTTCTATGCACACAAGGTTTTTCATCAAGACGCCTTCGCTGCTATATGGAACAGTCGGCACATACTCAACGTTTATATCCGCACCTATTTCTTTTCCTGTCTCATAATCCGAATACTGCTGATAAACGTAAGCTCCATTTGCCCTGTCCTTGTAATATCCAAGTACAGTGTCAACATATTTTCCTGAAAGAACAATATCATACTTTCCTGCCTTTGGAGCCTCCACAGCCTTTGCACGATCTTTTGTAAGCTTCAAGGTATTGCGCACAAGTTCCGATATTTCCTTTGTATTGAGATCATCATACGAAAAACTCTGATGTGTTTCTACGTCCTGTGGATTCTTACATTGTACCACAAATTCGCCGTTTACATTGTTCTTTATATAAGATACATCAACTCCATTTGAATTCACAATGCGCACCTTGTCTCTTACAGCAAAAAATTCTGCTGAATTGATAAATGCATTTTCGTCTGTATCTTCTTTGTAAACTGCATTTACAAATTTTGATGCAGCCTGTTCGATCCCGATACCATTCAAACCACTCTCAACCTCAAAGCACTCTGCCTTTTTCGCCGGAGCAAGATCATAAAATTTGTTCGGAACAAATTTCGCAGCCATATAAGCTTTCTTACATTTTGCCTTGAGCTCTTTGTCTGAAGTAGATGGCGAAACATTAAAGCTTGCATTTCCTCTGTAATTCTCGCCATTTATCACAAAATCCCTGTAAACTGTAACTACGATGTCATCGGTTTTTGTTTTTCTGCGCATATCGAGATTCTTTTTTATAAAAAACAGTTCTGCTGTCTCCCTGCCTGTTTCACATATGCTGTATACATCGACACAGCACTCATGCAGTATTTCTAATATTTTCTGAATCATATATCCCTCCATTATCCAAGTCTGATCTTTGCTTTGATATATGGACCTCCATCTGAGACTTTAACCCATTCCTTATAGCCTTTTCCGCAGAATCCACTTCCTCCGAGTTTTATTTCATCGGACATCATTGTAATAGATTTGAGTAAATCCGGCACATAGCCGCTCATTACGATAGGAGAAAATACTTTTCCTGTAAATTTTCCGTCCTTGATCTCTCTTGCAACATTTACCATCAGCTGGATTCCCCAGTTTTTCGGATCCTCCATACCGCTTGATGCATCCTCAAGTAAAAATCCGTACTTGATCGAAGCTATCATGTCCTCAAGTTTATCCTTGCCCGGTTCAAAATAAGTATTTGTCATACGTGTGTATGCTTTTCTCTTATAGCTTTCCCTTCTTCCGTTTCCGGTAGGAACCGTACCAAGGCTCATAGCAGACTGTGCATCCGATATTCCTGTCTGAAGGACACCATCCTTTATTACTACCGTATCCTTCGAAAGGACTCCCTCATCATCAAAGAAATAGCTTGCAACCTCATGTTCACATGCCATATTGGCTCCATCATGCATTGTAAGGACAGGTGCAGCAACATCCTTTCCAACGTATGATTTCGCAAGGGCTCTGTCTTTTACAAACATATCCATCTCCACACCATGGCCAAATGCCTCATGGGCAATCATTCCCGTAACTTCCGGTGTGCAGATGCAATCATACTCGCCCGGCTCGATCGGTGATGCTTCAAGCAATTCGAGTGTGTTCTTGCCAACATGGCCGATCCCACCCCTTATATCACGCATGATCTCTATGCCGCCGAGATTTGAAAAGCCTTTAAAACTATATTTAACAACTGCGTCTTTCTTTGCGTCCACCATGAGCATTCCACATGCCCACATAACGTTCTGCTCCATATCCCTGTTTGGGGATAAAAATAATTTGCTGTACTTTTGTGTTGATAATCCGACTGTTGCATTTAAAATCTTTTTGTCATATAAAAGTGCATCGTCCTTTATCTCTGTAAGTTTCGCCAGTATAGCCTCATCACCCATATCCTCCGGAGCTATTTCATAATCTGTGCTCTCACAGAATGTACATGGCTCATCCTCTAACTGTTTATACTGGCTGAGTGTCATACCATTTACTGATTCTTTTAACGCAACCACACTTTTTACCATGCTTACGATATCTTCTATTTTTTCTTCGGATATATCATTGAAGGAATACTCTCCATATGCATTTCCATCATAGACTTTTATGACAAATCCACGATTGCATAACAGATCGTCCTCTCCCATGAATGTAACGGTTTTTGAAACTCTATACTGATAAGCTTCTGAATCCACTGCAAGTATTGATGCATATGAAAAACTTTCAAGCAGTCTGTTTAAAAGTTTTTTCAGAAGCGGTCTGGTATTTGTAAGGTACTCACTTGATTTTACCTTCATGTCAACCTCCTGCTATATTTTATAAACTTTATGCTCTGCGGATTATATCCGCGTAAACACCTTTGTCAGCTTTTAACAGATCATCCGGCGCAAGCGTGATCTGGAGTCCTATCCTTCCACCGCTCACCGTTATCCTGTCAAGCTCTTTTGCGGATTCGTCTACAAATGTAGGATACTGCTTTTTCATCCCTATAGATGTACATCCGCCTCTTATATATCCTGTGACCTTTGTCAGATCCTTAAGATGCAGCATCTCTATTGATTTCTCACCAGCTGCTTTTGCCGCCTTTTTGAAATCGATCTCATCATCTATAGGCACAACAAATACATAATATCCGCCGCTTTTGCCTACTGTCGTGATCGTCTTGTACATCCCTTTATGATCAAGTCCAAGTGTATCCGCAATCTGTGATGCATCAACAAACTCATCGCACTCATATGTCCTCGCCTCATAAGGGATCTTCATCGTTTCAAGTATTCTGACCGCATTTGTTTTTGCTTCTTTTTTACTCATGTCTTCACCTTCTGCACTAGTTTCGGCTCACTATAACAAAGTCTGTGCTTTCTATATTATAATAGCTTTTCATTTCAGAAACAAGAGATATAAATCCTAATCCGTCATTTTAGCATTAGGATAAATCAACTGCATTTTTTCATCTCCGTAATGCTCATCCATATAAGTTTTCCATGCACGATCCGCTTTAACATCATTCCCACGCTCATCATAGCGGATCAAAGCCATACATGATACCACAATATTACAGCACATAAATATTATAAGAGTCCATGTAATTATTTTTCCGGCTAGATGAGGTATTTTCTCTATAAGGCCGGAAATCCTTGGATACAATTTTTTAAACCAGACAACTGCTGCGATCCCCCAGAAAAAACAATACAATAAATTTATGCGACCTCCAAGATTAAACGGCATTCCGCTGTAGTCCCAGAATATTTTTCCAAACACGATCTCTGTAAACACACTGCACAGATATTCATAGGCTCCCCCCAGAAGCGTTCCCATCCAGAACAAAAAGCTATCTGATCTGTCCTTATATTTATATAGTAAAAGTGTTACAGCAGATATGGCAAATCCCCATACAATACTGAATGGTCCCCAGACAACACTGCTGCGGCTCATCCACACGCCCGCTGTCAGCCTGCAGAATATCGTCTCTGTTACATCTCCCAAAAAAGCGCCTATAAAGAAAAGCAGGATAATTTTGTAAAAGCTGCAGCCTTTTGCGAATCCGGCTTCCTTTTCCGCTCCGGCAGACTTTTCCATTTGTGGATATGCCTTCGTAATTCGCTTTTCTACATGTAAAGCAATCCACTTTCCAAGCTTTGCCGTGGCATTTGCAATAGCATTATTTGCTCGTTCAAGCTTATCAAACCTGCCTTTTCTGCCTGTAACAAGCATATATGACGCCAGTATATCCACAGCAAGAACCGCTGCAAAAATCCATATGATCAGTTCTATTATAAAAGAAGGACATAGTTTAAACACCAGCAGCGCTAAGCCATTTCCAAACTTTATTACTAAAAATCCTAAAATTCCCCATAAAACTGAAGAGAAAAGGCATATATATCCATCCAGATTCCATTTCCGTTCTCTGTAATCCCACCAGCGTTCTTTATACACTTTCTCTATAAGATGTCCTGCTATCCACTCTATCACAGTCAGATAGATCATCGAAAAAATGAACAGCCATATTCCATTTAATTCATTTATGGTTACAGATATTACAACCGCACCTATACCATATATAATACAAAGAGGGCCATTTATAAGACCTCTGTTTGCAAACTTTTTCTGTCTTATCGTCGCATATACTGTCTCGCCTATCCATCCAAGAAAAGAATATACAAAAAACAGCCATAATAATTCATATCCCGAAAACTTCATCATTTCCTCCGTACCATCTATTTTATACAAAAGATATTATAATTGTTTTTTAAGATCTTCGCCACTGATTTTAATTTTAACATATTATTTGTAAATTATTTAAGTTTGCATTTTAATAGCTACGGTTCTATAATAGGCGTTGGTGATAAATATGAATTGGTTGATCAGACATAAAAGGATTTTACTACATTTTAATATGGCATTTATCGGAGGACTTACCGGTGCGTATGCTATCCTTGTTCGTGGAGGAAACTTCGGTGCTGCCCAGACAATGAACCTTATAGAAATGGTTCTGGATTTCGCTGATTTAAAATTTTACGATGCGCTTATCCGTGTAGGCATTTTCATAGGTTACGGAATTGCGATCGTTGCAGCATTCCTTATTCCGCTTTACCTGCCTAAATACAAATATTACATAGCTCTGATATTTGAAGCTCTATGCATAGCAATCTCAGGACTTATACCGCTTTCGGCAAATCCACTTCTGGCATTATTCCCTGTATTTATTTTAAATGCATATCAATGGCAGACATTTACTGACCCTGATTGTTACAACAGCTCAACAATTTTTTCTACAAATAATTATAAACAGACTCTTTTGTCATGGACGAAATATATAAAGGAAAAGGATCTGGCACAAAAAAGAAGAGCATGGATATTTACCGATACTCTTATCTTCTTTCACATTGGTGTGCTTTTTGGATATTACGCCGTAAAGTTTTTATCAGAAAAGGGAATATGGCTTACATTTCTGCCAATAATGACTGCACTTATTCTGGTAAGCCCGGTCTTTGAATACCATACGATAACCGTTGAATCTAAAAGCAGTACCTTACCATCAAGAAATACTGTTAAATAAAAAACTCCGCACAAAGCATTCTGCTGTGCGAAGTTTTTATTTTATTTATTATAGTTTGAAGTATTCAAGCTGTTCGTCAAGTTTCTGTGCCATATCTTTAAGCTGTCCTGATTTTTCTGACAGATCTGTTATCACTTCATTGAGTTCTGTCATAGAAGCTGTTGTTTCTTCTGTAGATGCTGCATTTTCTTCCGATATAGATGAAAGATTAACAATTATCTCCTCTACCTTCTGACGTGAAGAATCACATATCTTTGTGCAGTCCATAATTATACCTGTCTTCTCATCTGATTCATGTATACCATTTTCGAGTACACTGAATTTTTCCTGTACAGCATCCAGCTTAGCCTGCTGTTCTTCAACTATCTTGGTAACTTCCTCAACAATGGATACAGTTCTCTCTGCCTCATCGGTAAGCTCACCTATAATATTTTTTATTATACCCGCCGATGAGCTCGACTGTTCTGCCAGCTGCGATATCTCTGTTGCAACAACCGCAAATCCTCTTCCAGCTTCTCCTGCCCTCGCAGCCTCAATACTTGCATTAAGAGAAAGAAGGTTTGTCTGGCTGGCAATCGATGTAATAAGTTCTGCTGCATCTTTTATCTTCTGCACAGACTCATTAGTAGTATGCGTCTGATGTACAACCTGTTCAAATGCTGCTGATGTTCTTCCATTTGCATCACTGAGTTCTTTCATAAACTCTGACGACTCATGACTTACCTGTTTCATCTGTACAGCATTTTCGCCGAGTTCATCAACGCTCTCAACAATATTCTTAAATGCTGCACCCATTTCTTCAATTTCTGTTGATGCTGTATCTATCTCTTTTGCCTGTGATGTGGCACCCTGTGCGATTTCTTCAACCGCTCTTCCAATCTCAGTTGATGTTTCGTCACTTCTTGATGACATAAGATCAAGAGCTTCTCCAGATTCATTTACAGATGACGAAATAGTTTTGGCTGACTGCATTACATCTGTAAGTTTATTTATGAATTTGTTTACATATTTTCCAAATAACGAAAATTCATCTTTGCCGCCTTCATCTGCCCGTACCGCAAGATTTCCCTCTGTCATCTGAGAAAGAGTATCCTTGAACCTGCTTATACTTCTGCTCATTGATCTGCTTACTACAACTGTTGTAACAAAAATTATGCCCATTCCAACAGCAAGAATAACTGCTATCAGAATTAATAGTTTTGCTTTAGATGTCTCATTGTTTTCTTCTACATTTGATTTCAAATCTGAAGTGAGTGAAGTAAGCTTGTCCGACAACTGTGTATTATCCTGTTTCAAAGAAACAATCTGTGAATCCATGTCATAAATCTTCTGAAACTGTGCCTGTCTGTTCTGTACTGCCCCCTGAACATCAGCTAATTTATCACTGTTTGCCGCATATATTGTCAAATTGTCGAGTATTGTCTGATATTCATCGTTTATCTTCTGTACATCTTCCTCAATATCTTTTCCTTCTACAACAAGTCTACTATATGATGCAAAATCTGAATTCAATGTATCAAGCTCACCTAAAAAATCAAACTTATCCGAAAATGCACATGCCATTCTAAGATCTGCCGGTGCTGATTCCAAATATATATCATACGTGACACTATCATAATCCTGCATCTCGTACTTTTCAATTGGAAGTTTTACAGAAACCTCCTCCCATACTGCATTAGCAGCTGTAAATTCTGCATCAATACATATAGTTGTCTTACCTCCAAAATCTGTAAGACTTATCCCCTTCATTGCATCACCATAAGACCCAAGGATATCTTCCTGTGAAAATTCAGAAAGATCCATGTTCATAGACTGATCACCTTTATGGAAAACAATATTATTTACATAAATTTTCCCATTATAATCAACTGAGGTTCCACCTATTCTGGCGTAAAAATACAGTCTCTTCCCCTCTGAAGGAACCGCATTTGAATATGCTGTTTTCATAAAGTTCTGATTTCCCACTGCTACAGCCTGTGCAACAGGCTCAATATCAATCCACGTGCCATCAAGCCATGATTTATCATCTTTAATCGCAGAAAAATTTTCATTCAAGGCATCATCCTGTGATATCAATGTCTGATACTCACCTAAATCTGCTGTAAAGCTTCTTTGAGTACTAAGTTCAAGAATCTGTGAGTAATTATCTTTCGTCTGGTCAAGCGTATCACTCATCTCATTTACATCATTTTTTAATTTTCTTCCAACATGGCTCTTTGCAGCTTTTGCATCTGACTCCATATCTCCAAGATTTGATACAATATTCTCAAGATACTGGCCATCAAGATAATAACAATACGATGCATCCAACGCCATATTTTCGTTTTGCAATAAATTAATCTGATTAATTTCACTTAATATTTTATTATTGTTACCAGTTCTATTAAGCGCAGTGATTCCTGCCACACCTAATATCAATGATGTTGCTGCAGATACAGCACTTATTAATATAATTTTCCCCCTGATGCCTCCGTGCGCACCTACAATTTTACTCTTCTTTCTAACTTTTTTCTCCTTTTTGTCCATGCTTGCCTCTCCTTAATTCTAAAATTAATCAGTATCTTTCATTAATTTAGGTTATCACATTAATTAATTTTAAGCAAGCGTTTTTGTATCATATTTCCTATATTGTATATTTTTGTAAAATATATACAAATTTCAAATATGTTTTCATATTTTATATTCTAAATAATATACCATATACACAATTCAAAAAGTACTAAGTCCCTTGTTGCAATATTTTTTTCATGATATAATGAGCGTAAGCAAATTATATCAGTGCGGATGCGCATGTATATCAGCCGCAGGCTTATCATGTGCCTAGGCACAATTACAATTGTTTTATCAGTTTATTCCAATTCTCAGAAAGCAAAGAATATAATGAACAATTCAAAAACCAGACATCTTAAAACACTCAATAAAATACCCAGGATAATTTTTCTGCTTTCGATAATCGCCACTATAATTTCGATCATTGTTTTATGTTCAATCCACAGCAACCGGGAAACTATTTCATGCGATTATGAGAGCTTTTCAAATGGATGGGTTACTGACAATGGTTCTAAAGCCGATCTGTCACACATAACCGGGAAATACATGGTTCACAATACTATTCCACTCTTATCACATGACAGTGAGTTGTTTTTCTTTCTGAAAACATCAAATGTATGTGTTTATATTGACGATGAACTTATATACAAACCGGATTCCTACACAACACGCCTGCTGGGAAAAACTCCCGGTGCATCTTTTGTACAGATCAATATCGATAAAAAATATTCCGGTCATACAGTCACTTTAGATATAGATAATCCATACTGTGATGGAAGCGGGAAAATTTCAGATATATACATCGGTGATGGTAAAGATATAATACTATCCCACATCCGGCAGAGGCTGCCTGCATTCAGCCTCAGTCTGGTAATTACTGTGTTTGGATTATGTTTTATATTTTTATTTATTCCTCTTTATCATAAACATATGATAGGAGCCGAAATGCTTTACCTTGGTGTTTTCGCCACCATCATAGGTTTATTTATGATAATGGACTGCAGGATAATGCAGCTGTTTTTCCAGAATGCACATATTTTCCATATGCAGGCTGAAATTCTTATGCCGCTGATCCTTCCGCCATTATTTTTATTTATGGGACGTATGTATAACGAATATTCACAACGAATTGTGAATTTAATAACGGCAATTAGCAGCATAAGCTTTATACTCCGCTTTATGCTTTCGCTTCTTAACATAAAAGACTTTCATGAAACTTTAATAATAACACATATTATATATGGCATATCTATTCTTTTAGTTTTACATGCAGTTATAACCGGCATCCTGAGGAGAAACAGGAATAATATATACCATAATATCGGCTGTATCTGTTTTATAAGCGCCGTATCAATAGATATCGTTCTGCACTGGACAAGGCTCTCCGCTGAAACAAGCTTCTTCACACGAATCGGCGTGCTGCTTTTTCTGTTTCTTGAGGCATTGCAGATCATATCTTATCTGCTTTCAAACTATCAGGCAAATATCCGGATGAAGCTTTTAAGCAGGCTTGCATACCACGATGGACTTACAGATATGTTAAACCGTACATCATATATGGAGGAAATAAAGAACATCAGCAGCAACGGATATCCCGAGCTGCTTGTCGCAATATTTGATGTAAACAATCTTAAATTTGTAAATGATACATATGGACACATAAAAGGAGATGAGCTCATAAAGTCTGTTGCAGACTGTCTGCAAAACAATCTCAGCGACCTCGGAAAATGTTACCGGATAGGCGGAGATGAATTTGTATTTATATCGAAAGATAATGATGCCGAAAACAGGTTTGAAGAAATAATAGCGTCCCTTTCGCAATCCTATGGCGATCTGCATATTGACGATGATACATATATGCCTATAACAGTTGCGATGGGCTATTCTATTCTGCGCAAAGATATGAAACGCTCAATTGACGATGCTATACGTGAAGCAGATTCTAAAATGTATGAAAACAAACGCAAAATAAAGGATAGTATCAATATCTAAGAGTCATACTCATAGAATCTCTTTATTATCTCCTGCACCGGCTTCCCACATATTTCATAGCTGTCGTCATTCCATGCCCTGGGCACAGATGGCAGCTTTGGAGCCCACTCCCACAAGGCAAAGCCGCGAAGCCATGATCTATTCTTACATGCTTCGAACATCGCACGATACCATTCACACTGTTCTTCCAAGCGAAGCTCTCCATGCAATTCCCAGTTATTTGGAACCATCCCGGAACCTTTTCTTGACATGCATCCCGCTTCAGCAAAGAAAAATGGTTTCTGATATTTTAAAACCGTTTTTTCAATCCGATCCAGTTCCTGCTCCCATTGATCAACCGGATAATACCCACTGGAAGAGATCATATCAACACAATCCCACCAGGATACATGGTCTTCCTGGTATTTGTCCGTGTTATAAGATACCAGTCCATGATATTCCTTTCGTATGGAAGCAATCACTTCTCTCCACTGCTTCTCTCTGTGTTCCGTCATCACCATCTCACATCCGGCAATAAAAATATCACATTGTTCTTCTTCCGCTATCCTTGCATAATGTGTCTGAAACTCTATATAGGACGCAAACCAGTTCTCCCATTTTGGTTCGCATGGAACATCATGCTCAAAGAAACTGATATAAGCACGCCATGTTCCATCCTTACAGTTCACTGTCGGCTTGAGTCCAACTCGAATTCCTTTTTCTTTTGCATATCGTATCATATGAATCAGTTCTTCATCGGAAAATGTATCTTCTGAGGTATAACATATTTCTTCCGAATGTGCTGTTTTCTGAATTCCCGCAGGTGCAAAAACAACAAAATCTGCTGCTGTCTGCTCAATCATATGATCAAAACTTTTTCTTGCTATCTCTGTTGAAAGAGAACCTCTTTTGTGAAACGGTGCAAACGTGATCCCCTTCATGAAATCTATTGTATTCATTGCATTTTCTCCTACTGATATTCCATTATTTTTCATCTTCTTTATATCTGTGATAGTGATTGCATGCCACTTCACCGGTATTCTGGTCTCCTATTTTTTACCTGACTTGTTATTTCCATTCCTCAATTTCCAGATTCTCTATGTAATCAGCAAGTTCTCTCGCCATCTCATAGGTTTCCGGAATTCTAAGATGTCCAGGAGTTGCTGCTCCGTTTCTCTTAAAGATGCAGTGTGAAATTTTATTATCTCCCATAGAAACAACTACATCATCAATTGCTTTATCCCAGGAACAGTCATGCTCAAGTAAAGTCGTACAGCATACGATTGATGCTTTCGGATATACCTGACGCAGGTTTTTTAAAAGATTTTTGTAGTGCTCTCTCCAGAGAACTGCTTTCTCACACATGTAATCTTCTGACATGTAATCAAACGGATGATTATCATTCTGGCCAATTGCCACGACAACAACCTGCGGTGTATATTGGTCAAAATCCCATTCTGTCAGTTCACCGAATGTTTTATTAAAGCGGATTTTATTCCAGGCACTTTCCATTCCAACCTGCTGTGGCTCATGGAACCATCCCTGTCCATCCATCAATGCAATTCCACCCTGCGCAATATCATGAATCTGTGCATTCAGCATACGTGCTGTCATCCATGCATAGGAATACCAGCTGTTAGAATATCCACCCTGATGTTCAGGGTCCGTCTTTCCTGTATAGTCGACAGCTTCTGTCACTTCTCCTGCTGATACAGAATCTCCGTAAACTTCGATTTTTCTTGTCGGAGCCTCCGGAAGCTCCAATAATTTTGCCCCGTCTTCAATTTCAAATCCAAGGATGTTCATCTCATGGCAGGAATCCTGACGTTTGAAGAAAAGGACATGATGTTCTCCATTTTCATTCTCAGGAACACGAATCTCTATTTCGTTCTCTTTCTCGTTATCCAGATAATAACACGACTGCACTCCATCTAAAATACATCCAAGATAATTCTGCCAGTATTCATTTTTATTCTGTATAAAAATTTTTAAAATTCTTCCTGTAAATTTAAATTCTGCTGATGTACACGGATAAACCCAGATAGGTCCTTTGGGATTTGTCCAGTCAATCCTTCCGCTATAACGTATTTTTTTATTATCAGGATCAATTCTCATCTTATTTTCTCCATATTTTACAATAAACTTGCTGCACCGATCATTCCTGCTTCATTTCCAAGTGCTGCTATCTCAATCTCAGGAAGTTCTCCCTTCTCACCACCGAAGCATCCGACTTCCATCATCTTGCGAAGCGGTTCAAGAAGCGTCTCTCCCTGTGCCGATACACCTCCTCCAAGGATCACAAGCTGTGGACGGAAAATATTTACAATATTGATGATTCCTGTTCCGAGCTTTCCGATATATGACTGAACAACCTGTGAAAGCTTTTCATCACCTTCCTTGGCACGCTTAAAGATTTCTTCAGGAGCAAGATCTTTTCCGCTAGCACGCTTTGCCTCTCTTTTCAGAGCTGTAGCAGATGCGTATGCCTCCAGGCATCCTCTTCTTCCACAAGTACAAGGCTCACCATTTTCTACAATTACCATATGTCCCAGCTCACTTCCGCCAAGTCCTTTGCCTTCATAAATCTTACCGTCAAGGATGATTCCACCACCGACTCCGGTTCCAAGTGTGAGCATAATCACATCCCGGCACTCTTTTCCTGCTCCTGCAACTGCTTCTCCAAGTGCTGCGCAATCTGCATCATTCGCAATTTTAACCGGAATTGGAAGATAGTTTCCAATTTCTTTTGCCAGCTCTACATTTTCCCATTTGATATTATTGGAATAGCGGACTACTCCGTTTTTTGTATCTACAGTTCCGGGAACGCCAATTCCCACTCCAACACACTGATCCATTGCAATTTCATGTGTCTCCAAAAGTTCCAATGTCTTCTGTGCAATCTCATGGATCACTTCTTCTGCCGGACGTTTGGCATTGGTATCCATTGTCTCAGATACTATCAGCTTCTGGTGAATATCCACCAGTCCAATCTTTGTCTGAGTACCTCCGATATCGATTCCGATTCTGACCGGAGCTGCTTTTTCGCGGATTGTCGTAACAAGTGCATCACATTGTCCTTCTACTGTATAATTGCCACTTCCGGCTGTCAGGAAGAAACTGTCTCCTTTTTTGAAAGAAAGCGTCTCTGCGTCATCCTTGATTGTTCCTTTTCCATCAATGAACAGAATGCTTGCAAAGGAATCGTCTGACACAGTACCTTCCATCTTCTTCATGAAAGTTCCATCCAGATTCAGTTTATCTACTGTAAAATAATCACAATCTGCCACATGAGGATAACTGCTCTTATCCTTTACGATCGGCACACGATTCGTAACCGCAAGCGCTTTCTCGATATGCAGATCTCGCTTCTTACCATCTTTCCCTACACGGCCGTAATCATAAACTCGATAAGTAACATTCGAATTCTGTTGGATCTCTGCGATCAGAATTCCTTCTCCAATTGCATGGATCGTTCCCGATTCAATAAAAAGTACATCGCCTTTCTGGACCGGTACTGCATTCAGGACATCAAGAAGTGTGTCCTCCTCAATTCTTTTTGCAAACTCTTCTTTACTGATTTCTTCTTTAAATCCGTAATACAGAAATGCCCCCGGCTCTGCATCCATAATATACCACATTTCTGTCTTTCCATACTGTCCTTCATTCTTCAGCGCATAACGATTGTTCGGATGTACCTGAATTGACAGGTTCTGCTTTGCATCAATAAATTTTGTTAAAATCGGAAAATCACGGAATCTTCTGCAGTGTGTACCAAGAACCTCTTTTCCTTCTGCTTCAATGAATTCTTCCAGTGTCTTTCCTGCATATTTTCCATTTGTGATATAAGACGGTCCGTCCGGATGACAGGAAAGTTCCCATGCCTCCGCAAGAATATCTCCGTCGTACTCTACTCCATATTCCTCTGCCAGTCTGTGACCTCCCCACAGATAGTCCTTACAGCTTGGTTTTAATTTTAAAATACTCATTACTTTCTCTCCTTCAAAAATCTATGCAATAATTAACGACATCAGATAAAATGGAGTTGTATCCATTACATCTTCCGGAAGAATTGTTATATCTACCGTATGAATTTTCCTTTCTCCATGGTGCAATACCTTCTCAAGATACAGGCAATCTCCCCAGTCCTCATCAAAATTTCCATCTAAAAGTACTGCATGTTCTTTATCTCCATCCAAGACAAGCTCTGCTCTCGCTGCAGGAAGTTTAATTGTTTTTCTATACTGCACTGCAATACAGGAAGCAGCCACCTCAAAATGAATTGAATCCCCTGCTTTTTTTCCAATCCATCCATTTTTGAAATGATCAAGGTGTCCTGTTTTCTCTTCGGTATCCGCATGGAATCCGCAAAGCTTTGGTGAAATCTCACGAATTGTCAATCGTTTTGCATCCTCATAAGCATTCTCTGTCATTGCCTTTGGAAAAATAGGTTCTTCTTCCTCAACATCTAATTCTTCTTTCACTCTTTCAAGGAATTTTTCAATTTCTTCTGCAACAAGCTTATGCCCTTTATCATTTGGATGAAGTCCATCCTGTGTAAGTTCTTCCCTCGTATATTTTCCTGCCTTCATCCGCTGATAAATTGTATCTTTTACGCTCACATGTGGCAGCTGATACCAGTTTCCAATTTCATTATGATATTCCTGCGCATTCAGACCGGTATCATAAAAAACATTATTCAATAGAACTACTGCCGGTTTTGAATCCCAGCTCAACAGCTTTCTGACAACTCCTTCATATGTTTCCCGAAAAAATGTGTCTGCCTCGTCATTCACACTAAAATCAACAACTACAAAATCCGGTCGATACATTAATACATCTGCCACCGCTCTGGAAACTCCGTAATGCGAAGTTGTTCCACCGATCCCTCCGTTTACATAATGAAAATTTGCATTTGGGAAAGTCTGCTTCCACCACATAAATACACGATATGCATATGTATTTTCCATTGTTGTCGCAAGACTTCCCTGCGTGATCGATCCACCTAAAAATCCAATCGTAAGCTCTTCTCCTGCCTCAGCTCTTTTCATACAATCTTTCAGTCTTTTCAAGTTAATATCTTTCATTCGTCTTCTCTCCAACTTTTTTGCTGCTTCAACATCCAGCCATTGATACACCCATTACTACTACCATTGAAGCTGAATTAACTTTATCCACTACTTAATTAATTATTTTTTCTGTTTCACTTAAGTTATTTTAATCTTATCATTAATTCAAAATATTTTCAAGATTACATGGCCTGTTTATCATTTTTCTATATTATGCATAGTTTTATTCTTTGTTTTTTGTGAATTATCGCTTAATCCAAAGCATTTTTATGTTCTTTTGCATTTATTAATTTAAGTTAATATTTTTAAGTAAAGTATTTAAGTTGATTATTTAAGTCAAGTTTTAAAGTTAAGCAAAAATTTATTGGAATATTTATTATAGTGATTAGATAAAGTAATATATTTTTTTGCATAATAAAAAAAGCCCTTTAATAAAGAGCCTTTTTAGGTATTTAAATTTTTAAAAGTAGCAATATAGTCTTTTCATTTACACTCAAATCTAAAATTCAAACCGCTTTTTCCTGGACACCGATAGATTTTCCTTCTTAAATCTATATAAAATCACACTACCCTCACTCCATTCATCCTGTACTGCAAGTCTTATCCAAGTCTCAATAAGTCATTTATTGTATTCTTAAAATCATAAAACAAATCAATATATTTTTGAACAATTGTATTACAATGTGTCCTTACAACCTCACAATCATAGTCATGTGCAAGTTCATTTCTAACCTTAAGCATATCCATCCACGCATCATCAGAAATCAACTTTGCCTTGAAGGATTCACGTAACACCTCTCGCGGTGAACCTGTAATAAACCCGGTTATCGAATAATATTGTACCAGAATATCTTTCATTACCTTCCACGATAAATCAAAAGTAATGCTAAATTTAGCACCTGTTCCACTCAAAACAAACGAATCTGTAAGATCTCTCTGCCTGGCCTCAGCTAACGCATCTAATGAATTACAAAAAGATTTAAAACGTCTCTCAAATTTTACGTCCATACTGTCTGCAAAGCTCTGCAACCCTGCTTATAACATCTTCAACCTTCACTAATCTAACCTCATATAAAAATAATCTGCATTACATATTAGTTAGTTTATCACAATTCAGCCATTATTTCCACCGCAACGTAAGGGGGGCGCTGCTACAGTACCCGCAGCAGCGCCCCCTTACTACATATCAAAAATCAAAAGGCCTAAAAATTTACACAAATTTCTTCGAAAGCTCATCACATATAATCTGCTCCTGCTTCTCTGCAGCTGCTCTATCTACTGCACTGACAGAAATATATGTCTTAAGCTTCGGCTCTGTACCGGAAGGTCTCACAACAACCGAGCAGTTGCCCTCAAGCATAAACTTGAGCACATCAGACTTAGGAAGTCCGTTAAGTCCCTTGCTGTAATCCTGACACTCGATAACCTTCTTGCCACCGATTGTGTCAAGCCCCTTGTGGAACTCACCCATGATATCCTGCATCTTTGCAAATCCTGCGGATCCATCAAACTCGTAAGAATGAAGAGTATTGAGACAATAGCCATATTTCTCATAAAGAGAATTAAGCTTGTCAATAAGGCTGATGCCCTGTGTCTTATAGTAAGCAAACATCTCACAGATGAGGAATGCACCGTCAACAGCATCCTTGTCGCGCACATACGTGCCGCTTAAGTAGCCGTAGCTCTCCTCGAAACCAAAGATATATGAGTCTGCCTTTCCCTCTTTCTCCAGACGTCCTATCTGCTCGCCGATAAACTTGAAGCCTGTGAGCAGATTTACGGTCCTTACCCCATAATCAGCTGCGATTCTATCCGCCATATCGATTGTAACGATAGTCTTGCAAAGCACAGGATCCTTTGGCATAGTGCCCATTGCCACTCTTCGCTCGCAGACATAGTTTAATAAGAGCATACCTGTCTCATTTCCTGAGAGAAGCACGTACTCTCCCGCTGCATTTTTGACTGCGATTCCGACACGGTCACAGTCAGGATCTGTCGCAAGAAGCAGGTCTGCGTTGCATTTCCTTGCATACTCCATACCTAGTGCCATAGCTTCCTTAATCTCAGGGTTTGGATATGGACATGTAGGGAAATTGCCGTCAGGATTTTCCTGCTCTTTAACTACTGTGATATTGGTATAGCCCGTCTCCTTTAATGTGCGAAGCACCGGCTTAAGACCGGTTCCGTTAAGGGGTGAATAAACAATAGCCACGTTCTTGTCCACCTTTACACCGTCATCAAGAAGAGACTGCTTTTTAACCTCCTCAACAAAGGCTGTGAGCACATCCTCCGAAATATATTTAATATTTCCATCTGCAACACCAGACTCAAAATCAGACTGCTTTACATCTGCAAAGATATCAAGCTTCTCTATCTCGGCAAGAATCTCTGCTGCTGCCTCTGTAGTAATCTGGCATCCGTCAGCGCCATAAACCTTGTAGCCGTTGTATTTGCTTGGGTTGTGGCTGGCTGTGACCATGACACCCGCCGATGTACCGAGATATCTTGTGGCAAACGATACTGTTGGCACTGGGAGAAGCTCTGGCCAGATATTGACCTGCACTCCGTTTGCAGCAAATACTGATGCTGCAACCTTTGCGAACACATCAGACTTGATACGGCTGTCATATCCAATAGATACTGATGGTGCCTCAAAATTTGCTACAAGATAATTTGCAAGTCCCTGTGAAGCCTTTGCCACTGTATATACATTCATGCGGTTTGTTCCTGCCCCTATTGTACCACGGAGTCCGCCTGTACCGAATGCAAGATTTCTGTAAAATGCATCCTCAATCTTTGCAGGATCATTCTCTATTTCTTTAAGTTCAGCTGCAACGTCTGCATCTGCTATTGCTGCTGCAAGCCAGCGCTTATATTCTTCATTATAATTCATAATTTTCTATCTCCTACTCGCTTTTTTGTCTGACAGTCTTTTTAATAACCATATTTCCTGAAATAACGCTCATACCATGCCCTGATTTAGGATTTCTTATCTGCTTTAATATCTTATCAATTGCAGCACGCGCCATAGCCTTTTTATTCACCTCATATGTGGTAATATTCCTGTCAGGCAGCCCCGGATACAGGTAGTTATCAAAGCCTACCACTGAGATATCCTCCGGCACACGGATTCCTCTCTCACAAAGTTTGTCCATAACCATGCTTGCCGCAAGATCACAGTTACACACAAAGCCCTTTGGAAGCTTCTGCGGAAGATCAAATTGCATATGTCCGAACTCGTCCCTGTCCCCGATAAGCCATTCCGGATGGACATTTTTGCCATGAAGCGTCATTGATTTAACAAATCCACAATATCTATCCATAATACTGCTTGTACTAAATATGGAGCCAACAAACGCAAGCTCATCAATTCCCTGATCAAACATAAATTCTGTCAGCATGAACATGCCATAAAAATTATCCTGTACAACGCAATCCTCTACAAGCTCACTGTCATAGAAATCCATAAAAATTATTGGAATTTCTGCATCTTTTTTTAGCTTTCTAATGTATGTCTTATCAATTTCACCAATTACAATAAGACCATCCAGACGGTGTTCCTCTACATATGCAGGCATTTTGTGCGTTTTCATCTCATCCTCTTTTTTGAGGACTTCAACTGCTGTGAAACAATGCTTCTCAGTCGCTAAAATTGCAAGTTCCTGATATATTTTCCAATAAAATGTCGTGTATTGTGCAAGATAGTTTTCCGCTATAAGAACACCGATAACACTACCTTCCTGCTGTGCTATTGTCTGTTTTTTATTTGATGGTGACTGATACCCCATTTCATCTGCGACTTCCTGTATCTGCTGTCGCATGGCATCGCTCACGCCTTTATTCCCTGTAAGCGCATTATGTACTGTAACAGCGCTGACACCAACTCTTTCAGCAATATCCGTCAACCTTACTTTTTCCATCGTTCATACCTCAACTGATTAATTTTAGTTAATTACACCTTTGATTATAAACGAATTAAGTACTTTTGTCTATGCCTCACATTTAATAAAATGATATAATCGGCTGACTGCATCACCCCACATATCCTTTACCAGGAATCCCCCTTTCATCAGCATTTCTCCTGTATAAAACATATCTGTTCCCTCAAGGCGGTATACAAAATCAGGATTTAATCCCTTAAGCTTAATTTTTTTGCTCTTTGCATTAGGAACTCCGCGCACCTGCACATATGTCATAAGAGCTTCTTTTTTATCTTTTGAACATACGACATAACAATCATGTGTATGATTCTGCGAATATGATGCTATCCTGTAATAATCACCCTCACGGACAAGCTCGTGATATTTATGATACATCTTTGTCTGCTCAGGTATCATCTTGCGATCCTCCTGAGGTATCTTTGTGATATCCAGTTCATATCCAAATGTTCCTGCCAGTGCAACATTTCCTCTTGTTTCAAATGGTGTCATGCGGCCTACTGAATGGTTAGGACAGTCGCTTACATGCGCTCCTATCGTAGAAAGCGGATATATAAGCGCTGTTCCCTCCTGTATTTCAAGCCTCTCAACAGCATCTGTATCGTCTGAGCACCAGATCTGCGGACTATAGTAAAGCATTCCTGGATCAAATCTCGCTCCTCCACCCGAACAGTTTTCTAAAAGAAGATCAGGGAACTCAGTTATAAGCCTCTCCTGCATCCTGTATACACCGAGCACATATCTGTGAAAAAGCTCCTGCTGAGAATCCTTATCCAGATAATTACTTCCGAGATCACTGAGTTGTCTGTTCATATCCCATTTTACATACTCAATGTTTGCACTTCGAAGGATCTTAGCAACAGACTCATATGCATGATCAAGCACCTCTGGGTTTGAGAGATCAAGCACATACTGCTGACGGCTCTGTGTTGCTTCTCTTCCTTCTATATGGATAGCCCAGTCAGGATGTTTTCTATACAAGTCAGAATTCGGAGAAATCATCTCAGGCTCAAACCATATACCGAATTTAAGTCCAATCTTGTTTACCTCATCTACAAGATGCTTAAGTCCACCTGTGATCTTCTTTTCATTTACAACCCAGTCGCCAAGTGAACAGTCATCGCTGTTTCTCTCACCGAACCATCCGTCATCCATGACAAGCATTTCTATCCCGTCTTTTTTTGCTTCTCTTGCGATATCAAGAAGTTTATCCGTATTAAAGTCAAAATATGTAGCTTCCCAGTTATTGATGAGTATCGGGCGGCTCTTATGCTTATACGGACTTCTTATCATATGGTTTCTGTAGAAATCATGGAAGCTTCTTGTCATTTTTCCAAGTCCCTCATCAGAAAACACCATAACCGTTTCAGGTGCCTGGAACTTTTCCCCTGGACGAAGATTCCAGCAGAATTCTTCCTGGCTTATTCCCATGACCATTCTTACCGCATCAAACTGCGTACGTTCAACCTGCCCGATAAAGTTTCCTGAATATACAAAATTCATTGCATATACTCTTCCTGTATCCTGCGTTGTGTTTGGTGTTACAAGCGCCACAAACGGATGCTCCTGATGACCTGATTCACCTTTTGCAGATGAAACATTCTGCCTTCCAAGATAAACAGAACGTCTTTGTATATGGCGTTCTCTTGCCCAGGTGCCATGGAGTGTGATAAGTTCAAAATCCTCATTGTCCATATCGAGACATGCGCTGTATATTTTCTCAACCTTGAGATTCTCTGAGCCCTCATTCTCAACTCTTACATTTCTAGTGATTACATCTTCATTCTCAAATGCAGAGTAAGAAAGAATAACTTTAAGTCCTAGTATTTTATCGACACATGTAATTTCAAGAGTTGATACTTCATCATCCTTTCCAAACGAAGCCGGCAGTCCATCAAGCCCCGGTTTTCCAGCCATTATAGAATATGAATCATAAAATATCTCACATCCCATTCTTCCGTCTGAGTTGCGCACATTAAGACAGCTTTCCCTGTAATCTCCTATTCCGCCTGTCGGATACTCCATCGGATAAAAATCTAAAAATGCCGATTTTTCTCTCTTATTGACAGATGGAGTATATGGTGGTTCCTCTGTACGAAGCAGATAATATGCGTCATCTGTTTTTAATTTTTCACCATAATAAATATGTCCTACATATCCTTCCGGCGAAAGGCCTATCAGATATGTGGTATTTTTTGTATCTAACTTAAAAATCCTGTTTTTTTCATTGTATATTATAGCCATCTTATCATCCCTCCATATTTAATTTTAGACTGCAGATGCAATAATCTCTATTCTGCCTGAAATTTTTACCTCTCCAAATCCAGTCGGCAATATAAAATAATCGTCTTTTTTTCTTCTGTCCATTAATATCTCCCTCACCATCTCCCGGAATATCATATCCGAAGTCTGTGCCGAGACGGCTGCCTCCCCATATCATTTCCTTAAAAAACGGTTTCAAAAATATTATAGATTTCATAGTTTCTCCTTAAATTACATGTCCAATAAATAAGATAGAAATTTCTGACAGCTTTCATGATTCTTTCCCTCTGCAGGAAATACAAGCAGCAATTTGTCTCCGTCAGATATATTGAGTTTATCTATTATCTTTGTCTGCGTTATATCAATTCCGCTAATTCCGTTCTCCTCATATAAAGGAAGATTCCCTGTATCATACTCACTTATATCCGTATACTCCGCCCCCATCTGCTGACAATATCCTGCGAAATCAACAGACGTTATCATTGCATCATATTCACCGTTTGAATACTTGATAAAAAATTTATCGAAAATACCTGTATTAGCATCCTCTATCTCATGACCCGGATAAGAAATATTATAATCCGAATCAATATCCAACCTGTCCAGATCAATACCGCTATAGTTCGAAAAATCTAACTCTAATTCGTCATCCCTGTCATAATCAATCCTCTGATTTATAAGAGCACAGGAAAAAAGCGGTTCTTTGTCCGGAAAGGCAAAGTGGACAATAAGAAAAAAAATCAGTCCAACTCCTGCACAAACTCCTAAAATACGCCATTTGTAATAAGTAAATATATACTCCGCTTTCTGTTTTTTAGTCATGTCATCTCTTATTTTCATATAGTCCCCTTGAAATAATCTGCCTACGCCCATTAATTATATCATGTGTATCCATAAACACCAATGGCTCTGCACGGATGCAGAGCCGTCGATATTTATTTTAATAGTTCAAGATTATGTGCAATAAGCTCACAGCGCTGTTTTACACAATCCGGTGAACGATGTGGATCGCACGGTGTATTAAACAGATAATCCTCAAGCTTATCAACTGTTGTTGTTGCAACGTGCATTCTTGTATCTGATGATGCATAATAAATATATACATCACCATTCTCTCTTGCGATGGCACCATTTGTAAATACTACATTTGATACATCTCCAACTCTTTCTTTTCCGAGTGGAACAAGAAATACTCCCGATGGTTCAGCGATCACTTTTGTAGGATCATTTAAGTCTGTTGCAAATGCATAAAGTACGTAACGAAGACCAGCCGCTGTATTTCTTACACCATGTGCAATGTGGATCCAGCATTTCTTTCCCTTGAAAGGAACAGCTCCCGCACCATTCTTTGCCTCTGTAAGTGTGTGGTATACACGTCTGCTGATGATTTTTTCTTCATTTATTACAGCATGCTCGATATCATCGCAAAGACCGAATCCGATTCCGCCGCCGCTTCCTGTCTCGATAAATCCATCCATAGGACGTGTGTAGAAAGCATATTTTCCATCTACAAATTCAGGGTGGAGCACAACATTCCTCTGCTGTGGTGACTGGAGAGTCTTTAAATTATCAAGACGCTCCCATGTCTTTAAATCCCTTGTGCGGACAATCCCGGCCTCAGCTACAGCTGCTGAAAGATCAGGATCATCTTTGTCCTTGCTCTCTGAACAGAATACCCCATAGATGTATCCATCCTCATGCTTTGTAAGACGCATATCGTAAACATTTGTCTCTTCAGGACATGTATCAGGCAGCTGTATCGGGTAATCCCAAAACTTAAATCCATCTACTCCGTTGTCACTCTCTGCAACTGCAAAAAATGATTTTCTATCATTTCCTTCAACTCTTGCTACGAGATAGAATTTTCCGTTAAGCTCGATAGCACCTGAGTTCATTACTGCGTTTACTCCAAGACGCTCCATGAAATATGGGTTTGTCTCTGCATCAATATCATATTTCCATGTCACCGGTATATGCTCTCTTGTGAGAACCGGATCAACATATCTGTCATATATTCCATTGTAAAAGCTGCTCTTTGTATTCTTTTTCTGCTGCAGCTTTTCAAGTTTAGCCTGCTCTACATAATACTGGCTGTGTATCATTGCACATCCTCCTGTCAAATCCATTTACTAATCGTGTAACCGTCTCATCATTTCCATACACATTCTTCCATTGTGGTATGGACATTTCCAAGGCTCAACTATTGGCTTTCTGCTTACAGGACTGCCCTCTTTATCAAGATCCCAGAACCATTCCGATCCCGGTCTTTTATCAATAATATATTTTTTGATATAGTTCCAGAGCTGCTCTGTAATTTCCTTATATCTGGCTTCGCCTGTTTTTTCATAGCAATTATAGAAACCTACCATTGCCTCTGCCTGAACCCACCATACTTTTGTTGTGTTTACAACACCTTTAAAGCATTCGTTGTTCATTGAACCATTTTCCAGAGCCTCCTTATACACCTCTGCTGCAAGTGCATTTGTGTATGCATGTGTTTCCTCCGTGATTTTATCATCCTTTAAGACATCGCACGCACGGTCTAAAAGCCATGATGCCTCGATGTCATGTCCATATGAATACAGATCTGATATTGTGTTCATCTTTGCATCAAAAAAAACTTCAAGTCTGTGAGTTTTCTCATTATAAACCTGATCTTTAAATACTCTTAAGATTTTAACCAATGCCTCTTTAACTTTTTTATTTCCTGCAACACGATAAAGCTCTGTGTATGCTTCTAAAACATGCAAAAGAGTGTTCATTGTCTTGTCTGCAAGCAGGCCATTCTCTGATAATTTATCATTATCTTCAAGCACCCACTGTTTATTAAATGATTCTAAATATCCATACTCATCAGTACATGTTGTCTCTATTCGCTCAAACAGATCCATTGCAAAATCAAGTGCACCGGCATCCTTAGATGCATCGTAATATGAAGAAAGTGCATATATCGCAAATGCCTGATTATATGTATGCTTAGTCGTATCTAATGGTTTACCGTCATAAGTTACTGACCAGAACACTCCACCATATTCTTTATCTTCACAGCAGTCACGCATAAATCTGTATGCGTGATCTGCCTCTGAAAGGAGTGTCTTATCCTTAAGTGTCATATATGCGTTTGAAAAGAACCATAATATCCTGCTGTTTAATATGCAGCCCTTTTCGTAACACTTGTTAACATTAAGGTCAAAATCCATATAGCCGTAATATCCACCATTTTCATTATCACGAAGTTTTTTCCAGAATGGAATTATCCTGCCCGTGAGTTCTTTTCTAACCTCATGTCCTAAGTTCATAATTAACGCCTGCCTATTTCTGTATCGTTCTCTCTTACTACACTGTGTGCTTTGATGTAATCAACAAGCTCATCAGCATATGCAAATGCCATACCAACATAACTGTCCGCAGCACCATAGTAGATTGCCATCTTGTTTGTCTTGCTGTCATGAAGCGTTGCGCATGGGAAGCATACGTTTGGAACAAAGCCTCTCTCCTCATACCACTCTTCAGGAGTGAGAAGGAAATTCTCGCAACGATATTTAACTATTGAAGGATTGTCGATATCGAGGATTGCTCCACCGATACTGTAAACATATCCGTTACATGTTCCACTGACACCATGGTAAAGAAGAAGCCATCCTTCGCTTGTCTCGATTGGAGCTGCTCCTCCACCGATTTTAAGTGACTCCCACCATTCGCTTGATTTTCCCATTACATGGCGGTGCTTGCCCCAATAAACCATATCCTTGCTCTCGGAGAGGAAGATATCACCAAACGGAGTGTGGCCGCTGTCGCTTGGTCGTGAGAGCATAAGGAAATTTCCGTTTACTTTTCTCGGGAAAAGCACTGCATTTCTGTTAAATGGGAGAAAAGGATTTTCTATACGAATAAATTTTTTAAAATCTGTCGTTTTCGCTACACCGATTGCCGCTCCGTAGAAATCCTGGCACCAAATCACATAATATGTATCCTCTACCTTGACAAGCCTTGGGTCATATGCATATATCGGCATAAACGACTCACCGTTTTCATCTACGAATTCAATTTTATTTTTATCAAAATCCCAATGGATTCCGTCTTCGCTTCTTCCAAGGTAGATATAAGGTATTCCGTTTACCTGCTCTCCACGGAATACTCCGATGAAAGCACCCTCATATGGTATAACCGCACTGTTAAAGATTCTTGCTACACCCTCTACCGGATTTCTTCCTATGATAGGGTTTTTAGAATATCTCCAGATAGGCGCTCCTTTTAAATTTTCAGGTTTCTCCTCCCAAGGCACGTTACTAACCTCAGGGCATATTAATCTAAAATCACTCATTTTTATTCTCCTGTTTATCCAAATTATTGTTATTAACCTTTTACTGCCCCTGCTGCCATTCCACTATATACCTGTTTCTGGAATATAAGGAAGAATACAAGGATTGGAGCTATTGTTATCAGCACACCTGCACAGATGTAGTTGTACTGATTTCCATATGGGCCTGTAAATGTGTAGAGTGCTGTTGATATCGTCTTAAGCTCTGCATTCTGCAGATATAAGCTTGAAGAATAGTACTCGTTGTAAACACTGACACCCTTTAATACAAGTGATGTCATGATTGCTGGTTTAAGCAAAGGGAAAAGAATCTTAAAGAAGATTCCGAAATATGTACATCCATCCATGATCGCTGATTCATCGAGAGATGTTGATAAGTTCTCGAAGAACTGAAGGAAAATGTAAATAGATATAATATCCGTTCCCATAAGTACTATCATGTATCCATAAAGATGATTGATAAAACCAAGTTTGTACATTATCTCGTAAATTGTTACCTGCATTGCGATACCAGGAAGCAATGATGCAAAGAGGAATAAATTCTCTATAAGTCCTCTTCCCGGGAATGTAAATCTGTTAAGTACATATGCTGTCATCGCACTGATAAGTACTGATGCCAAAAGCACTACAACAAGAATTATAGCTGTATTTGCAAAACATCTGAGCATGTTTGCTTTCTCAATCGCAATCCTGAAGTTATCAAGATATGCAAATGATTTCGGAAGTGTAAGCACTGAAGTATTTGCATACTCTTCGTTTGTCTTAAACGCTGTTGTGATACACACAATGATAGGTACAAGCGCAACTATTGCAGCAAGTATAAGACTTACATATTTAAATATTTCAAAAATTATGCTCTGTATTTTCTTACCTGCCATTATGCTGCGCCCCCTTTCTGCATATTATGTTTTGCTTTCTTAGCAGCTTTTTCTGCTTTCTTACGTCTCTTAACTGCTTCTTTTGACTCATCACTTGATCCATCGTTAAATGCAACTGCGAAGAATACTTTCTGCGCTATCGTGACCACAATAATAATCACGAGCAAAACTATAGCCATCGCACTCGCAAGACCTACCTTCTGGTTTTCGTGAGCAAGTCTGTTCATTATTACGAAATATGTTCCCGTTCCCATACGTCCGTTTGTGATAACGTAAGGAGGCTCGAATGCACTTAAGGAACCACTTATTGAAAGAACTAAGTTAAGTACAACGATTGATTTTATACTAGGTAAAATAATATATTTAAACTGATGCCACTTATTTGCACCATCAAGTGATGCAGCTTCGTAGAGATCAGGATCTACAGACATCATAGCTCCAAGGAAGAGCACCATGTTCTGTCCTGTATATCTCCATACTGATGTAGCAACAAGCGAAAAGTTATTTATTTTTTTATCCTGAAGCCACATAGGTATATCATCAAGGTTCATTCCAAATATCTGAAGGATAGTATCTAAAACATATCCTCTTGCGTAGAAAAATTTAAAAATAAATCCAACTGCGATTCCGCATATTAAATATGGAAAAAACATTGTCGCTTTAAAGAAAGATTCTCCTCTTACTTTAAATACAAGTAGGCGTTTGCGAAACGCCACAAGCCGCATAAATACGGCATTTTTTGTTACCTAT
>OLQH01000559.1_pt1 | contig 39501 bp, 33 predicted proteins | sample 1672671 | NCBI WGS metagenome assembly OLQH01 (sample SAMEA3136712, study PRJEB25190) | human gut metagenome
CTGTGTTTACCTTAGTGTAAAGTGACATTTCCTTCTTCCTTTCTTTCTCCGGCATTCAGCCTAAAACCTTTCCATAGGAACAAAAAACCCCGTCCTTGTAAAAGGACGAGGTTCAAGACTCGTTATACCACCTGTTACAGCATACGGCTCATAAAAACAGGAACCCCAAAAAGCGGACTGTCTTTATAAGAATATATGGTTTCCCGTAACGGAGGAAATCCGGCGTTGCCTACTTGTCCCCTTTCAGCCCGCAGCTAAGAAGTGATCTTCCTCATGTTTTACTCGTACCGGTCTCCCACCTGCACCGGCTCGCTGCACCTTTCCAACATGACTACTGTCTTCCTCATGGCTTTTTCCTGTGTTCATGTCGGTATTATATAGCCCGGAAAGCCGCATTGTCAAGGGATTGTGGGAAAGAATCCATGGGAATTGCTTCAATTATTGAAAAATTATTTTCAATGCCTGTCGAATTGTGTTATATTCTGTTTGTATACAATCCTGAAAGGAGGCTGTTCATGGGCTGGATAAAAGCATATGTAACAAAAATATACCGAAATATGGGGCAATATCTGCGATGGCTTTTTTTCAGCGGACTGACAGGAGCGGCCGTGGGGCTGTTTGCCTCTCTCTTTTCCTGGTGCCTTAACCACGCAACCGCTTTCCGCACACAGCATCACTACATGTTTCTCACACTGCCGCTGGGCGGACTGCTGATTGTATTTTTATATAAAGCATTCCATTATGAAAATAACGGCGGAACCGATTCCGTCATCGAAAGCATCCACAGTGAAATCATCATCCCGTTCCGCATGGCTTTTCTTATTTTCTGTTCCACGATTATCACCATCCTCTGCGGCGGCTCCGTGGGCCGGGAGGGTGCGGCGCTGCAGATCGGCGGCAGCATGGGGAAAAAGCTGGGGGATATATTCCATTTTAATGAAACAGATAAGAAAATCATTCTCATGAGCGGTATGGCCGCCGCTTTTTCCGCTCTGTTCGGCACGCCCATGGCGGCTGCTTTTTTTGCCATGGAGGTTTCCAGCGTGGGGATCATGTACTATGCGGCGCTGGTTCCCAGCATCTGTGCGGCCCTGGTTGCCAACGATGTCGCCAAATACATAGGCGTGCAGACAGAAAATTTTCATGTAATGAATGATCTGGAGCTTTCCCTTGTTCCCGGGCTGAAGGTTGTCCTATTGGCGGCCTGCTGCGCCATGCTGAGCATTCTTTTCTGCATGATGCTTCAGATGGGGGAAGTTTTTTTCAAAAAATATTTTAGTAACCTTTATATACGTATCTGCGCCGGCGGCATCCTTCTCATTCTCCTCACCCTCCTTATCGGGAGCCAGGATTACCTTGGCACGGGCATGCCGATCATTGAACAGGCGCTGGAAGGCACTGCGCTTCCATGGGCATTTCTTTTCAAAATGATATTTACGGTCATCACGATTTCCGCCGGCTATAAGGGCGGTGAAATCGTCCCCTCCCTGTTCATCGGCGCCACCTTCGGCTGTACTGTCGGCGCCCTTCTGGGGCTTCCTGCATCCCTTGGCGCGGCGGTAGGCATGATCGCCGTGTTCTGCGGCGTCACCAACTGTCCCATTACCTCCGTGCTCATTTCCTTCGAACTGTTCGGCTTTGACGATGCCTATTATTTTCTCATCGCCGCAGCCACCAGCTATATGCTCTCCGGTTACTACAGCCTGTATCACAGCCAGACCATTGTTTACTCCAAATTTGAGAATAAATATGTAAACCAGCATACAAGCAGGCCTTTTTAAACTGCTGCTGCGGCGGTTCGGGAAGACGGGGAACCGTTACACGAGGCTCTTAAACAGGAAAAACTTGCTTTCTTTCTTAATTACGCGTATTATATTGGTATTTATAATAATAATTTTATCCAGGCTTTACACGCCGTCCGGCTGTGTAAAGCCTGAACTATAATGAAAGCGGAGGAGCACCCATGAAAACGCGGAATCTTACCCTCATGACCGATCTCTATGAATTGACAATGATGCAGGGCTACTTCAAAAACATGGATCGCAATGAAACGGTTATTTTTGATGCTTTTTACCGGAACAATCCGATGGAATCCGGCTATGCCATCTGTGCCGGCCTGCAGCAGGTCATTGAATATGTGGAAAATCTTCACTTTGATGACGATGAGCTTGCCTATCTGAAAAGCCTCGGTATCTTTGAAGATGCTTTCCTGGAATACCTGAAGGATTTCAAATTTTCCGGCAGTATCTATGCTATCCCTGAGGGAAGCATCATGTTCCCCAGAGAGCCTATGATTAAGGTTATCGCTCCCATTATGGAAGCACAGCTGATCGAGACGGCTATTCTGAATATCATCAACCACCAGAGCCTGATCGCCACCAAGACTTCCCGGGTATGCTATGCCGCCCGCGGGGACGGAATCATGGAATTCGGACTCCGCCGCGCCCAGGGCCCTGACGCGGGGATTTACGGCGCAAGAGCGGCTATGATCGGCGGCTGTACCGGCACCAGCAATGTTCTGGCGGGACAGCTTTTTGATGTTCCGGTAAAGGGAACCCATGCGCACAGCTGGATTATGAGTTTCCCGGATGAATATACCGCCTTTAAAGTATATGCGGATATGTATCCGGGTGCGTGTATCCTACTGGTTGATACGTATGATACCTTAAAATCCGGCGTTCCCAATGCCATCCGCGTTTTCACCGAAATGCGGGAGGCCGGAATCCCCCTCACCTTCTACGGAATCCGCCTGGACAGCGGCGACCTTGCATATCTTTCCAAGAAAGCGAGAAAAATGTTAGATGAGGCAGGTTTTACCGATGCGGTCATTTCCGCTTCCAATGATTTGGATGAGTACCTCATCGACAGCCTGAAGGTTCAGGGCTGCAAGGTTACTTCCTGGGGCGTGGGCACTCATATGATCACTTCCAAAAACTGGCCTTCCTTTGGCGGTGTATACAAGCTGGCCGCCATTATGGATAAGGACGGAAACTTTGTTCCCAAAATTAAGCTTTCGGAAAATTCCGAAAAAATTACTAACCCGGGCAATAAGGTTATTTACCGGATCTATGAAAAGGAAACCGGTAAAATTAAGGCCGACCTCATCGCTCTTGCTGATGAAGTGTTCAGCGAAGAAGAACCTCTGCTCCTCTTTGATCCCTTGGAGCCCTGGAAAAAGACTTTGCTGGAAGCCGGTACTTATACCATTCGCGATCTTATGGTTCCCGTATTCCTGGATGGAAAATGTGTATACACTTCTCCCAGCGTAATGGAAATCAGAGAGTACTGTCAGAAGGAACTGAATACCCTCTGGGATGAAACAAGACGTCTTGTGAACCCTCATCAGGTATATGTAGACCTTTCCTCCAAGCTGTATCATATCAAAATCCAGCTTCTGGATCAGATGGGCCAGGTGCACTGACCAAAATCCGGAGCCGACAAGGAGAATCTATGCTGAAAATAATTACCGACTCCGCATCTGATTTATCGGAGGAACTGATCAGCCGATATCAGCTGCATGTCATCCCCACACCTGTCGTTATTGACGAAGTGGATTATCTGGATGGGAAAACCATTCAGACCGGGGAATTTTACAAAATACTGGATGATACAAGCAGAGATGTGAGAACCTATCACATCAACCCTGCCATGTTTGAAGAAGCCTTTATGCCCTATGCAAAAAATGGCGACAGCGTTATTTATCTGTGCTTTTCCACAGGAATCGCAGGCACCTTCAACGCCGCCAATATTGCAAGGGACAATATCCTGGAAGAATATCCTGATTTTGATCTGACAATCATTGATTCCAGGTGTGCCTCCGCAGGCTTCGGCCTTCTGGTCGTCAAGCTGCTCACTATGCTGGAACACGGCGCATCCAGGGAAACACTGATAGAGGCGGCCGCATACTATCGCAGCCATATCCGCCATGTCTTTACCGTGAATACCCTCGCCTATCTCATAAAAGGCGGAAGGCTTTCCAAATTTAAAGGCAATCTCGCCGAGGCGCTGGATATGAAACCGGTTTTAATCGTGGATGAAGCCGGAAGCCTGCAGGTACTAAAAACTGTCCGCGGGCATAAGAAGTCTCTGAAAAGCCTGGTGGAATACGCGGAAGAAAACGGCGCAGAGCTGGAAAAACAGCTGGTGTCCGTCTGTCATGGCGAAGACGGGGAAGCCCTGCGCTTTGTAACTGATTTGATAAAAGAAAGACTGCATCCTGCAGATATTATGGTGTCGGTAGTGGGCTGTGCCATCGGTGCACATACCGGCCGAGGGATCATAGGGGTATGTTTTCTGGATGCCCCGGAGGATCCTTACATGGAGTATCTTTCCTGATAAAAAAAAGCGATTCGGAATTCACTTTCCGGACCGCTTTTTTTCGTATGAAAAATCAATTATCAGCTGATTATGAGTAAGATCTGATTCCGGATACATTTATCCTGTTCATCACTACGCCCCTCCTGTATTTTTCTCATATCCGCTTTACGGCAGGAACCACAGCCCGGCCGCAATCAGATAAACAGCGGAATAATACAGGGCCAGCAGTACCGCTCCGGAAAGCCGGTTATTTTTTTCATGCAGAATCCGGAACCCCAGGATATTATCTGAAATATAAAAACAGATCCCTCCTGCCGCCATCAGTTTTCCCGCTGGGCCTTCCGATTGCACCGCAACCGTAAATGCCATCGCTGTCATAAAGGACAGAAGCGCTCCATACCCCACCAGATAAATGGCCTGGCTGCCAAAGTTAGGAAGAAATTTCCCGTGAAGCAGAAGCATGACTGTCAGCAGCAGCAAAAAAAGAATTACCGTCATCAGGCGTACCGGGGTGAGGTGAATATAGGCAGTCAGAAAACATACATGCCCCAGCGCAAAAGCCGCTACCCCGGCCAGAAAAACCAGTTCCAGCAGCACATCCGCCGTCATGCATAAAAAAGCGCCTGCCAGAATCAGCAGGGATACAAACCGCCCCTGCTCTCCCGCCCTCAATGTATATAAGAGGGCCACGGCGACGGGCATACATGTGGCCAGTGCTTTAAATAAAAGTTTCTTTTTCCGGAAATAGTACTGGCCAAACGCAGCCGTCAGTACTGCCGCCGCTATAAGTATAAATATTCTCTGCAGATTCATAGGCAGCCTCCATTTTTTTCTGAGGCTGCCTATGTATTGCTTCCATAGCGCTGCCTCTGTTCTCTTCATCATAACTCAAATTTCCGAATTTTTCCATGATTATCAGCCGCTGAATTTCTCCGTCCGTATATGATATTTTTCCGGTATTCGAATATATTCTTATTCTGTATCTTCTGTGATTCCTGATATCGTTTTTTATTTGTAATTGCGTATTGAATACCTACCTGATTATTGCTATCATAATTCCGTAAGATAAAAACTGATAATTCCGGTTTTTCAGCTGTTTTAGGTAATATACATCATCCGCCGCATATGCGTCTGAAAAAGATAGGAGTACTATGAAGAAAAAACGTACTATTATATTCCTGTGTATCATTCTGCTGCTTGCCGCAGCGTTCTGCCTGACGGCCTTCCGGGTTCGCGGCAGCGTTTCCGTAAAGGGGGACGGAAGCACCCAGTCTCCGGATCCTGTTTTCTTTTCTCAAAAAGATCCTCTCTGGGCCGGAGATTTGCTGGGAGACTCCTCCTTTACCATGGAAACCTCCGGATGCCTGACCGCCTGCCTTGCGGCCGAGCTTCATATGCAGGACATCTCTGTACCGGAAATAAACGCCACGGATCCGGGTACCCTGAATTCTTTCTTTTCCGGGAAACAGGTCTATGACAGGGATGGGAATATCCAATGGGAGCCCCTTTCTTCCGCCCTGAATGTATCCCTGGAAAGGATAAACGGTATTTCCGCAATGAGGAAAACCGATCTGACGGCCCTTTTATCGGAAGGGATTTATCCCATTGTGCGTGTCCGTGTGAAAGGACTGGGAAATTTTCATTATGTCCTTCTGGTCAAATGCCAGGACGGACAGTTCTGGTGCATGGATCCCCTCCATGCAGAAGAGGAGCTTGTCCCGCTGTCGGCCTTCGGGAACCGTATCTATGCCATCCGTTATCTGTACCGCCCCTGACCTATTCGGAGCCATAAAAAACAGCCATCCGGTTACCGGGCGTCATAGCGCCCTGCCGGATGGCTTTTCTCTTTTTCGTATTTATTCCGCTGCGATCAGTTCTTCCAGCATTTGCTTTGCCATCAGAATATCCTTCTTCTGCTCTTCCCCGGAGATTTCCCTTTCAATAGTAATATCGCCGTCATAGCCTATTTCCTTAAGCTTTCTGATAAAAGCGGGGTAATTAACCTTTCCCTGGCCCAGGGGCTTCTCTTCTCCCAATTCATAGCCATTTGTGGGATAGCATCCGTCCTTTCCATGGATGCCCATCACATATTCCCCAAACACATCCAGGGAATCCACCGGATTGCCTTTCCCGTACATCAGAAGGTTTGCCGGATCCAGATTTATTCCCACATTCCCCGTTCCAATATCCTGAATCGCTCTTTTCAGCGTCACAGGAGTCTCCTGACCGGTTTCAAAAAGGAAGTTCTGTCCGTTATCCTTACATCGAAGCGCAAGCTCCTTCAGGCAGGCTATCACACTGTGATAATTGGGATCATACGGATTCTCCGGCATATAACCCACATGGGTCACCAGATTATCCACTCCCAGCAGGCGGGCGAAATCCGAGCCCTCCAGCAGCATCTCAAGCCGCCGGAAACGGAATGCCTGAGGCACCAGTCCCAGCGTCTCCTGGCCTTCATAAAAATTCCATACCTTCGGGCCTTCCCAGCCGCACCAGAACGCTGTGATTTCTATCCCCTTTTCCCGGACAGCCTCCCTGACAACAGCCGCCGTTTCCTCATTCAGAAGGCTCCTGTCCCAGCAGACAAGCTGGCAGCTTTCCACCCCCATTTCCTTCAGTTCTCCGAATTTTTCTTTTAAATCCATATCCGCATGTAAATTTACTAAAATACCTACTCTCATATTCGCTCCCATCTGTGCATCTTCCCTCTTTTTCGGTCCATGCAGCTGAAAATCACCTTTTATTGTCCATATTCCTTTATATATTTCTTTCCCGCTTCCCACTCTTCAATTCCCAGAAGGACTGACTTAATCCCCTCCTCCAGAGGCGCCCTGGTGATCTCCCGCTCTTCTGCCAGGCATTCATAAAAATACTTGATTTCCGTATAATAAGGCCCTAAATCGGATATGTTGATTCCGGCTGATTCATCATGAAGGCTGATTTCCTCCTGCATCACAGGGACAGAAATCTCTCCGCCCTTATGATATACCTGCACAGTCGGCGTCTGCCTGCCCTGATAAATTATCGTGGCTTCTTCAAAGCATGCCCGGAAGGAGCCTTCAAAGGGAAGCTCCGTACATACGTCCCAGATTCCTTCTGCGGTTGCAAATACACTGCCGAACTGATAGGAGGTGATGATCTGGTTTATCATTCCTCCGGGAAAGGCCGCCGCCTTCACCGTGAAGGAATCCGGTTCTCCCAGCATATACCGCAGAAAATCCAGATCATGGATATGCAGATCCAGCACAACGCTGCCGCTTTTTCTTTCCTCATGGAACCAGTCCTCATACCCCCACTTGGTATCCCCGCTGATTCTCTGCATTACGATGGATTTCAGCTTTCCATAAGTCTTTTTTTCATAAATATCTTTCAGATAACGATACTCTCCGAAGGAACGGACCACCTGGCCCACCATAACCCTCGCTCCGGTTTTCTTCTGTACCTCCAAAAGCCTGCTGCTGTCCTCCCTGGTAAGGCACACCGGCTTTTCCAGAAAGACATCCATCCCCTTCTCCATTGCCGCAATCGCATGCTCGGCATGAAGATAGCTGGGAAGACAGATGTGAACCGCATCCAGTTCTTCCTCCCTTAACAGCTCCATCCCCGTAGTATAGGTCTTTGCCCCCGGCCACTGCTTCGCCGCTCTTTCCAGGAATTCCTGCCTGCAGTCAGCCAGAGCCGTCACCTCCACATCCATTTTACCGGATAAGGCCTTTAAAGACAGGTTATGAGTCGTACCCATGCCCCCGCATCCGATTAATCCGATTTTCATACATAATCCCCTTTCCTTCACTTTATGTTTTTTATTCTTTTTTTAATTAATACTATCATCTTACAAATTCACAATACCATCGGACGTTTCTCTTGTCAATCCTTCTGTTTTCATTCTTTTATTCTATATTTTTTGAGACTGAAAGCCTGTATTTTTACTTTTTCCGTATTGAGCTTTTCCTGTTGTTATGATACACTTTCAATTAGTTCTATGATATTACAATTCTTCATACACAGGGGTTTTTATGAAATTAGTGAATCAACAGCTTATTAAAAATACAAACTTAAAGCTGCTCTATAACTCTGTTTTTAAAAATCGGGGGATTTCCCGGGCGGCCCTGGCCAGACAGACCGGCCTGAGCCGGACGGCCGTTTCCGCGCTGATCGATGAATTATCGGACAGAGGCTTTCTCTTTGATTCCGGAACGGGAGACAGTTCAGGCGCCGGCAGGAAGCCAACCTGTCTGGAGCTTTGCGCCGGGAATTATTTCGTGGCGGTATTCGGCTGGGAGGAAAGCTCCGTCCATGCTTTTCTCATCGATATCTGCGGCACCACCTCCATGCAGATGCGGCTGGACAAAGCTCCTTCCGATTCCTACGCCCAAATCTGCCGTACCTTTCTCATGGATCAGATACTGGAACAAATCCGGCCCGAACAGCTTCTGGGACTGTGCTTTGTTCTTCCTGCCATGATCGATCCGGAAAAGGAAGAGGTATTCTCCACCACCTTTTCCCTTGCGGGCGATCAGGGGGAAGCGGGAGTCATCCCCTGTCTGCGCTCTCTTTTTCCGGATTATGCGGTGGCGGTCCTCAATGACACGGCCTGCTGCGCCTATGCAGAAAAAATATATACCGGCATCCGGGAAAAAGATTACGCCTTTATCCGGTTCAGCCGCGGGATAGGCGCATCCCTGTTCATACAGGATAAGCTTCTCGGACAGGCTTGTGCGTCTTATACCCAATTCGGACATTTCAGCATTTCCCCTGAAGGCCCTCCCTGTCCCTGCGGCAGCCGGGGCTGCCTGGAGGTAGTTCTCAGTGAATCCACGCTCAAAGGGCGGCTTCAGGCAAAGGGTACTGCCTCCTCCCTGCTTTCCATGGATACTGTCCGTTATGAAGATTTGGGAAGGTCCGCCCTGTATGGGGATACTGCCGCCGTCCAGGTCATCCGGGATCTCGCCGGGGAATTTTCCTTTGCCCTGTCCAACCTCATCTGCCTGGTACATCCCAGATTGATTGTACTTGGCGGAAACTCCGTTTCCCTGGGCTCCGTATTTCTTGAGGAAATACGCCGGAGCCTGTCCGAAACAGGCTTTGCCCGGATGACGGAAAATGTAAAATTGCGTTACAGCCAGCTGGATTCCTATGCCTGCTATAACGGCGCCATGAAATACTTTTTTGACCATCATTATCAATTTACGGAACCCATGGAAGGCTCGTTTTTTATCGGCTGAATGCCTGTCCCATATCAGAAAAGAGGTTTATTATGAGAAAATTAAGAATCGCCCTCATGGGCTGCGGAAGGATTTCCGCCAGCTATGCCCTTGTCTTTCCCCGCCTTTCGGATATCGCCGAATTTGTCTGCGCCATTGATATCGAAGAAGAGAGGGCAAAAGCCTTTGCCGCACCTTTCGGCGCTGCCTGGGGTACCCGTTTTGAGGATCTTTCAGACAAAAATGTTGATATCGTCCATTTATGCCTGCCTCACTATCTCCATGCTCCTGCCGCCATACGGGCTATGGAAGCAGGCATGCATGTCCTTACGGAAAAACCGGTCTCCATCACCCTGCAGGATGCCGACAGAATGAAAACGGTTTCCGAGAGGACAGGAAAAAAACTGGGTGTGATTTTCCAGACCCGTTATGAAGAAAGCGTACAGCAGCTGCGCCGCATGATACAGGACGGCGCTTTCGGCCGTATCTTAAGCGCCCGTTCCATCCTCACCTGGTCCCGTCCGTATTCCTATTATGAAGGCTGTGACTGGAAAGGCACCTGGGACAGGGAAGGCGGCGGCGTGCTTATCGATCAGGCCATTCACAGCATCGACAGGATCCGCTATATGCTGGGAAGCGAGGTTGAATGGATTGACGGCAGCATACACAATCATTACCATGACCGGATCCGGGTGGAAGATACCGCCGAGGCCGCAATCCATTTTAAAAACGGCTGCCTCTACAGTCTTTATGCCACAAATTCCTATGCGTCCGATGCCCCTGTTTTTCTGGAATTCCAGGGCGAAAAAGGCCGCTGCGGGCTGAAGCAGGATATCGGCTTCTATGAGCTTGACGGCAGCTATACGGAAATAAAGCCGGCACCTGCAGCGGAAAGCGCTGCCATTCCCGATTATTGGGGTATGGGCCATTATGCACAAATACACGACTTTTACCTTTCTGTATGTAACGACACGCCGGTTTCCGTGGATGTGACGGAAGGACGCAGAACCCTGGAAATCGTAAAGGGAATTTATTATTCCTCCCAGCGCCGGGAACGGATTTATCTTCCCTTTGAGGATACCAATTATTCCGATCTGAACACGTCATCCGTTTCTGCCCCGCCTGCCTTCTCCATCTGACATAAAAATGGCCGCAGTATCCAGTCTTTGGACATCCTGCGGCCGCCTGTTTTTTCTTTTATTGTTCCATCTGCCTTCCTAAAAAGCCCGCGGCCGACAAAATAAGCTTCTGCTCGACTTCTCCCATCTTTCCCTTTGGGTCATTATTCAGCAGGATAGCTGCGCCGATCACATCCCCTTCACAGATAATAGGGCTGATAGCTTCATTCGTGTATTCAGGTTCCCCTTCATCCGCCACCTGGATAAAATTCCTTTCACTCTTTCCCGCAAGAATATTATCCCTGTTTTCAATCGCCTCCTCCAGAGCCTTGCTGATCGATTTTCCCAAAAGTGCTTTACAGCCGCCTGCCGCCGCAATAAACTGATCCCTGTCCGCTATCAGGGTCATCTGTCCCGATACCTGTGCAAGGCTTTCCGCATACTGCTTTGCAAATGTACTCATCTCTCCGATAGGGGAATATTTTTTCAGGATGATTTCCCCTTCTCTGTCGGTGAAAATTTCAAGAGGATCGCTCTCCCGTATACGCAGCGTCCTCCTGATCTCCTTGGGGATGACAATTCTCCCTAGATCATCTATTCTTCTCACAATTCCTGTTGCCTTCATGCTTCCTCCTTCTAAAAGGTTGTCCTGTCTGTGCCGGACAGCCTCTTCTTTACATTTTTAACATTTATTTCTTTTTTGGGTTGGTAAATGTAGTATTTGTAAAATTGAGGAAAATATGCAACGAATCTTTCCGGAAACTGCGTTGGACAAATATGTAGTCATCTTTTATAATTAATTTTATAATATAAGCTTTACAAAGGGGATATTGAGGGGATTATGTATACATATTTTATTGCGGATGATGAAACCAAAATCAGGCAGGGTCTGCGCCAGCTGATTGACTGGGAGGAACTGGGTTTTTATTGTGTGGGAGAAGCCTCTAACGGAGAGGAAGCCCTTGCTGCAATTCTGGAAAAAAAGCCGGATGTCGCCCTTCTGGATATCCGTATGCCACGCCTGAGCGGCCTGGAGGTGGCCCGTCTTGCCCGGGAGCGTAATTATGAAGGCTCTATCCTGATTCTCAGCGGCTATTCCGATTTTAAATATGCACAGGAAGCCATGCGCTACGATGTGAAATATTATATTACAAAGCCCGTGGATGAAGATGAGCTGACAGCACACCTGAATAAGGTACGTGAAGAGCTGGAAGAAAAAAAGAAACGCTCCTCCGCCATTGAATATTACAGTGAAAAGGCCCGCAACGGCATTCTCAGCGATTTTCTGACAGGGCACCTGCACATCACTCCGGAAGAAATGAAAGAGCTTGGCCTTCTCTCCGGCTGTTATCAGGCGGCTATTTATGAAAAATACAGCCACAACGCCGCTGCTGTTTCCTATCGCTTTTCCGATCTGCTCCGTCTCACCAATGAGGATAACCATTCCTATGAAACCTTAACCATCGATCATAATGAAATCATCCTGCTGAAGGGAGATTTTGCCGTCCGTCGTTTTTCTGAATTCGTAGAACGATTCGAACGGGAAGTAAAGCCTCAAAAAGGATCTCCTCTGGACAGCCTTTTTATTACCTACGGCCCTGTTGTTTACCGGCCGGAGGATATTGCCATTTCCTATGAGGAAGCTCTTCATCTTCTGAAAATGCGTTTTTACTGCGATCCGGATCAGCACACCTTCGGTTATCATCAGCTGCAGCAGCAGGCAGGCAGTCTTTTTATTCCCGATTCTGCCACACTGGATGAATATAAAAATAAACTGACTGACTATATCCAGACACTGAACCGAAGCATGATCGCCGAAACACTGGATCGGCTTCGCGAAGAAATTTATCTGTCCTCTGTCCCTATTGAAGATGTGCGTCTCTTTTTCATCGACCTCTACCTGCAGGTGAAAGAAGCCATATGTTACCGCTATCATACGCTGGACATCCCCTTTCCGCCCAACAGCTGGGTAGTTGACTTCATTCATACCAGATATTATCTGTATGAAATCATTACCTTTATTTCCGAACAGGCGGAAATGATATTGTCCTCCCTGGGCACCACTTCCCGGGAAAGCACTCTGGAAAATGTCCTTCGCTACATCAAAGATAATTACATGAATAATCTGAAGCTGGAACGAATAGCCCCGCTTTTCGGATACAACAGTTCCTATCTCGGAAAGCTTTTTACTCAGAAAATGGGAATGAATTTTACCGCTTATCTGGATTTGATACGGATTGAAGCCTCCAAAGAGCTGCTGAAGGAGGGTTCTATGAAGGTATATGAAATCGCAGAAAAGGTAGGCTACAGCAATGTGGACTATTTCCATACCAAATTCAAAAAATCAGAAGGAATAAGCCCCGCAGAATACCGCAGAAAGCTGCGTTAATAAAGGAGTGCCTTATATGTCTTTAAAGCACGTTTCCCATAGCCGGATTCAAAAACGTATGCATCGGATGCTGATACCGGCCATTCTCATCCCCCTGCTCTTTATCGGTATTTTCCTTTCTTTTTATGCCATAAATTTTCTCTACCGTCAGGCAGAAACGCAGGTGGTATCGGATAACCTTCGGGCAAAATCTGTTCTTTTGGATGCCACCCTCAATTTTTATACCATTTCTGAGGAATTGTTTTCCGACCGTAATTTAACCCAGCTGCTTATTACGGATTATAAAACAGAGTCGGAAGCCATCAGCGCCTGTAACAGCTATGAACGTCTGGCAAGGACTCATGCCAATAATTCCGCCATCTCTTCCATACTCATTTATACCGATAATCCTGCTATTCCCAACTGCCGGTATATCCAGCAGGCAGAACCTGAAATGCTGGAGCAATGGTTTCCTCTGGTTTCAGTCAGCGGCAGCGTTTCCTGGCAGTCGAGCACCTTAGGGTATGGGGAATCCACCTATCCGGGAACAAATGATCGTACTCCGGAACTGACTTTTCTGCGTTCCATCCCCCTTTCCCCTTCCTCTCATCATGCGATTCTGGTTATAAAGCTAAGCAACAATTATCTGAAAAACCGAATCCAGAACAATGATCTGTTTACGACTCTTTCTATCGGAGAACAGCCTGTGTTTTTTTCCAGCAGCCGTTTTTATCAGGGACAGGCTCAGCCGGTACCCATAGATTTTGCCAAAAAAGGCTTTCACAGCGAAGGCTTTCTTCCTTTTCAGGGCGAAAAACAGATCGGCTGCGTAACCACCCTTCCCGCTTATCATACAGAAGGGGAATTTTATCTTACCACTATTGATTTACATGCCAAAGACTCCATATATAAAATTGGGTTTATATGTCTGCTGGTCCTGGCCGCCGCCATGGCCGCATCTTTGTTCGGCCTCCTTTATTCCACCCGGTACTTCAGCCGGCGGGTTACCACTCTGCAGACCGCCATGGGACATGCCAGCCAGGGAAATTATGATATTATCGATACCTTTAAGGGGGATGATGAGCTCACCGATACCTTTTTAAACCTGAAAATCATGATAGGAAACATCAAGCAGCAGGAACTTCAGATGTATGAAGCCAGAATAAAAGAACAGACTCTTGTCAATCAGCAGCAGCAAATGGAATATAAGCTGCTGGCCAGTCAGATCAATCCTCACTTTATTTACAATTCACTGGAAACCATCCGTATGATGAGTATAGGAAGCGGAGACAGAGAAACAGCCTCCGCCATTAAACTGCTGGGAAAAACCATGCATTACGTGTTGGAAAATACAGGAACCGCCAGTACTACGCTGGATAAAGAGCTGGATTACATTTCTTCTTATCTGGCTATCCAAAAGCTACGCTTTGAGGAGCGTTTTAACTATACGATCCATGTGCCTCCTGAGCTTTCCCTTTCTTCCTATAAAATATTGCCGCTGCTCCTCCAGCCTATCGTAGAAAATGCAATCCTGCATGGTCTGGAAGAAAAGGAAAACGGAGGCTGCTTAACTATCACTCTGCATACGGAAGAAGAAAACCATTTGCTTATCACCATTGAAGATAACGGCAAGGGTATGACCGGTGAAGAACTGCAGAACCTTAAGGAGCAGATGGACTCTTCCGCCGAACCCGATACTTCCGGCAGTATTGGACTTTGTAATATCAGCCGGCGAATCCGCCTGATATATGGTCCGCCTTACTCCATGGATATTGCAAGCAGTCCTGACGGCGGCACCAGCGTATACCTGCTTCTGCCGCTGCTCCCTGCCGACTGATCTGCTGCAGGCTGTCAAAAGAAAAAGCCGCCTCATATAAGATGAGACGGCCCTGTCCGTATTTATTTTGCCAGAAATTTTTCCAGCGTTTCCAAATCCCTGTTGGCAATCAGTGTTTCCGGGAAACGAATTTCTTCAAGCATCCGCAGTGTTTCCGGATACCTCCCCACAGCGTGTGCGGAATGAGCATCCGAATTAACCATAATACTTGTCCCTTCCTGCGCGCACAGCTGCGCTGCTTTCCGGCAGACTGCAGTTATCGGCTCACCGAACCTGAAAGATGCTTCATTGATTTCCAATGCCTTCCCGAGCCTTCCCGCCTCCCGGATAACCGGAAGCATTTCAAACCGGTAGCCGGATCTTCCCACATGTCCCAGCACATTAACTTTGCTGTTATTGAGCACCTTCATATACATCTGCGTATTCGCCGCAGAATCCTCTCTGTCGGTTTCCATTTTCCCCGGTCCCCGATGAACGCTTGCAATCACCAGTTCCATATCCTTCAGGGCCTCTTCCAAAACGCTTTTTCCTTCATGCATCACATTGTAATTAGCCAGATGCCCCTGCAGATCCAGAATATCCGCTTCCATTCCCCGTAATATACGCACTCCCCGAATATGGGACGGAAGCACTTTCAGATTAATGAAAGGAACCGCTTTGTCCCCGAATTCCTCCGCCCTTATAGGACAGAAATGATCCGTTACCGCAATACATTCCAGCTGCTGTTCGGCAGCATATACCGCACATTCCTCTATAGTACTGTAAGCATGTCCGCTTAATATCGTATGTACATGGCAATCTGTTTTTATCTGATACATAGTCTCTGTCCTTTACTGAAGTACCTTCTGTCTTTCTTCTTTCTGATCCGCAACCTTCTGCATATCGATTTCCAAAATTCTTTCATATCCCAGTCCATAAACCGTTTCCTGCATCTGGCGGATATATTCGTCAAATTCTGCTTCATCCCTGGCAAATACGGCCTTCCATGAATATTCCACAACTGTGGAATTAATTTGTGTTCGGATTGTTGCTATCTCGGAATCCTCCGCCGGTTCGGAATAGGAACAGCCGGGCGCTACCAGCACCTGTCCGTGATCCTTATAATATTCCACGGCAGTCTTGACTCCATAATGCTTCTGCCAGTCTTCGATTAACTCATTGCTGTTCAATTCTGTATAAGAATCCCACAGAGTATAATCATACGGATGGTTTGTTTCCGGATTAATTTCCGCGCTGGAAATAGCCTTGATTCCCAACTGGGATTTTCCATCCTTCCAGCTTCCTCCGCCATATTCCTCAGGCATCTGCGCGTCTCCGTCCACCAGACACTCTTTGCCGAATTCGGTAAGTACCGGCGCCCCATCCTTCATTTCCCAGGTAAGCCCTTCCGGCCCGCTCAGCGTAACGCTGTGTCCCGCACTGTTTCCTATCCCTTCCGGAGAATACAGCCAGTCAATAAAATCTGCCATCCTCTGGGGATCCTGTGCTTTACTTCCGATCATGGCGCTGTTTGTAGGGTTTCCTTTAGCATAACATCCCCAGGAATAGATCTGTGTATCCGCAACCGGGATTGCCATAAATCCTTTTCCCTCTTCCACGTGCTCCGTCACATTATAAGCAGCCTGTCCCAGCCACGGCCAGGGAGAAAAAAGAACGGCACCGTCTTTGTACTTACTGTAAAGAGTATCATAATTCTGGGTAGTGGATTCCGGATCCATCAGTCCCATCTGGTTTGCCGTGAAAAACAGCTTCAGATTACGTACGTATACAGAATTTTCATCCACCAGGCTCTGAGGAGGAAGGGAATCATCAGCCGAATAGACGGCATCTCCCATAAAACGATAGCCATACAGACTGGGCAGCCATGCTCCCTGTTTCATCGCATTATCATCCCAGTCCTTAAACAATGAAAAAGCATAGGTTTTCTTTCCGGAATCACTTTCAGGACATAACTCCTGCATCTCCTTCAATACGTCCAGCATATCCTCCACCGTATTCAGTTCGGGGCATCCCAATTCTTCATACAAATCCCATCTCAGATATACACCGGAATTACAATCCGTTCCTTCCATGGGTGTAGTCGGAGAAAGTGTTGTTACCTCAGACGGAATCATGTAAATTCCTTCTTCCTCCACCAACTCCTTATTGCTGTACTCAATGGCATCCCTGTATCTTTCCAGATTTTCTTCTCCTTTGATCAAGTCAGTCATATCCATAACCAGGCCGGCAGTAACCAAATCCTGAAGCCTTCCTCTGTCCGCAGATGTAAAAATCAGATCACCCAGATTCCCGGCTGCGCTCCTTGTCTGAAACAGGGTATCTCCGCCCCCCGCCACATTGGGTGCAATAATATTCAGCTCCATATTAAATTTATCTTTTACAATTTTGGCAAACCAGCCGGACTGTATTCCCTGGTAATTCGCCTGAGAATCAAACACATCAACCGTCAGGAATTCCTCATACTTACTGTTTTCCCCGGATACGCTCTCTGCTGCCTGCTGTCCCTGGGCCTCCGGCACCGCCTCTGACTTTTCCGCCCCGCACCCCGTAACCATGGACACCGCCATAGCCGCACATAAAATCATGCTCACAAGTTTCTTCTTCATAAGATCCTCCTTCTCTTATCATAATATGAAATTTTTGTTCTATCAACCTTTAACCGAACCTATCATAATCCCCTTCACAAAATAACGCTGGAACATGGGATAAATGAACAAAATGGGCATTACCACGATGACCGATACCGTCATTCGGATGGATGTGGGCGTCTGCTGCGTAGCCAGTGCCGCCATATTCAGGTTTGTCCCTCCGCTGCTGTTTTTTACCATAGTCGCCAGGGAATTGGCCTGATTTATATACTGATAAAGTATGTACTGCAGGGAATACAGCTTCTGATCCGTGACATAAATAAGCGTATCCTGAAAGGAATTCCATTGCGCCACAGCCGCAAAAATAGCTATTGTTGCCAGTATTGGTGTGGATGTGGGAAGGATAATCTTTAAAAACACCTTCATAATGCCTGCCCCGTCAATTTCCGCCGCTTCCTGAAGGGATCGGGGTATTGATTCCATATAAGTCTTCACCAGAATGATATTAAAGGGCTGTACAATCACAGGAATTACATAAACCCAGAAGGAATTAGTCAGATGCAGGTTCTGCATGGTAAGAAACATTGGTATCAGCCCTGCATTAAAATACATGGTGACCACCATCAGCCGGTACCACAGCTTCCGCCTCCACATGCGCTCCTGAGTAAACATAAATCCCAGAAAAGCAGAAGCAAGCACTGTACATATTGTTCCGATTATCGTTCTTCCTACAGAAACCAGCGCCGCAAGTCCAAGCCCTTTTAACTGCAGCACCTGCTTATAATTCTCCAGATGAAGCTGGCTGGGCAGAAAATTAATGCTTCCATTACTGCTTAAATCATTGGCGCTTACCGAATTAATGATTAAATAATAAAAAGGGTAAAAACAAATCAGTGTAAACAAACCAAATACCGCATAGTTTAAAATCCCAAACACGATATCTCCTTTTGTTTTCTTAATCCCTCTCTCTTTCACTAAAGCTTTCATATACAGCCTCCTAAATTATGGATTCTCCCCTGACCCTTTGTGACACAAAATTGACAAACACCAGAAGAGTAACGCTCACAATGCTCTTCATCATACTGATTGCCGTCGCCAGGGAAATACTTCTCCCCGTAATACCCAGATTATATACATACAGATCAAGAACCTGGATATGTGTCTTGTTAAATGCATTCTGGAAAACAAAATATTGATCCATACCGTTATTCAGGAAATTCGCTATGGAAAGCATCAGCAGTACAAAAAAGGTAGGCATAAGCGCCGGCAGAGTAATATGCCGCATCAGCTTAAAGCGTCCCGCTCCATCCACCCTGGCCGCCTCATACAACTCCTGATCTACCCCCGAAATAGCTGCCAGATACATAATTGCGCTCCATCCGAGATTCTTCCAAGTATGCCACAAAAGCATGGAAAGCCATGTGTGGGAATCACTGTCCAGAAACTTGATCGCCTCTGAGGTAATTCCGAGGTTCTGCAGAAGTGTATTCACCATCCCGGTATTGGAAAATAAGCTGAATGCCACCGAATATACCAGAACCCAGCTGATGAAATTAGGAAGCGTAGTCATTGTCTGTACCAGACTTTTGAACCATTTACACTTAATCTCACTCAAAAAAATGGCAAATCCCAAAGGAAGTATTGACGTAACAATACTCAGAAAACTCATGGCAAATGTATTTTTCATAACCTGCCACAGCTGTGCCATCTGTGTCTCATTGCTGAAAAACATCCGAAACCATTTGAATCCCACAAAAGGGCACTGACTCAGCTTTAATGGAGCCTTATAATCATAAAAAGCATAAATCCATCCATGCAGAGGAAAATAAGAAAATAAAAAACAAAGAATCAAAAAGGGCAGAATCATTAAAAACATCTTCTTCCCCTGCCGTTCGCGGGCATTCACCGGTCTTTTTCCACCTCTCCCTTTCATTTTCCGACTCCTTCCTTTCCGGCGGAAAGCACTCGCTTCCGCTCTTGTTTCTAAAGGGATTCTACCATTTTATTTTTCTGCGAAATACGCCATATTTTTTACAAGCTTTGCATGAAAATACCTGTATTTTAGGGTAATGTAGAATTTTTGTGGTAAAACTGGCAGAATTTTTCCGGTAGTTTCCATAAAAAAAAGACAGGCCATAAAAATGGCCTGCCCGGACGCACCCGCTCTTTGGCGGCTCCTTCTCCCCCGCAATTCTGTATCTGGAGTGAACTTCAGATAGTTCACATCCGTTCGGGTTTTTTCGGGGCAGCCTTGCCAATCGTAGTCCGCTTCACAATCAACTCAGCTTAATTCCTTTGGGATTTTCCTTGATACATTCAGCAATCAGATGTATCCTATTATCAGAACAGAATGTTCTTGAATACTGCTGTCCTCTATAGCACATGGATATCAATAATCACGAAAGGAAGTGTTATTATGCCAGCATTGCAGCCACAGCCGGAATCTCTGACTTTAGAGCAGTATGAGGCTCTTCCTGAAGATCTCAGAGTTGAGGTCTTTGACGGCGTTGTCTATGATATGGCCAGCCCCTCACAGGAGCACCAAACAATATCTATGGAACTCTCGACAGTCCTTAATACCTACATCAGAGGAAAAAAAGGCTCATGCAGAGTATTTCATGCTCCATTTGATGTGAAACTCAGTGAGCAGCCGCTTACCATCGTACAGCCTGACCTTATGATTGTCTGTGACAAGGATAAGCTGGATGGAAAACGATGCAACGGCGCCCCGGACTTTATTATTGAAATAGTATCCCCCGGGAATCCCGCAGATGATTATATCCGCAAACTGTACTATTACAAAAATGCAGGAGTTCGGGAATATTGGATTGTCGATCCCCGCCGCAAGAATGTAACCATAAATTTTTTTGAGGGTAATATGCTCAATGTTCAATACTCCTTTGATTCTGTTATCAAGGTAAATATTTACGATGACCTGTATATCAACTTTTCGGATATAGATGAATTACTAAATGCTTAACAGAAAAGGAATAAAGGCATATGCTCCTCTGCGTATGCCGCTATTCCTTTATATATATATTCTTCCTCTATCAATTTTTTTTATATTGTACTTTTTACATGATTAATCATACTGGTTATTAATAAATGCATTGAATTCCCTGAAAGAAATCCCCGCCGGAACGCTGTAAAAAGGTGTCGTCGGGCTTTCTATCCCTCCCCGCAGTTCGATATAATAGTCCACGATCTTCCGAATTGCCTCCTCTTCCGTATCATATTCATATATTCCCTTTTTTTCAAAATTAGGATGTTCAATATGATAAACTTTTCCGTCCCTCCAGAACAGGACAAAGCAGTGCATATGCTCCTCTTCTTCCAAATTGCCATAATCATCCGGCTCGTATATCCTGCAGCAGAACATTTTATTCTTTATATTAATTTTATCCAGCAGATAATGCATGACTTCTGCCTGTTCGATACAAGTCCCGATTTTATGCTCCAGAGTTTCCTGAACAGACATGGTTCGATATTGTTTCCTGAAATTTTTCATTTCTCCCACATGCCTGCTGCCTTCCGAATCAAGCCAACCATACTGCATGTTCTCATCCATCCACAGGAATATATCCTCCGGGGTTTTTATATTATTGATTTCCATCGATTTTTCTCCTGATATTCCGTCAATTATCCACGGCTTTCAACCTGTAGATTATATCAGAAGCAATCAGAAAAATAAAGTCCCGAACTCAGCATCCTCTGTTTGTCATGCCTTCTCCACAGCATGTTCCCGATCCCAGTCTTCATTTGCCTTTTCAACCTTCAGCCGGGACAGAATAATTGTCGTAATGATTACCGTAATAAACGGGAAGCCCAGATACATAAATTTCAGCATATTAATACAGGATGCGGACTGAACCGGAGCATTCGCAACATAGCCGCCGGCTTCCAGGAGCATTCCGGCCAGCGCAGTACCCAGGCCTCCTCCTATCTTAATTCCCAGAGAGGAACAGGAGAACATGGTTCCGTCAATCCGTTTACCTTTGGTACGGTAGGTATAATCGCTGGTCGCCGCAATCAGGGCGTTCAGGTCGCCGGTAACCGGACTGACACAGAGACCGGAAATAACCGAAAAGGTAAGCATCATGGGGATACTTCCTATCAGGCCGCCGATAATAAAGCCGATTCGCATAAAGAAGGCAATGCAGTAACCGGTCAGATTGACCTTATACATACTCCCGGCTTTTTTAACCAGCGCAGGAGTCAGAGCCAGCCCCACAATCATAGGAAACATCTGCGCCGCGGAAAAGGTTCCGAGAAGGGCCGGATTTCCAAACACATAGGTCATATAATAAATACCGATACCTGCTATACCTGTCTGAATATAGGTAAGTATGTACACTGCCACGATCATCAGATAATATTTATTCTTTACCAGAAGCTTGGCGGATTCCAGAAGAGTCAGTTTTTCTTCCTCTTCTTTCTTTTCTGCGTCTTCGTCCTCATCCACCACTTCTTTTACGGAAAATACGGAAATCGTATTTACTATCAGGCCGATCAGCGCATAAATAATCGCCACATTACGCCAGCCCATGGCTCCGCCGCCCAATTTTCCAACCAGGCCTACCGTAACGGAAGCTACGATAAGATTGGTAGCGAGCGAAAACATAAACCGAATGGAGCCTACCTGCACACGTTCATTGTTATTTCTGGTAATCAGCGAGGTAAGGGAAGCATAGGCAATATTATTTGCCGTATAGAATACCGCATTCAGCAGCGTATAGGCGATGAAGAAATACGCATATTTCGCGGTGTCTCCCAAGCTCTTGGGAATGGCAAAAATAGCTACCAGCATTACCGCATTCCCCAGATAAGACCAGAGCATCCAGGGACGCGCCTTACCCATTTTACTCTTCGTCTTGTCGATGAGAGAGCCGAAAAATACATCGGTAATACCGTCCGCAAATTTGGAAAGCATCATCAGGGTACCGGCAATACCGGCATTCAGTCCTACCGTATCCGTCAGATAAATCATGACAAAGCTGGTAAGAAGTGCGTATACCATGTTTGCCGCAAGATCTCCTGAACCGTAACCGACTTTATTGTACCACTTTAAATATTTTTTCTCCTGCATTTATTTATCCCCCGTTGTCTTGTTTTTTACCTTCTCAGCTTTGACCGCAAGCTGCTTATGTTTATGCACTTATAAGCTGACTGTTCCTTTCAAAAGATCTTCTTCTGCGGAAGAGGTTCCGATATACATTTCATATTCCATATGCTCCAGTTGGAAAGAAGCGCTCTTCGTATCATAATATTTCAGTTTTTCCACAGGGCAGGAAATCTCAATCTGTTTCTCTTCTCCCGGAGAGAGTGTCACACGCTGAAAACCTCTCAGTAATTTTACCGGCCTGTCTATCGACGAATTGCCAAAGCCCACATACATCTGCACTACTTGTGCACCTTCTCTGTCACCGGTATTCTTTACCCTGCATACTGCCCTTACGTTTTCTCCGTCCGCTGAGAAAGCAGGCTTATCTACGGTAAATGTGGTATAGCTCAGGCCAAAGCCATAGGGAAGCATGGGCCGTATTCCCTTCTTCTCAAGCCTCGCATAGCCATGATAATACTCATAGTACTGATTCGTAGTATCCCAGTTAACCTGCGGCAGATCCTTTTCTTCATAAGGGAGTACAAAAGGAAGCTTTCCGCTGGGATTCACATCACCTATAATAATCCGGGCAATGACGCTTCCGCCTTCCTGGCCGGGATAGAAGGCCATCAGGACGGAAGATACACAGTCGGCCCAATCCGTCATCATTATCATGTTGCCGCCAATCATAACCACAGCGGAGTTCTTGTTTTCCGGTCCTGCTGCCTTAATCAATTCCACTTCGTCCGCATGGAGGCCCAGAGTTTTCCGATCTCCGCCTATGGCTCCGGTATAGTTTTCCGAATTTTCCACTGCGACGAACTCACCTTCATCATCATGATCAAAGCCTACCACGAAAACAACAGCATCTGCTTCCTTTGCCACTTCTCTGGCATGCTCCAGATCCTCTCCGCTGTACCAGATCACTTCCGCATCCGGAAGGATTTCATTGAAGCCGTCCATGGGAGTTTTTACATAGGCAGGGAATACCCGGCTTGATCCATGATCCCCGATATTGGCCTTATTCGCCAGCTTGCCCAGCAGTGCGATCTTTTTGATCTTCTCTTTTTGAAGAGGAAGTACCTTATTTTCATTCTTCAGCAGAACAATTCCTTCTTCCGCCGCGCGTTTTGCCAGCTCCACATGCTCTTTGCAGCCCAGAACCGATTTATCGTACGCGTGGCCGCTCTTTCGGTAGGAATCCTCAAAGGCAAGGATTGTACGCACGATGCGCAGTGCGGAATCGTTGATGCGCGCTTCGCTCACCAGACCGTCTTTGACCGCCTGCACCAGCTTATCCCCGAAAAACTGGGTGCAGCACATTTCCATGTCCTGGCCGCCGTTCCCCGCTTCTGCCGTATCCTTTACTCCCCATATGAAATCGCTCATGACAAAGCCGTCAAAATCCCATTCTTCCTTCAGCACCTTGCGAAGCAGATAATCGGAATGTCCGCAGTGGATTCCCTTATAAAGGTTGTAGGAGCTCATAATACTCGCCGCCCCGGCATCCACACACTCCTTGAAATGAGGCAGATAAACCTCTCTTTCGGTACGTCTCTCACAATCCACACTCACCTTAAAACGGCTGATTTCCATGGAATTAAACGCATAATGCTTCACACAGGCCATGACATCCTCATCCTGTACGCCTCTTACCAGCGCCGCTCCCATATGTCCCAGTGCGAAGCTGTCTTCCCCGTAGACCTCCTGGCTGCGTCCCCAGCCTGGATTATAAGGCAGATTAATACATACGCCGGCAAACAGGTTCCCGCCGTGCCCTCTGACCTCACGCCCTATGGCGTGCCCGATTTCCTCCTCCAGCTCTACATCAAAGCTGGCGCCGCGGCACATCGTTACCGGAAAACAGGTGCTTTCCCCTGTTCCGCACACAACCCCTCTGGGCCCGTCGCAGAAAAGCATGGGAGCGACCCCTTCCTTTTCATTTCCTCCTGCCGGATAAGGCTTTGCATTATAGTGAGACGCTTCTCCCATTGCATCAGCCATCATATCCTGTAAGGACAGATTCCCGCTCATCAGATAAACCTTTTCTTCCAGAGTCATCCGATCCACGATCTGCTGCGCCTTCTCCGTAAATTGGAGTCTCTTTTCCTTCGCCTGGTTCATATTGCTCTCCTTTCAGTTTTCTGCATAATAATGCAGTAATTTTTCCGCTTCTTTTTTATCAAAATTCAAATATCCCTGAATCTCTTTTTCTACCGGCCCCGTGCCTTCCCCTCTTCTGTATTCCTTGGGAGTTATTCCGGTCTCTTTCTTAAAAACCCGGTAAAAGGTTGCTTCATTTGTAAATCCGCACTCTCCCCCGATCACGGAAATGGACTTCCGGCTCATACGAAGAAATCCCTTGGCCTTTTCCACCCTTGCCGTATCAATCATTTCCTTCGGTGATATCCCGAGAAAGCTTTTTGTATAACGGTACAGCGATTTTTCGCTGATTCCGAAATGTCTGGAAACGGACTCGGTCAGATTCTGCTGTCCGCAGTTAGCATCAATATAAGCGCCTATTTCCGCTACCAGCTGTCCCTCCGCCGTGCTGTCCGTATGTCTTGGATAACGGCGGATATCATACTGCACGCCCTCCGCCAGTCCGGCCATCAATTCATAAAAAGCGGCATTTTGCGCCAGATAAGCAGCAGTATCCTTCCGGTATACCGTAAGGCCTGTTTTACAGGCCGACCGTCTCAGTATTTCATATCCCTCTTTCGGCGGGAACTGTTTACTCACGCTGTTCAGATAAAAGAAAAGCTGCTGCCCCTTCCCCGATATATGTTCGAAAATATTTGAGGGAAACTGAATGAAAAGACAAAGATTTTCCTGATCGCCCCGGTATCCGTGCACCATCTTGCTGTTGACAAGAAAGATATCCCCTTCTTCCATCAGCATGGGGCTGGGGCCGCAGAGCACCTGAAGCCTTCCTTTCAGCAATACAAGTATCTCATAATCATAATGCCAATGATAATGGGAGCTTTCCATTCCGGTGACAAATATCTTTGCAGGGGCCAGGAGCTCATGTTCAATTGGTTCAAAAACGCTGTTGTTCATATTCCCTCCTTTCGTCTTACCGTCATCTTATACAAGAAGTATAGCATGTGGTTTTTTCATTTGTTGTCATTTTAGATAAACAGTACTATTAAAAACGGACTTTTATATGCATTTACGCACTCCATTTTACGACCGCTGCCCTGAATCACAATATCGCTTACAGCATTTTGTATGCATACAACTTTTTTTGCCGTTCCCACCCTGTGCGGAAAAACAAGCCGGATATCCCCATCCGGTCTTCTATATCCGCCAGGAAACAAAACGGGCGCCGGTGTTTCATACCCACCAGCGCCCAAAAAAGACAGCTTCCATATGTTTCATTGTTTTGTCACATTAAAAATAAAGAAAATATTACAGTCAGTATCCCGCAGACTCCGATTGCCAGCCCGCTCATGGCCCCTTCCGTCTCACCGAGTTCGATGGCCTTGGACGTCCCTATCGCATGGCTGCAGGCGCCGATGGCAAGTCCTGCCGTCATGGAATCCGAAACACGGAAAATACGGATAAGCCAGGGTGCCATGATGCTCCCCATAATTCCCGTTATAATAACGGCAACCACAGTTACCGGCACCATCCCTCCGTGGCTTCCGGAGATCCCCACAGCAATAGGCGTAGTCACCGATTTGGGAATCAAAGAATTGGTCATCGCCTCATCCAGGCCGAAAAGCCGACAGAGCAGGTAAACGCTTCCCATGGAAGTGAGCGCGCCTACCGTACAACCCACCAAAATAGGCAGCCAGTTTTTTTTAAGCAGCTCGGCCCTTGTGTAAATGGAAACCGCCAGGCAGCTTGTGGCCGGAGCCAGGAACATGTTGATAATACCCCCGCCTTCATTATATGCTTCATATGGTATCCGGAACAAAAGCAGAACCCCGATAACCAGTACAATCGCAATAATCAGAGGATTGCATACCACAAGCCCCGTTTTCTTCTGGATCCATACTCCGATGGAAAAAGCCAGGACACTCAATGCAATGCCGAAAAAGGGAGAAGACGTCAGTTCAGCCATTTCACTCTCCCCCTTTCTTCTTACGCATCAGCTTTAATGTCAGTTTTATACTTCCTGCCGTTGCCGCAAAAGTAAGGATTGTAGTTATCAGGCAGATGAACAGAAGCTTCCAGGCAGTGCTCTTAAGCACATCAAAATAATTGATAATGCTCACTCCCGCAGGTACGAAGAAAAAAGCCATGTTCGCCAGAAGGAAATCCGATTTTTCCCGGATATGCTCCACCTTAAGAATCTTACAGGAAAGAAGCACAAACAGGAGCACCATCCCGATTACGCTGGCAGGGAAATCAAAGGGAAGCAGCTTCTCCACAATCTGGCTCACCCAGCATATGGAAAAAATAATACCAATCTGATATAAAATTTTCATCGTCTGTCTACCCTTCCACCATAATCTGACACATTTTCATGGTGGCAAGCGCCGCTTCATGGCTTTCCGGAGTCACTCCCGCGCAGCAGGAGGCATCCACACTGATTCGGTTTTCCGGAAGGAAGCTCTTGAGCAGAAGGGCATTGGATACCACACAGATATCCGTACAGAGGCCCACCAGTTCAATTTCCAGCTCTTCCTTTTCGTTTTCCCTGTAAAGCAGCTTCGCCAATTCCGTGGAACCAAAGGTGGGTTTATCCAGAATAACTGCCTGCGGCATGGCTTCTGCAACCTCAGGCCGGATTTCCCACCCCTTGCTTCCCTTTACGCAATGGACTACCGGCAGGTTCTTCCCCTCGCTGCTCTCCAGATAATCCTCTCCATGGGTATCCCTGGTGGCATAAATACAGTCCGCGGAATACGATTTGATTTTACTGATCACTTTGCTTACAATTCCCTGCGCCTGCACAGTTCCCAAAGATCCGTCAATAAAATCGTTCTGCATATCAACTACTACAAGCACCTTTTTCATTTCACTGTCCGCCTTTCCATTCTCTTTTGTACAACCGTTTTCAGTTAACATATCAAAGGTAACAAAACCATCAGTTTAAAAGGATTTCCTTCATATCTTCAAGCAGCCCTTCTGCAAGCCGTATCAGATTCTCCGCATCCTTCTCAACCACACCGCATTTTTTGTAACGGTATAAAAATACCGGCGTCCCTCTCGCGCTGAAGGTGAGCTTATTCTTATGCTTTCCAAGGATTTCAGGAATATTTTCCACACGAATGCCCGCATCCGGACGCATGGTGAGCTTCAGCTCCCCGTTTCTTCCCTTTACCTCTGTTATATACAGCTCATGGGCCAGAACCCTGAGCAGGGCGATGCGCAGCAGGTTATCCACAGATTTGGGCACCTCTCCGAACCGGTCAAGCAGTTCTTCCTTCATATCCTCGCTCTCGGCATGGGTTTCCACACCGGCGATCCTCTTGTAAATATCCAGCTTCTGCTGCTCGTTCACAATATAGGAAGGCGGGATAAAGGCATCCGCCTCCAGCTCCACGGTTGTGGTGAAGTCCACAATGCTCTTTTCCCCCTTAAGGTTCTTCACCGCTTCATTGAGCATCTTACAGTAAAGATCATACCCAACGGCCTCCATATGGCCATGCTGCTTGCGGCCCAGGAGATTTCCGGCCCCCCGGATTTCCAGATCCCGCATGGCGATTTTAAACCCGCTGCCCAAATCCGTGAATTCCCGGATGGCTGAAAGCCGTTTTTCCGCAATCTCCTTAAGCATCTTATCCCTTTTATACATCAGGAACGCATAAGATGTCCGGTTGGAACGCCCCACACGCCCTCGCAGCTGATACAGCTGAGACAGCCCCAGCTGATCCGCATCATGGATGATCATGGTATTCACATTAGAAATATCCAGCCCGGTCTCAATTATCGTTGTCGCCACCAGCACATCAATCTCACCGTTGATAAAATCATACATGATCCGTTCCAGCTCATGCTCCTTCATCTGCCCGTGGGCAAAAGCCACGACAGCCTCCGGAACCAGCTGCTGCACGGCCGCCGCCACATCTGCGATTGTATTGACACGGTTATATACATAATACACCTGGCCGTCCCGGGTAAGCTCCCTGACGATCGCCTCCCGCACCATTTCCTCATTGTATTCGCAGACAAAGGTCTGGATGGGAAGCCTGTCGCTGGGCGGCTCCTCCAGCACGCTCATATCCCGGATCCCCACCAGAGACATATGCAGTGTCCTGGGGATCGGTGTGGCCGTAAGCGTAAGCACATCCACATTATCTTTGATTTTCTTTATTTTTTCCTTATGAGTCACGCCGAAACGCTGTTCCTCATCAATGATCAAAAGTCCCAGATCCTTAAACTGAATATCCGCAGAAAGGATTCTGTGGGTCCCGATGACAATATCCACCTGCCCCTTGCGCAGATCCTCCACCGTTTTTTTCTGCTCCGAAGGTGTGCGGAAGCGGGACATCAGATCAATCCGTACCGGAAAGTCCTTCATTCTCTGGGCAAAGGTATTATAGTGCTGCTGGGCCAGGATGGTGGTAGGCACCAGAAACGCCACCTGCTTCCCGTCCTGGATAGCCTTAAACGCCGCCCGTATAGCTATTTCTGTCTTTCCATAGCCCACATCCCCGCAAATCAGACGATCCATAATACGGTAGCTTTCCATATCCTCTTTCGTAGCCGCAATGGCGGAAAGCTGATCATCCGTTTCCTCAAAGGGAAAGCATTCTTCAAATTCCTTCTGCCACACCGTATCTTTGGAAAAAGGATATCCTTCCTGCTGCTGCCTTATGGCATAAAGCTCCACCAAATCTTTCGCCACCTCATCCACGGCACTGCGCACCCTGGATTTGGTACGGTTCCATTCCTGGCTTCCCAGCTTATTCAGCTTGGGGGCCTTCGCCGCATCAGAGGAAGCATACTTCTGGATCACATCCAGCCCGGTGGCAAGCACATACAGATTGCCGCCGTCGCGGTAAGAGATCTTGATGTAATCCTTTACAACTTTATCCACCTCCACCTTCTCAATTCCCTGGTAAACACCCAGCCCATGACTTTCATGGACCACATAATCACCTATCCGAAGCTCGGCGAAGTCATTGATTTTCTGCCCTTCAAATTTTTTCTTATGCTTTTTCTTTTTCTTCTGGACCCCGAAAATATCACTTTCCGTGATCACCACAAATTTCAGCAGAGGGTATTCGAAACCTCTTTTCACATGCCCGTAATAGAGCATCACCTCGCCGGAATTTACCACCCGTTCCCCGTCTTCGCTGTAAAAGCTGGCCAGTCCCTGCTCCTGCAGGTCTTCCGCCAGACGCCTGGCCCTGGTGCGTGAGCCGGAAAGCAGCAGCACCCGGTATCCGTTTTTCTTATACCTTTTCAGATCGGCAACCAATGCGTCAAAGCTGCTGTTATAAGAGGACATGCTTTTTACATTGACGTCAAATTTCCTCTGTGGCTTCAGCAGCGCATTTGAGCTGTCCATAGAAGAAAACAGCACCGTCCGCATATGCTGAAGAAAGCCTGCCGTTTCCTCCCAGCCATAAAGCAGATCCGCCTGTCCGGGAAGGATATACCCCTTCTCCAGCCGGTGCCCCATGCTTTCCCGGAACTCCATTTCCACCGCCAGGGCCTGCTCCTTTACCCGCGCCGCCTCATCAATGAAAACACAGCTTTCCCCCTCCGGGAAAAAACGGAGAAACGAAACGGTATCCTCATAAAAATACCGGATATAGCTTTCCAGATTGGTCATCTGGGAGAATTCCAATACCTGTTCTCTCAGTTCCTTTATCTGGGTTTTTACCCGGTGCGCTTCTTCCGTCAGAAAAGAGGACCGAAGCTTTTCTTCGAATTCCTTTGCTTCCTTTTCAATCCGGCGCAGTCCCTTTTCCTTCTGCTCTTCAGACAGCATCATCTCCGTAGCCGGATAAATATCCACCTCATTCAGCTTTTCCACACTGCGCTGGCTGAGAAGGTCAAAGCTCCGGATGGATTCCACTTCCTCTCCCCACAGCTCAATACGGTAAGGATTTTCTTCCGTGAGATCAAAGATATCAATAATTCCGCCCCGGATGGAAAACTGTCCCGGCGCATCCACCTGGTAATTCTTCTCATACCCCATCTCAGCAAGCTTCCGGGCCAGCTCCCCCTCATTCAGGCTGCTGTCCGCATCAATATGAATCACAGAGGCGGCAATCTCCTCCAGAGGGACCTGAGGAGACATCAGCGCAGCAAAGGTTGTGATCACGGTCTGAGGCTTTCCCTCTATAATTTTTCGGAGCGCCTTCATACGTTCCGTCACAAGCTGGTTGCCATGGATATCCGCCTGATAGAAAATAAGATCCTTCGCCGGATACCAGGTCACTTCCCTGTCATAAAACTGATAATCCTCAAAGATCTCCCTGGCCTTCAGATCACTGAAAGTAACGATGATTTTATATCGAAAACCATCGCTGAGTCCATAGGCCATATGAAGCTTCTGGGAATCCACGCAGCCTGTAAAGCCGACGCAGGCTCCCGGTTTTTTCAGGAGTGCCTGCCCTTCTTCAAATTCCGCCAGTTCCCGTAACGGTGCTGTGATTGCATTCATCTACTTTTCCCCGCCTGCCCGCTTTCCGTTAAATCTGTTCATGGCCTCATCCGGCCCCTTCTCCATCATGGTAACGGCAGCCTCCACCGCCGCAGCGATGCACTCGTCCATAATTTTACGTTCCCCTCCGGTAAAATGCCCCAGCACATAGTCCGCCAGATCATACCCTTCCGGCTTGTTTCCCACTCCCATCTTAATCCGGGCAAAGCCGTCCGTCCCCAAATGGGCAATAATATTCTTTAGACCGTTATGTCCGCCTGCACTTCCCTTTTTACGGATACGCAGCTGCCCCAAATCCAGGCTGATATCATCACAAACCACGATCAGCTCCGTCTGAGGATCTACCTTATAATAATCTATGATCTCACGGATGCTTTCACCACTAAGATTCATAAAAGTCTGAGGTTTTGCCAGAACCACCTTCATCCCGTCGATATATCCCCGGCCCACAAGAGCCTTATGCTTTCTCTCAATCACCCGTATCCCATATTTGTCCGCCAACGCATCTATTACATCAAACCCAACATTATGCCGGGTATTCTCATACTCCCGTTTCGGATTGCCAAGACCTGCTATTATATACATGATTTCCATTTCCTTCCCATAGTACCGGCCGCCCCGGAAAACCCTTCCTGCTCCCCGTTTAAGCCTTATGCTTAGTTTAATGCCAGATCGTTACCCTGTCAAATGCCCCAGCTCTATTCCGTCTCCCTTATTTCCTTATTTTTTACAAATACCAGCTGTTTTTCAGAAGAATACTCCTCCCGGTATGTATATCCCAGCCCGCAGAAGTCCTTCAGCCTCCTCCAGTCCCTGATATTATTCCCTGCAGCAAACCGCACCATCTCTCCTCTGGCCATCTTAGCCTGCGTCCCCTTCTGCACTACAGGAATCCCCTTTTTCTTCCCATCCTTTTCAGCCGTCCCCTCTTCTTTTTCTTCCCCAAAAACACAGGTAATATACTCCACACCCTCCTCAAGCCAATCCTCCACACACCGCGAATACTCCTTCGAAGCCAGATTCACAATACAATCCGTTTCCGAAACCAGCTCCTTATAAATCGAATCCCCCCAGAAATCATACAAATTCCCTTCCCCGCAAGGATTCCCCTTAGCCTGCATCTCCAGCCGATAAGGCGCCACCCCGTCAAGCGGCCTCAAAATCCCATAAAACCCCGACAAAATCCGCAGATGCTCCTGCACATACACCCATGCCCCATCCTCAAAAACCCCCGGAGCCATATACTGATACTGAATCCCCTCATAAGCCAAAAGCGCAGGAGTCAGCCCCTTCTCCAGATCCATCGACCGAATCCTTTCATAATTTAATGCCGCAATTTTATCATTACACCTCCAAAGTCCTTTCAGCTCCCCTTCATCCATCCCCCTCATCCACTCCAAAAGCACCTCCGCCTTCCCCAACAAAACCGGTTTCCCCCCAACCTCCATCGTATCCCTGTCCACATTCATCTTCTTCGCCGGTGAAATAATAAATCTCATATCTCTCATTCGGTTCCGCCGTCGTCCCTCCCTTCCCCGCCCGTGGTATCGGCTGCCGCTCTTCGTTTCCTGCCCGGCTGCTTCAGGGGATTCCTGTCCGCCAACCGCCTGGGACGGTCGGTGGATCCTGTAAGGGGCGTCATAAACTCGCCGGTCCTTGCGCTGCGTATTTTGCAGCGTTAGTACCGCTGCGTGTTTATCCGAGCGAAAGCGTCCCCTATAAGGACCACCGACCGTTCCAGACGGTTGGCGGACAGGAATCCCCTGAAGCAGCCGGACCGAAAACGAGGAGCGGCAGCCGATACCACGGGCGGGGAAGGGAGGGACGACGGCGGAACTGCTCCTCCTTTTGTTGTTTAAAATGTGTTATACTAACTTTTATCATTTTTTTTGGATTTGCGCAAACTTTTTTCCTTCCTGGGAAGTCTAATTAGTGTAAAGGGATGAAAATACAAGATTCATGAAAGAAGGTGGGGCACATGAGCCAACATTTAACTAAGAAACAATTCGCACAGTACATGGAAAACGGAAAGGCAAAATTTTATCGTCTCGCTTTCTGTTACGTCAAAAACGAGCACGATGCTCTTGAAATAATTTCGGAAGCCACCTACAGAGGCTTTATTCATCTGAACAAGCTGGAAAAACCGGAATTCTTCGATACCTGGATGAGCCGGATCATCATAAATTGTGCTTATGATTTATTGAAAAAACAGAAAAAATATGAATTTGTCGTTCCCGACGACAGCCTTTCCGAACCGCCGGATGCGGTTTCCATTGACGAGCGCATCGATTTATATCAGGCGCTGAACACCCTGCACCCGGAAGAAAAAACATTGATTATCCTCAAATATTTTGAAGACAGAAGCTTCCGTGAAATCGCGGAAACCATGAAACTGCCGGAAAGCACTGTGAAAACCCGGCTTTACCGTACCATCGGCAAATTAAAAGAAGCCGTTTCGGTCTGACAACACCCAAGAAAGGAGCTGCTGTTATGAATAAAGGAAAAGAAAACTACAACAACATTCCCCTGCCCGACGGCCTTTCCGACGCCATCCGGACCGGATTGGACAGAGGACAAAAATATACCACAAAAAAATGGATTACCGGTTTCGGCTCTCTGGCCGCCGCCTGCCTGTGTCTGGTCGTAATTATGCGGATATTTCCATTTACAAACGGGACCGGCGGAGATAACTCCAATATCCCTTCCCCTGCCAATTCTTCCGACACGCCGGTAACGCCCCAGGCCTTCTCCGATGAAAGACCCGTAGAGGTTCAGGAACCGGAGAATTATCGGATACCCTGTAAACAGACATCGGAAACCTCTCCCAAAATGCCGGTTTATCATGTGGAAGAAAAATGGGCTCCCCACCGCCTCATTTTTACCCTTTATGACATCCGTGATTTCGACTTCGATGCTGTGAGCAAGCCTCTCTTGGAGTCTTCCATGGTACAGGATGTATACCGCAGCATCCTCCTCGATGATTCTGCCGTAAGCTTTGTGGTTGAACTTCCCATCAATATCGAATACCAGCTTTCGGAGCATACCGGGGACGGCTATGTGGAACTCAGCCTCCGCCCTTCCGATACCGCGGATGAAATACGCGAAATTTATTTTCTTTCCTCTCCTGAAATGGACGGCGGAGAAGAAACCGCACTGTTCCGGGAATCCCTTCCTATCGGAGAATACAGCATAGTGAAAACCCGGGAAGGAAAATTCCTTGTAGTTACAGGCGAATTTGAAACACAGCAGGAGGCGGAAGAAATGCTTGCACAATTGGAACAGAACGGAATGGAACCCGGAACCCTGCAGGTCGCATCCTGTATGAGCGATGAATCCCCTGCGGGCAGCGCCTCTCAGGATACCGTCACCCTGCCGGAGACAACAACGCCTTCCTCTATCCGTGTATATGGTACGGTGACGGAAATCAACGGCAGCCAGGTCACAATTTCCAACGATAACCAGGATGACCCCTATTCCACAATCATCCTCAACATTAATGAGGACACCCTCATATTAACCGCAGAAGACTGCAAAGAAAAAACTCTTAAGGATCTGCAGAAAGGCGACACCCTTTACGCCTATGTCAGCCCGGTCATGACCAGGAGCCTGCCTCCCATGTCCAACGCCGAATTAATCCTCTGCCAGATTCCCGCAGACATGATGGTTCCCACCTATGCTGCTATTACCGATGTTTCCTCCGATCCGGACGGCGCTCTCAGAATTACCACGGATCAGGAACTGGTTTGCTACATCAATGAGGATACCGTTATTAAGACTCTGGACGGCAAAAAGGATCTGGACAGCTCCGTACTTCAGTCCGGTAATAAAATACTGATCTGGTACCAGATTGCCACATTAAGCATACCTGCCCAGACCAACCCGGATGAGATCCGTGTACTTCCCTGACTTAATGCCCGCTGATACAAAATAAGCAGCGAATAGTCTTAACAGCACAACAGGTTTATTTATAAAAAGGTTTCTTACCGGCCTGACACCAGGCCCGGTAAGGAACCTTTTTTCTTCCTCAAAGCCCCCGATTTATTCTTTCGCTTCCGCCGCTGCTTTCTGCACAAAAACATCCAAATCCTGGCTTCCCAGATCCCCATCATCCCTGCTCCGAACAGAAACCGTGCCGCTCTCCTCTTCCTTCTGTCCTACGATAAGCATATAGGGCACCTTTTCCATCTGTGCACTGCGGATCTTATAACCGATTTTTTCATCCCGGTTATCCATTTCGCACCTGAGTCCTGCTGCCTTCAGCGCCGCCATAACCTTACCGGAGTATTCAAAAAACTTCTCAGAAATAGGCAGCACCTTCACCTGCACCGGAGCCAGCCATACCGGGAATTTCCCCGCATAATGCTCAATCAGAATACCGATAAAGCGTTCGATGGATCCAAACACAACGCGGTGAATCATGATAGGACGGTGCTTTTCTCCGTCCGCCCCCATATATTCCGCCTCAAACCGCATAGGCAGCTGGAAATCCAGCTGAATCGTACCGCACTGCCATGTTCTGCCGATAGAATCCTCCAGATGGAAGTCGATTTTAGGTCCGTAAAAAGCGCCGTCTCCTTCGTTTACCACATAATCCATCCCTGTTTCCTCCAGAGCCCGACGCAGGCCTTCCGTTGCCAGCTCCCAGTCCTCATCGCTGCCGATACTGTTTTCCGGACGAGTGGAAAGCTCTACATGATAAGGGAATCCGAACTTGCCGTATACTTCATTGATCAGCCTCATAACCCCCTTGATTTCATCTGTTATCTGTTCCTCCGTCATAAAAATATGGGCATCATCCTGAGTGAAGCAGCGCACACGCATCAGTCCGTGCAGCTGGCCGGATTTTTCGTTGCGATGTACAATCCCCAGCTCTCCCATGCGCAGAGGAAGCTCCCGGTAGGATCTGGGCTGGGATTTATATACCAGCATTCCGCCCGGGCAGTTCATGGGCTTTATTGCATAATCTTCATCATCAATTGTCATGGTATACATGATATCCCGATAATGATCCCAATGCCCGGATGTCTCCCAAAGCTTTCTGTTTAACACGATCGGTGTGGATATCTCCTGATAGCCTTCTCTTTCATGCAGTTTTCTCCAATAATCCACCAGTGTATTTTTCAGAATCAGGCCCTTGGGAAGAAAGAACGGAAATCCCGGTCCCTCCTCCATAAGCGTAAACAGCCCCAGTTCCTTTCCCAGTTTTCTGTGATCCCTCTTTTTAGCCTCCTCCATCCTCTCAAGATAAGCTGCCAGCTGTTCTTTATCCGGGAAGGAAGTTCCATAAATTCTGGTGAGCATCTTATTTTTTTCATTGCCTCTCCAGTAGGCTCCTGCCAGGCTTGTAAGCTTAATTGCCTTTACATATCCCGTATTGGCAAGATGAGGGCCGGCGCACAAATCCACAAAATCTCCCTGCCTGTAAAAACTGATTACCGCATCCTCAGGCAGATCCTCTATCAGTGCGACCTTATAATCCTCCTTTTTCTCTTTCATCAAGACAAGCGCTTCTTCCCTGGGAAGAATAAACCGCTCCAGCTTGAGGCGTTCCTTTACAATCTTCTTCATTTCCTTTTCAATCGCAGAAAAGTCATCGCTGGAAATAGGGCTGCTGAAATCAAAATCATAATAAAACCCATCATCAATGGCAGGCCCGATAGCCAGTTTGGCATCCGGGTACAGACGTTTCACCGCCTGCGCCAGTATATGGGAGGTTGTATGCCGGAACACAGCGCCCCCTTCCTTTTCCTCAAAATTCAGTTCTCCCTGCATTCCATTCTTCATAATTACTTCCATTACTTTGTTCTCCTTTCTCCTGCAATGTTTTTAGGTTTACATCCATCCCGGGCGCCGGCAAAAGCACATAAAAAAGCACCCTCAGAAAAAACAGCATTACCTGTTCTTCTAAGGGTGCATTCCATTTGTATAATAAAAACTATGGGCATCTGAAGCCTTTCGGCTCTTCCTCCCTGATTTTTATGGATCGGTTATGCACGGTTCCACCTTAATTTTTCACTTCAGATTCTTTCAAATCCTAATCTTTAACGCAGATATACGGCCACATTTATCTCTGCTGCACAGCCTTCACATGGCGGCTCCGGAATGGTCTTCACCTCTCTCATCCGTAAAAAGGCTTCCAGCTTCTGCCCTTCTCTCTGGTTACGCTGACTTAAGGCTACTCTTTCCTTCATTGCTTTTCGTTATTTAACTGTATATTAGCATTGCATAAATGGAAAGTCAACCATTTTTAATTTTTGATTTTTTAAAATCATCTTTTCAGGCAGCCTTCCGGCTTTCTATATCTTTCTCTTCTCTTTCCAGCCACTCTCCATAGTACTCCCGGATCACAGTAAAAGGAGCCGGTCCGATATCCAGAAGAAATGTATGGAATTCCATAGCATCGAATGCACTCCCCAGCGCTTCCTCCGCTTCCGCCCTCATCCTCTCAATCTCCAGATATCCGGTATAATACAACAGGTAATTGGAGGGATCCGCTATTATACTGTCATAAATCTCATCTGTCGTTTCGTCGCTGACAGAAAAAAACTGGCGGATAAAATCAGCGGCCTCTTTCCTGTCCCAGCCCTCGTAATTAATCCGGATATCCAGAAGTGCATACATCCCTTTGGTAATAGAACTGTTTCGGGCCAGAATTTCACCCATTCCCTTCTCCAGACCATTCTCTTCAAACTGATAAGAGCGATTTTCCACATAGGTTGCCCACCCTTCCGAATATGCGGAAAAATTAAGCACATGACGAAGTTCCTGTGTCTCCTTCCTCCGAAAATATTCGTGCTGATACAAATGCCCCGGGAACCCTTCATGAGCCAATAAGGTATAGGTATCATAGCTGCTTTTTCCGCCGTTAATATAAATCACATTTTCCTGCGGCCGATCCATGGGAGGCACCATATAAAACGCAGGACTCATACTGTCCTCCAGGCTTTCAGGCACATACTTAATCCGATACTCACTATCCGGCAGCTGCGGATATTCCTCCGCAATTGCTTCCTGTAAATTTTCCAGAACCTCTTGAGGATCCTGACTGAAAAAAGAATACTCACCGAATTTTTCCGCAAGCTCCGGCGACCGGCGCAAAGCAATACCTATGGCATTTATATCCGCCTCCAGCTGCTCTTCCACCGCCTTCCTTAATTCATCTACCGTGGAAAAAGAAGGATAAATACTGTTTCTCACCAAATATTCATAGTATTTACGTCCCTTTGGGAAATAATAGATTCCCAAATCATTGCTTCCGCTTCCTTTCAGCGCTTCCAGGCCCTCCGCCAGTTTCTCGTAAGCCGGAACAAAATGATCCTTCAGAAGCTCTCTGTTCTTCTCGATATAGGCAGCTTTTTCTTCCCCATTTATTTCCGGAAGCTCCTCCAGCCGCTCCTGAAAGGCTTCATCCAACAGAGAGCCCTCCACATCCTCTATATAAACCCGACAGGATTCAACCACCTTATCCGCCATTCGATCACTCATAAAAAGACCCTCTTCGGCCTTCTTTTTTTCAAATTCCAAAAGCTCATTATAATAAACATCAATCTCTTCCAGAAGCCCAAGATATGTATCCACATTCTGCTTTCCATAAAAACGGTATTCTGCAAGAAGTACCGGAAGCATCAGATGCATCCCCGTAACCGTATTCAGGGGTTCTTCATACAGCTCCAGCCCCTTTCCAGCCCCTTCTCCCTTCAGCATCTCCGTCAGAATACGATATGTAATCCTCTGCTCTTCTGTCAGCTCATCCTCTTTTATACCCTTCAGCGCACTCAGAATCTCTTTGTCCAGTTCCCTGTCATTCTCCATTTCCTCTACGGAATAAGAAGAAAAAGCGGAATCTGCTTTCGTAATCCCATAGGCCTGCGGATCCGCCAGCGTATAGTTCAATGAAAGTTCATCCTGTGACGCCAATTCCACAAACAAATCTCTTGCAAAACTGTCAAATACCTGAACCGGATCCTGCTTCCCATTTTCAGCAAAATCCCCCGCCATCGCACTTCCGCATCCCGGCGCCAGGCTCATAACCAATAAAACTACGGAGAGTATAATCGCTGTACTTTTTTTACCTGTCTTATTTCTCTTCTGTCTGCTTGTCAGCATATACTTTCTGTCCTCCCTAAAATCAAATCCTTAGATTTCTGTAATGTCCTGTTTACGTTACGTTCACGTTTCGCAGTTACTCTTCCCATTTCTTTTGTGCCGGCCGTCTTCTCCGTACCGTGTGCCCGGCCTGTTGTCTCCGATCTTTGGTACCCGCCGCGGCTCTGTAAGGTTCCTTGCAGGACACGCTTGCGCTCGGATAATCACGCAGCGGTACTAAGGCTGCAGAGGACGCAGCCTAAGGACCGGCGAGCTTATAACGGTCCTTACAGAAATCCTTACAGAGC
>OLQH01000563.1_pt1 | contig 39176 bp, 29 predicted proteins | sample 1672671 | NCBI WGS metagenome assembly OLQH01 (sample SAMEA3136712, study PRJEB25190) | human gut metagenome
CCGGATTCCGGTTCTGCGCCGGATCACACCAGTGCCGCTGTCTTTCCTGCTGCTCCTGTATTTTTCTACCAAAAGCTGCAGCATTTTCTCTTTATACTCCGCCATAAGCTTTCTCCTCATGGAATTGAACAATTCCCAGCTGCATGCTGTCCGGATGCACACGCAGCACCGGCAGAAGCACCTCGCACTCGTTTCCTATCGTTTCCGTCTTGTCGGGCGAACAGAAGATCACCTGAAGCCCCTGCTTTCTCATAAAATCCAGCATCAGTTTAATATTTCCCGGATCCATCTTGGCGAACGGCTCGTCAATAAATACCAGCCGTGTCGAATGAATCCGCTGATTGTAAATCAAAAGGAGGGCAGACGACAGAATCAGAAGATAGGGGATCTGCACCTCCGCACCGGAATTAAATCCCGTCTGACGCGACAGTTTCGCCCGGTCCAGGATCTGATTGCTGACCAGAATTTCATAGGTCATATAATTCCGGTAATCTGCAAAGCGGGCAATCGTCTCCTCACTGTTTTTCTCTATGATCCGGTTGATGATCTGCCGGAGTTCCTTCTCCAGCTGCTCTCCTTCCTCATCCGAAACGGCAGCTGCCATCCCCAGTGTCATCTGCCCGGCTGCACCACCCAGCTGTTCCCGCTCATCCAGATATCTGGCATATGCAATAATTTTGGCATATTCTGTTCCATCTTTCACATAGTGAACATCAAACTGATACCAAGCTGCGAAATCCAGCTTCGCCAGTTCCCTGTTGATCTGTTTTAAGTCTTCTCTGGCCTTCTCGCAGTATTTCCGGATATTTAGTACAAATTCATTTTTGAAAATATCTTCATAACGCCTCGTCTGCCCCTCCAGTTCCTGACGGATCTCCTGCAGATTGTCCATCCAGATCTTCTCTTTTCTGGAGGCATAGACCTCCCTCCCCTCAAGCCCCACAATCATCCTGCCATCTGCATGTCTGCTGTTGTAAGAAGCCTGGCGCGAAAAAAGTTCTTTCCTGTGCTGTTCGATGCTTCTGGCAATACGCCCCCTGGTCTCTTGTGCCAGAAGTCCTCCCTGGGCACTGCCTGACAGAAATTTTTCATAAGCCTCCACCGCTTTTTGCACTACCGTATATGCAGCAGTCTCATACTCCTGAAAATGCGCCTCTTCCACTTCCAGCTCCGCTTTCTTCTGCCGGTCTTTCTCCGCGCACATCCGGATTTCCACACTCAGGCCTCTGCTCTCCTGATCCGCTTTTCCCCTGGCTTCTTTCATTCGGCTCTGCTCTTCCTGCAACCGGACTGCCAGCTGGCTTAACTCCATATATTCCTGATTATGCTTAAGCGCTTTCTCCAGCTCTTTCAACTGTTTTTCGGAAGCCGCACAAAGCCCCGCTGCTTCCTGATACTTACCGGGTGCCTCGTAAGCATAGGGACGGAAAAATTCCTTTTCTTCCTTCAGCCGGTTTCTGTCTCTCACCAGTTCCTGATGCTGCTCCAGCCGCTCCCGTTTTTCCTCCCGAATGCGCCGAATCTCTTTTTCAGCCCGAATCCGGTTCAGTTCATACACCTTCTGCCCCAGATAGTAGGAACCAATCCGTTCCAGACGCAGAAAATAGCTGTCCATAGCCACGGACACCCGGCCCTCCCGGGAAATAGCATTTTCAAAATTGCGAACCTCCCGCTGCTCAACCGCGTGCATACGGCCCAGCTGAAATTCAAAATACTTCTTTGCCACCTCATTTTTAATTTCCAGCAGATGAACAGCGGAATCCGGCTCAGGCTCGATCTTCTTTTTCATCAGAAGCTTCGTATTAAACAGATGGGCATATTTATGTGCAGACCTGTTCAACACATCGTCTGCAATATCATAATACTGCGGTTCCACCAGAATACTGTAGCGTCTTGGCCCCAGAAAAGCCTCTATAGCCTCCCGCCAGCTCTCGTCCTTCAGACGGATCACATATTCACAGGCAAACTGAGCCCGGCTGTCAATCTTTCTCTCTTCAAACTCCCGATTGATCTCATCCCGCAATCCTGTATACTCCGGGATTCTGTCATAGGCATTTTTATGTTTCCGACAGTCCTCCAGGATTTTTTCCTGCATATTCAGTTTTCGGTTCAGTTCCTCTGCTGCCTGCTCCAGACGATCAATCTCACGGATTTTCTCCTCATAGGCCTGCTCCACCATCTCCCTGAGCTGTTCTACCGCGCTTTCCTTCTCTGCTGCAGAATATTCCCCGGCGCACAGCGAAGCCAGAACTTCTTTCTGCTCCGCCGTTTTTCCTGCTTCCATAAAACGGTGGAGTATTTCGCTTACTTTAACCTGAAAATCCTCCAGTTCCCGGCATTTTGCCCGCCATTCTCCTTTTTCTTTCGTCAGTGCGGCCAGCCGCCTGCGCTCTTCTTCAATCATCCCTGCTCCGTCCACCCTGCTTAAATGAACTCGCACCTGAATGAGCCTGTTCTCCAGTTCACTCAGACGCTCATCCAGGATCTTGAGATCCTGACCGACCTCTTCCCTCCTTTTCTCTGCCTGCTCCCTTTTTCTTCCCAGCCGCGCAATCTCATCCTGAATCCCCTTTTTCTTCTTGTAAACAAGCTTAATATCATCTGCCAGAAGCCGGTTTGTCTCCCCTTCAAGAGTATCGTACTCTTCCAGAATCCCATCCAGTTCCTCAATCTCCGCCTGCACCGTTTGAAAAGCTGCATTGAGCCGTTCAATATTGTTCTTCGCTTCGATCAGCTTTGTAAAATCCACATTCCGTTCTTCCAGGACACTCTCCCGTATAAACCGGTCAATCTTCGCCTCCGGATCGTAAGACATGATCCCCCGCAGCTTGCGAAGATACGTCGGCATCTGATTCAGACTCAGTTTAAGTCCCGTCATCTGCATGAAGCGCGGCAGTCCCTGCTCCCGGTTCAGGAGTGTCAGCTTATACCGTTTCTGAAGTGCCGCTGCGCTGTAAGGCAGAATCCTTCCGTCCTTCTCATAGGTATGTTCCATTTCTTCCATCATTTTTCTGTCCGCCACATACCGGTAAGTCTGATAATTATTGGATGCTCCGGTTTCAATCACCATTCCCAGAAGAAAGGATTTCTCCTCTGCCTGATCCGAAAATTCCAGAACAATATGGCTGTACACATTAGGAACCTTTTCCGCCGGACGCATATACGTTCCCGCTGTCGCATCCAGAAGCCCTCTTGTATAAGAAGAAACCGTCCTGCTTCCCTTTCCTTCTGAAGATTTATTAAAGACCGTATCGCCGTAAGCGGCATATTTCACCGCATCCAGCAGCGCTGACTTTCCATTTCCATTTTTCCCGGCAATCAGCGTGAAAAATCCAATCGGCGCTGTAACATTTGCAAAACCATACCAGTTGATCAGACGAACCTTGCTCAGTAAGATCATTCCTCTTCCTCCTCAAATTCCTCCGTCCGTTCTTCCTCTTCCCCGTCCTCTTCCGGCTCCTCTTTCAGATATTCTCCCACAACCATCTTAAACTGAGGAATATCCCAGCCAAACTGAAGCGACGGATACAGCTGGATCTTCATATCTTCTCCATCCTCATCCTCCGCATAATTGATCAGGCTGTACTTTTTAAACAGCTTAAATGCCGCATTTAATTCGGTCCGCACTACCACCACTCCGTAATCACGGATCTTATCGATCAGATCTCCTTTCGTGACAAAATTTCCTTCGCCGTAGCCCAGGTTTTCCAAATAAACTTTCCACAAAACCAGAAGCAGATGATACTGCAGATTGGTGAATGTCACCACGTTAGCCCTTTTAAGGCCAACCGTTTCCTGATCCTCCTCGCTGGCAGTCAGCATAGCTACCCCGGCCTTATCCTCCACCAGAAGATCAAAACCAATCATCCGAAGGTATTCGGAAATATCCTGTCGATTGGATTCCCGCGAGACAAATGCATACAGCTTTTCTTCCCTGTCCCTGAGAATAAACGTAGATTCCAGAAGTTTCCGAATGCTTTTCTTAAATAGAATTCCACTTTCCTCTTTTACTGTTATATGAAGACTGATATCACCCATTTTTCTTCCTCTTTATCCTGATTCGGCTGATCGCCGCAACCTCTGTTTCTGTCATTCCCTCTTCAAAAATCACTTCATAGGGAAATCCGACGGAACCGGAATAAATAATTCCCGCCGCAATCGTCATGGCATCCTCCCTCGTCCGGACACCCCACTCTTCCACCGATATCTCTCCCTTATCCGGAATCTTGGCATCCAGAAAACGTTTTACCCGATCCATACTGTACTGATCCGGAGCCGCCGTCAGTAGTTCCTCCGTCAGGCGCTTCTTCTCCTCTTCTGACAGTTCGTCCTCCGGAATCCCTGCATTTCTCGTATTCGGGTTCGCCTTTTTCCGCCGTTCAAAAGACTTTCTTCCCACATACCCCACATGGAGCAGCTGGTGACTTTTCCCAATCTGCTGCAGCAGAACTTCCCTTTCTTCTTCCTCCAGTTCCTTTAAGAGCAGCAGGAAACGGTTCAGCAGACTTTCCAGGTTTGTTCCATTACTTAAAACCATCATCATACGGACAGAATACAGGTTATAATATGTGTTGATCTTTTTATCAATATAGCTCATTTCCTGCTCGTATTCCAGACTGATAAAACTGTCCAGTTCTGCAAATTGCCGACTGATCTTTTCTTTTGCCTGATGCGCGTCTGTATTCTTGAGCTCTGTGTATTCCTTTATCATCTGCTCATACAGTTCCGATTCCCTCAGCTTTCGCAGCAGGCGCTCGATGCTGGCAATATAGGAAGGGATCAGTCCGCTCTTTTTTATAAAAAAGTAATCGTTAAAAAATCTTTTCAGCAGCTCATCTCTGAGCAGAAACTGTCCCAGACTGTTTGCGTCCGCCATCTTTGTCACCGCACGCATAATTTCCTGCACACTGTCTTTCAGGATCAAAAGTTCATTCTTCAGATCACATTCATTCTCGATCAGAGGCAGCAGAATATTGGAATATGGACGAATGGCCCTGACGCTGTCTTTTCCAAAAGAAGATTTTAAGATTTCATAGATTGAAAAGATATGATTTGTGATTGCGCTGTTGGAATCCATATGAAAAATCTTATGGATTGCGTCCACCAGCTTCCGGCAATAGGCCGACACTGAGGCAATGTTGTCCCCGCTGCGCCCGATTTCCTGAGGCGTAATCCACCCGCACAGACGAAAATAGCGCAGAATTGAGGATGCATTTTCCTGAGGAGTCCTGCTGCTTCCAACCTCCTCCCCAATGTTCTCCGTCTCCAGAGAATATCTGCAATTCTGCAGATAAAGAATCAGACAATTTCTTGCATCTGTCTCATACAGGACCGGTATTTCCTTCGACTTCTCAATCAACAGACTGATGCACTCAAAATAAATCTCCCGATTCCGACAGCAAAAAGGATTAAAAAATTTATCACTGATATTCTCAAAAAATGTCATCTTTTTCCTTCTCTCTGCTACATGCTTTTGTATTTTAGTCTTTCCATTTTCTCTTTGTATACGGTTACATTTCCGCAATCAAAATATTGTATCGTCAACAGATACAAATGAAATGCTCTTATAAAATCTTGTTCCTCACCTGGACTCTTTAATCCAGCGATTATTTTCTTCTGTTTTCTATTATTTTTCTCAGTCCAATCTATAATTTCAAACTGAAATGCCCGTCCTGCAGCATTATATTCTAAAACAAGGAAGTACTCTTTATTTTTCATCCCAAAACTTAATTGAATTTCACCATTGGCACAAAATAATTCCAAGTACAACTCTGCTATTTTTACAACACTCCATACTAATTCATAATAGGTGTGCAGATCAGATATATCCGGTATTTTATACTCATGCTCCATCTTATTTCTCATGGAATTCAATTTGTTAATTGTTCTGTTTTGCATCAATCCTATATCGGCCAGAAACTGTGTCTTCTTTTCAAATTTCAAATTTTTCTTATCAAAAATACTTTTCAAATTGATACTTTCAAAAAACATATCCATCTGACAGTCCAGGGCTCGTTTCAAATTCGAGACAGCATTAACTATCCCCTCTTTTGTTTCCAATGCAAGCGCATTGTCTGCAAACTCCAAAAACTCGTCCGGTGATATATCATATACTGGAATAACCATATCTGATCCATTGCTGCAATCGCATTCTATCTTATCCATCTGCAAAACAAACTGAATGATATCTGTCACTGTCGTAATAGCATCCATTTTTCATCCCTTATACTTTCCTGCAATAATGTTACGCATTCCACATGTGTCGTGACACTCTGATGAACACGTTTCCATTGCCACGTCACACGCTGATGAACACATTTCTGTGTTCGCAACCTCAGTAGTTATTTCATTATTATTATCAACAATCACTGCCAGCTTTTTCTCCATCTTACGACACCATCTTTCCTTTCTCTGAATTCTTTGCCTTATACTGTGCTTTTGCATTCGGTACAACACCTGTCTGATTTCCTTTCAGTACAAAGGTCAGTTTGTAAGGGTCTGGGCTTCCGTCTTCGTTATAACCGCCAACTAATACTCGGTCGATGATACTTTCAAAAACCACCCTGTCGAATTCGTCGAGAATTTCTTCATGTTCTAATGTCTGACGAAGTTCCGCCATTCGCTTTTCTACATCTTTTTGTTTGTTGATACTCCCGTTTAATAACTGTTTCTTTCCTGCGAGAGTATGAAGCTTACGATTGAACTCAATCATTTTATCGTCATACACCTCTTTACTGATTGTACCATCAATCAGCATATCTGTCATTCGGCTTTTTTTGCTTTCCAAAGAAGAAATATCTTTGTCAAGCTGCTGTCTTCTGCGAATATCCTCATCATTGGTGAGTGAACTTTCCACCGCAGCCAATACAATCTCCAATACATCTTCAAAGTTTCCAGCCAGAAGACCAAATGCTTCTATAAATGCTCCCTCCAGAATCCCTTCATCAATCGCCTTACAGTTCGGACAATTCTTGATTCCATACTTTGTGGCATTCATACACTGCCACACTGGTTTTTCATAAGTGGAATTGCTGTGTCTGGTACGTCTTGTCAACTTATGACCACAATAAGCACATTCACACATGCTACTGAAAGCATACTGTCTGGTGTATCGTTCCCGATTGCCTGTAGTTTCCACCACTTTGTTTTTGGCTCTTTTTAGACGAATCCTTTCTGCTTCATCCCACACTTCTCTGGAAACAATCGCCGTATGATGGTCACGGATATAATACTGTTCCTCCTCTCCCATATTTGCCAATCTTCGTTTGGAAATCGGGTCTGTAGTAAATGTTTTTCCGAGAAGAATGTCTCCCTTGTACTTTTCATTTTTGATAATTCCCATCACTCCATGCGTGTGCCAGCTGACTTCGCCTTTTTTATTCCTCTTGCCAAGTTCCATCAAACGATTTGCGATAGTGGTTGTTCCGTATCCCTGCAAATACATATCATAAATAAATCGGACAATCTCTGCTTCTTCTTCGTTGACTGTTAAGGTTTTGTCTTCCGGACGATAATCATATCCGAGACAACCATTGAACCCAATCAACTCCCCTCGCTTCATCTTCATTTTCAGTCCCATCTTCACATTCTGGGAAAGCGATTCCACCTCCTGCTGTGCAAGGGAACTCATAATCGTAAGAAGCAGTTCCCCGTTCATATCCATCGTATTGATATTTTCTTTTTCAAAATAAATAGCGATGTTGCGTTCACGGAGCATTCTTACATATTGCAGTGTGTCCAGCGTATTTCTTGCGAATCGGGAAATGGATTTTGTCAGCACCATATCGATTTCTCCGTTCTGACACTTCTGAATCATCGCCTGAAATCCCTCTCGCTTATCCACCTTTGTTCCGGTTATTGCTTCATCAGCAAAAATTCCTGCATTCACCCAATCCTTGTTTGCTCGGATTTTCTGCTCATAATACAGCTTCTGAGATTCAAAACTGCCAAGCTGGTCATCATCATCTGTTGATACTCGACAATAAGCAGCCACTCGAATTCTGTCTACCTTTAATGTTTCTCTTCTTCCTCTGCCCCTGCTGTTTGGAGCAGTCCTTGTTGCTTCTAAAACTTCTACTCTACCCATAGGCATCCTCCTTAAAATAATTCATATAAAAAATGTCAGCTGCACAAGTGTTATCTCCTGTGTACGCTGACATTGTATCGTTTTTTCAAATTGTGAACCAATCTACGAAAATATTATGCCACTTGATTTTCCAAATCTCTTATCACAAGATACTTGTCCATCAGTTTATTCCTGGCTGCTACATATTCGTTTTCTGTGATCATCCCCATACGGACAATCTTTCTTAATACTGCCATACATTTTGCATATTCCATTTCTCTTGTCATACTCTATCAATCCTCCTCTTTTTCTGCTATCACCTTCTTTCGGTGTGTTGTTAAAGCGATGTTTATAAAAGCTGACCGTGATTGCTTTGGCTTCCATTTGTACTCCAACCGTCGGTATCCCTACCAACCTTTAGTGACTGCCGGTTCCGGCACACCTGTGGGCTACTCCTGCTCGAGTTCCTTTCCCATCCTTGCGGAAGTGTCTGTTCCTGCTCTGACTACCTTTCGATAATCGTTCTCGCAAGCCTGTTAGTATAAAGAGTACAGCTCATTAAATTTTCAAGGTGCTATAGAACATCAGTTTGTGATGTGTTATAATCTTTCTGTAGCCTTCTCCCCTGCCGGATGGCTTCGGGTGGCTACATCTGATGAACCTATCGTAACAAAATGAAACTTAAAATATCATTGCCGGAGACTTGACCAAGAGTTGCCAAAAAGTGAGGATTAGAATTGATAAACCGATTGACCTTTGCCAATGTGATTGGAATTTTATTAGAGAATAAGAAGAAAACATTTCCCCAATATCGTATGGTGTATTGCATTTTTTCCAAATGTATGAATGATACTGTAACAAGTGCTGATTTAATCGGGGATGGTATGATTCAGATCAGCCGTTGGTGTAGTGGTGAACGTCCAATCCCAAAAGATGTTTTGGAGAAATATGAAGAAAATAACTATTGGAATGCTATGGAAGAAGATTTCCGTACAAAAATCATTCCCAATCTAATCAATGAATTACAGGCTCGTTCGCAGATGGAAGCCTTACTGGATGAAAGTATTGATGTGATTGGAACGGATAAAATACAGGGAATGAAACATATTTCTGATAATGCAGCTTTCTTTGCTGAAATGGTTCGTTATTCTGTTTTAAATGACCATAGCCAGAATGTTGTTTATTCGCCGGATCTATCAGAGACTTTATTGTCCGGACGAGTACCATCCTGCACTAAAGACTTTCTGGGCAGAAAAAAAGAATTGTCCGAAGTTGCTTCTGCACTCAAAAACAATCCTTTACTGTTTGTAACCGGTATTGCAGGTATTGGAAAAAGTGAATTTGCAAAGCATTTCGCAAAGAAGAATGAAAAGAAATATACAAATATCCTCTATCTATACTACACAGGAAATTTGAAAAAATGTATCGCAGAACTGGAATTTGCTTCGGATACTGCCGAAATGACAGAAACGGAATTGTTTGAATCACACTATAAAATACTGCAAACATTGTATCCGGACAGTCTGATCATTATCGATAACTTTAATGTACTTCCAAAGGATGATGATTTCTTCCGGGAATTCGTGAAGAACAGATTCCAGATACTTGTGACTACAAGATGTAAACCAACTGCATACAATACACTGGAAATAAAAGAATTGAATAAAGAAAAAGAACTGTGCGAATTATTCTACCGTCAATGTCCATCTTCCAAATCAGAGCCGGAACTTGTGACCGAAATCATTGATTTATTAAATGCTCACACGCTTACGGTGTCCCTTGCTGCTCTTACCTTAGAAGCAAGCGGCATGGATATGGAAGAATTTCTGTATGAACTAAAAACCACAGGTATCCGCACGGATATTTCAGAAGAAGTGGAACTTTATAAGGATGAAACCTTCTCCTATGGAAGAATGTTGGAACATTTGCGTAAGTTACTGCAACTGAGCAGACTATCAGAAGAACAACTGAATATTCTTCGTAATCTTAGCTTGCTGCCAGCTTCCGGTGTGCGAAAAGCTTCATTCAAACAATGGCTGCAACTTGAGAATCTGAACGCTGTAAATCATCTGATTCAATATGGTTTTATTACAGACGATACAGAAAACAAAAAGGTTAGCCTCCATCCATTGATACAGGAAATCGCCTTTGAGGAAACATTCCCTACAATGACCACTTGCTCCATGCTGATGAATAGTCTGCACCTTATCTGTCTGGTACACGGACTGGAAGTACGAAAACCGGAAATGGTTATACAATCTTTAATGAGCGTTATTGAAAGAATCATTGTAGATGTGCCGGAAGAATATCTGCTCTTTTTACAAGATGCCTTCCCATACTTTGAGAAATACCTTGTGACAGATTATCTTCCAAAGTTAGTGGAACGCATTGCCTTTGTAATGGAACAGCATAAGCTGAACACGCCTCGTGATAAGGCACTGTTGCTTGATTATAAAGCAGAATTATTTGTCCTTAGAAAAGAATATGCCAATGCTCTAAAAAAACGATTGAAAGCCATTCAGATTATAGAAACTGCTGATACAGAAGACGTGCGTACAATTACACTGCACTCCAACCTGTATAACAATCTATCCAACACCTATCTTTATCTGAAAAAGATGAAAGAAGCTGCGGAAGCATTGAAAAAAGCTTTTGAAATCCGTAAGAAATACGAACATCTGGGGCTGATGGAATCTCACGACACATTACAACAAATGGCAAATCTTGCGAATATGCTTATCATTGGAAACGAGCTTGCACAGGCACGAGAACTTCTAATGCTGTATGAATCGCTCATCTCGGAATACGAAAACGAAGAAGGCCTGGACTATGGATTCTGCCAGACAATGTTTGGTATCTTATGCTATCGTGAAGGAAAAGCTACCGAAGCAGAACGTCACCTACTCTCTGCTGAAACTATCATCGCTGATGTAATGGGAACCGATAACGATTATATGAAGACCGTGTACCGATACCTATATTCTCTTTATACACGATGGAGAAAACCGGAACTGGCACAAAAATACAAAGAAAAATATTTAGAAGCAAACAAGAATAAATTAAAAATCAGTTCATAAAAACATTCTCGTTTTCTATAGTTTACTTTTATATTTGACACTTGTCGATATCTAAGGTATATTAATGACGGTTGTGCTGTGGATACTTGCGAGGGCCACAGCCGGAGGAGTTCATGCGTGAACTCCTTTTTTCTTGCACCTACAGAACCTGCCACCGGCAACTTCATACGAATGCTTTGGTAACAAAAATAGACAGTCATTATTTTGACTGCCTACCATTAATGAAGTATAGATATTACCCCTTCATTTCTGTCTTTTCCAATTTTTCTTTCAATCTCTCAATTTCTTCCATAAGCTTCTGATTCTCTGATTTCAGCTCATCGACCGCTTCTGTCAATTTTGTATTATCCTCTTTTAATGTCTCAATCGTCTTTTTATCAGCTTCAAATTCATGGTGAAATTCCGCAAAGTATTTTTTCAATACAAGTGTTTTAATACTTTTATATGTATCTGTCGTCGGATCAATATTTCCATTATGTTTATACTGAATTCTGTTAATGCTGACTGTTCTGATATCATTCAGTTTCAAAATGGAATCATGATTAATCCAAGAAAATTCACTGTTTTTCAGCAGATACAAATCACTCTTCGAATTTGGAAAATCTACCGGATGATATACATTAGCGTGCTTTTTAGAATCATATGAATAAATTGGAAGAACATACAACAATTTATTCTTCACCCCGATAACTAAACCTCTGTGCTCATATGACATTTCCGGCGCATAGTTTTTACCAAATTCAAATTGATATACTTCGCCTTTTTTAACCTTCCTTGTCTGATAGTTCTTCCCTTTATTCGATACCCAGCGAGAATCAGACTTTGAAAATCTATGGAGTTCATCTAATGTAAATGTATTATTGATAACAGCTTCGTTCGCCTCTTTTTGTGCCTTAATATATTCAATCATGTTGCTCATCCTCTCGTAATTCTAAGAAAAAAAGGGTACGGCGCTAACCATACCCTACTTTGGCGAACCAAAGCGACCTCGTCGGTCAAATTATCCTTTCATGCTACGGTCTCGTCGACCAAAAAACACTTTTCATAAAGTGCGAAAGTTCTTTGTTCAATATTATTATATGATAAACTTTCATTAAAATCAACTGGAAAAATTATCCAAAACAAAATCTCTCTCAAGAAACATTATTATACCAATATTCTTCAACAAAGGCAACACTGATTTGAATAAAAATTGAAAATCGATAATTACTCAAAATCAATTATTCTGTTTCCATTTGCTGTATATTTGCTTCTGAAATTGCAGTCTCATTTGCTTCAGTCTCCGTCATATTTTCTTCAATCATCGAACTTCCTTTTTCTGAGTCTGATTCATCTGAATTTTCTTTCATTTCTAATAGCGGTTCTTCGTTGGTTTCTTCCTCTAACGGTGCTTCTGTTTCTTCTTCTGAATCTCCTCCTGTAATATTTTCTGTAATTCCAGAACTTTCCCCCGCTAAAATTATTGGATTTCCAACCGTTGTGCCATCAGCAATAACAACATCTCCGGCATAAGTTCCCCAATAAGAAACAAACGTATATAATTCGTCATCTTCTTGCGGATATAACGTAAATTGTATAGACTCATCTGGTTTCAGATTCTCAGTCGCCATTTTGCCATTCACCAGACAATATCCCATACTTGCAGTTCCTTTTGCCGTTATTGTTACTGTGTATCCATTATCTGCAGTTCGAGGAGAAAGAATAAAGTCCCCGCCCGAATTTGGAATCATCAAATTATGTTCATAATCTCTTATTTCAACATAAATTTCATAATCTGCAGCCTGTATATTTATTCCTTTCGACGCAATGCTGGACATGAACCATGCGTATGTTGTTCCCACTAAACATAAGATACAAACCACAATCCCTATCAAAGAGGGCAGTAACATTTTAAAAATGTTCGTATCATTTACTTCTATCTTTTCCTTTTTACCAAACATGTTTCTGTTTCGTTCCTCTCTAAATTCAAATTTCGAGTAATCAAAAGGCACAAAATATTTATGCCCTTTGATTACCGCCCACAACGTGGGCAGTATACATTAATTCACTAAGTTTCCAAAGAAATTCACTACATTTTCAAAAACTTCAGAAACAGCATCTTTCCAGGATGTTTCTTCTGTATCATTTTCTTCAACAAAATAAACACTATATTGGTTAATAAGAGAAAGTAACTCTTCTTCTGTGAGCATGCCTTTTCCCATTGCAACTTTAAAATACTTCGCATTGAATACTTTATAAATATCTTCCGTTACATAATCAGCAAAATCTTCATATGTAAATAATCCATAGGTATCTATATCTTCTTGCATCTTTTCTGAATCAAATGCTAAATCCTCTCCATATTCAAAGATGTTGAACAAGCCATCAATACCTCCCGGAATGGAAAACAAACCATCTACGAAGAAATTATAATGATATTCTGTAACCAGACTATAGCATCCTGTCACTTCTGTTGTAAGATAACTATTTACCAGCGTCGTTTCTGCTATATCATCACCATCTGTCACAGCAAATCTATGCCCGATATATTCATCGTAATTTGCTTCTGTTATATAAACATACCTGTTCAGATCCAGATCAAAGTACGCATGTTCATAAATTAATCTTGTTGTCGTGCCGTTAGAAAACTCAAGATTGATTACGTTATATTCTTTTTCTCCATCATTTTCTATAAAAATGATATTGGATGCAACGTATTCCCCTTTGTAATGGTCATATACAAGAAGAGAGTCCTCTAACGTAATTTCCTCTACAGTTTTCTGTGTTCCGTCAGAAAGCGTAATCAAAGTACCTGCGCTTATGCAACTGCTCTCTGTAGTTTCCGGCATATGATATCCTACATAATAATAGTATGTTGCACCGGCATTATCCTGATATTGATACTGTACAAGCAGATAAAGTTCCTTTCGTGCATTATTTGAAAGTGTTGGTGACTTGTAAATTAACACATTATTTAATGTTGTAGGTTCTGAATCTGCGCTGGTTGATGCCTGATACTTAAACGCAGTATCCGCTCCCCCTGTAGTAAAGCTGACTGCTCCCGATGGTGCTGTCGTTGTTTCAAAATACTGTGTATATGCCGTCAATGATAAACCAACCGGCATTGTAGTAGTACTTGTTCCATATACAACTGCATTCCCCGTTCCATTGTTTTCATAATCTGTGATTGATAGCACATCTTTGAAAACCGGATAGCACATATACCAATTACTTGTGCTACCATGCTTTGTATTTCCATCTGATGTATAAGCCTCAACAAGAGGATAATAAACTGTAGTTCCATTTACAGTTATGCTGCCAACCGTATCGGATGTATCTGTTACATCTGGCATCACATAAGTATTATTTCCGATTGTTACCGATCTAGCATCTGTTCCACTGCTGCCGAAAGCAAATTCTGCATGTTTTGTGCTTTCTTCAATGACCGACACTTTAATTGGGATAATCTTTGTATAAGTCATCTCATACGTTTCTCTTTCACCAGCAGCATTGAAACGATAATTATAAGGATCTGTATAAGTATAAATAACCTTGTAATCACCAGCAGTATCAAACGTAATAGACTTTCCTGTATAGTTACTGCCGTTTATAGTGACTGTATAATCCAGAACATTTCCCAACTTGGTTGCTGTCAAAATAGACGTATTCCAATCGAAAGAATCATCAGTATCCATCGAGATGTAAACATTGCCGCTTTCTTCATAGCAATAATCATTTGAACCATCCGTCTTAGCTACATCATTAATCGTGTGATCAAAGTTTATTGTAGGTGCAATTGCTCCTTGTCCTGTAGGCGCATAATCCTCATCGCTATAACTGTTATCTACAGAACCAACTGTATTAGGCTGAGTATATACATATCCATTTACACTGTTAACCTCTACTTTAGAGCCAACATATCCAGTATTTGCGTTATCCGTTATGTCAGATGCGTCGAAAAATGTACTCATCGAAATGATACCTGTATTCACTTCTCGATTCGGACTCGTTCCAAAATGATATTGGCCACAGGAATCATCAAACATCGCATTATACAACATTTTCGCATTGGAATCGCTCGGAGTATTCGTTTCGTTAATAAAATTGTACTGCTTCAGTGTACCGTTAAGGACTAATTTTGCAGTTTCTGTAACATCGGAATGTGCCACTATCCCCATTCCAACCAAAGTTCTTCCATCTGCATAATTTGCTGTTGTAACATCTTCTAACGTAACTGTACCAGATTTGATAAGTAAGTTTGCAACTGTCCCTCCATACAAAGTAGTATTTTTAATTGTCACATCTGCACGTGCATTCACCGGAGCGGCGCAGTTTGAAATAAAGCAATTCTGGATAACGGTTTCTCCTATAATGTCTACCGCTGCATTGTAGCAATCTTGAGAAGTATAAGCTCCATAAGAATTATATACATCGCCTTTAATCACAAGGTTATCAATCGTAGCATTCTTAACCATAACTACACCATGTCCCTGTGAACTCTTGTATGTAGTTGGCGCACCAGATAAACTTAATGTAAACCCATTTCCGTAAAGTGTACAATTCCAGTAATTCAAATAATTCGAATTATTTACATCCTGCAAAAGAACAAATGTCTTATTTGTACTTCCAGTATATCCTGTTGCAGAAGTAAGATTCGTTCCATCCACAACTTCCACACAAAGTTCCGTTGGTTCGCAATAGTCATAATCCTGAATGATAATTTTTACAAGTCCTGTACCTGAAAACTCAAGTGTACCTTTTTCCCATTCTGACGTATCTGCTGTATAGCTGCCACTTACAACAATATCATCCTCCACAGGTTCAATTGTTACATATACTCCACTATCGTTAATTGATTTTCCTTCCACTGCTTCAAAAAGAGTTCCAATTGAAACAGCATTTTCATTACCTACTCTGTAAAGATATGTATCCGAATTCACAAACTTTGTTACAAATTTTTCTTCACTCATATTCTGGTTGGCTTCTACGATACCAAGAACTTCAATACCTGCCAATTCTGATATATCCGTTCCTTTCACGCCCCAGCCTTTTCCGCCGAATACTTGTGTGAATGGAATATTGACTGCCTGCTTATCTTCTTCTGCAGTATGCGTATGTTTACAGGTTACAGGAGTAACATCTAAATTAAGTTTTTCATCTGGAACTCTGCTAAACTGATAATCCTCCGAGTAAGAAGCCATAGAATTTGCTTCGAATTCGCAGTAATAATAATTGTTCCAGTCTCCGAAGTTCACCGTACAGTTTTGTGCTTTTACATTACTTAAGTCTAATACAGTAAGACCATTCTCTGTTTTTGTCTTGTCCACCGTGCCGATCATCATGCCACAGTAACGATACCAGTAATACTGATAATTTGCACAAACGTCATTGTAAACATCCAGCTTTGCCGCAACGTTACAGTTTGTAAAATTAGCAGAACCATCTTCACGTAAACGCCCCAGAATTCCGGCTGCACCTACATCCCAACTTCCCCAAAGAGAACCAATGGTATTCGTTTTGTCTACTGTAATATTCTTGAAATTAAAAGTCGTTGCTGTATTATCATTACTGCTGTCAATACCTACAATACCAGCTACACTTGTGTTATAGGTATATGGCTGACAATTGGTAATCGCAATATTTTCAAAGTTGCAAACGGAACCGCCACCATAAGCAGCAATTACACCAGTAGGAGCAAATTCCCCCTCTGATCTAAAATTATCAACGGTTAAATTCTTGATGGTTCCATCATATACATATCCAAACACACCCATTGCAGCATTATAATATCCATTATCATAATTGCCATCTAACATCCATGTATTTTGAAAAATATTCGAAATTGTGTGCCCCTGACCATCAAAAATACCACGAAATGCTCCACCATAACCAGCAGAAGTATAACCAATTGGATAAAACTGAAGTTTTCCGTTTACCTGATAATCTTCTCCTCCCATATTGATGTCATTAGCGAGTTTTACAGTTTTTCCACTAAAATCTGTTCCAGATGCTACTAGGGAACCAAAACCTGCAAATTCATCTGCGTTTGCAATCGTATATTCATCATTTTCTGCATTGTGCCAGTCAGTATCCACATTGCCAGCCCATGCGTTTTCTGTATTTGCTACAACAGTTACTTCACTAAAAGTAGCCATATAAAGTGTAAGACCACCTGTTAAAGCATCATATACAAATTGATTATGGGTCGCAAAATCATCTACAGCATCTACTTCTTCCATCAAATTAGGTTTGCCCTCTTCTACGTGATAAAGAGTAAGATTGCCTTTATTAAGTCCCGTCGGTAATACGTTTCCCATTTCTATTACCATCGGAACAGTATTGTTTTCGTTAATTCCTTCAATGTGAACATCAAATGCTTTCATTTCCTCGTTTTCTTCAATATTCACATTGCTTTCACTTACCTCTTTTTCAGTAATTGTCAGCGTTACCTTTGTGACGCCTTCTGTCACTGTCGTTCCAGAAGCAATTTTTACATTGACACCATACGGTCCGGTAATTTCGATCGGCTCTATCAACTGATTATTTACTACCTTATCTGTGATATCTACAGAAATATCAATCGGAAAGAAATTCGATGGAAATGTAGCAGCTTCATCATATGTATTCCCAAAGCTGTCATATTCTTCCGATGCTTGTGTTGCCTGAACGGTAATACTGATGCCTTCGATTGTTTTATTCATATAGGCATTATCATTAGCAGACGGTTCCCAAACTCCGGAAATCACAAATCCATCCGACGCCTGCTTTGCACTCAGTATCCCTTCCTGACTACAAAACTCATTGATGGTTGATTCTCCAACTTTAAATGTAATCACGTCTAATAATTCTGCATCGCCATTGATTCCGGTAACGAGAATCTGATATTTCAAAGCAAGATTTCCATTGTTTACCACACGAAGCTCTGGCAGATTATATCTCACACCTGGTTCCCACAAAATCTCTGTTTCCTTGTCACCAGAAGCTTTCACGAACTCCAGTAGCTGTCCTTCTGCATTGATCCATTCTCCCTTTTCATCCTTCATTTCAAGCGCTACATCCAAGTTTCCTGATTGTATCTGGTTCAAACCAGTAGATACCGAATCAGAAAACCATGCAAATGTTGTCCCAATCAGCATCACAACACATAGGATAAGTGAAATAATGCTAATTGATAATTGTTTTCTTGTTCTTTTTCTCAAGATCTTTTCCTCCCTCTTGTATTTTGCTTTCTAAAATCATCGGTAATCAAAAAACACAAATCGCAATGAAGTCAGATTTATGCCCTTTGATTACCGGCATACCTGACAGGTATGCCGGATTTCGCCGGAAAGGGACTATTCCGTAAAATAACTTAATTAAAATGTAAAGCTATATGTACCAATTACAATGCTCTTACCTGTTTCAGCATCAATACTAGCAGAACCAGAACCTGTTGCAGCTTTTTCTGTTTCATAGAGACGTAATTCTACTGTTACAGTTACTCCTGATTCATCTATACCGCTATCAGCAATTCCACAATTAAAGACTTTCACTGTGTCACATAATTCTTTATATGTTATGCTAATACTTGCAGCATCCTTCAACAGACGATAGGATTCACCTGCTTCTGCACTTGATTCAAATGCAAGCCAGTCTTGACTCCATGCATCGTACTGACCAGCTAACACTGCATCTTTAACATCCGCACTTGTGGTAACAACAAAGTCTGCATTCCAATCTTTGTATTCATCTAACAATGCATCATAATCTGCTTCTCCCGCTGCTGGAGCAGTAAATGAATATGCAGCGTCAAGTTCTACACTATTTGTTGTATTATAGATAGTAACAGTTGGAAGCGTATCAAGTTTTGTAACTTTTGCTGTAGGTACAAGTGCATATGTTGCATTTGCATCGTACTGATCACCAAAGCTGTCTTCTTCATATGTCCACTGTGTTGCATTCAATACAATTCCAACATCTCCAAGACTGAGATTCTGGTATTCGTTTCCTGCAGTTTCCTGCATATGTAACGCTACAGATACTGTACATTTTTCTAATGCAATACCATCCTGTCCTAAAAGTGTGATTCCTGTTGTATCTGCACCTGCTGGAAGAAGCTTACCACTTGTAAGAGTATCTTCTTTCATCCATTCAGTTAATGTGCCAACTTTCCACCAAGAAGATGAACCTGCGATATCATTTGCAAAATTTTTACCCTCTGTCTCGAATTCTCCAAAGCACATATACACATCAATTACATCAGAAAGTTTTTCACCGGCATCTCCCAAAACTTCTGTTCCAGGAACCGGATTTGCTTTCATTTCGTATTTCAATGCGAGATTACCTTCGTTTACAACAGTTAATGTTTCTACCTGTGTATAGCCAGGTTCCCACTTGTCATAATCAAAGATTTTGTGGTCTGAATTGTCTTTAATAGATACACCTGTTTCAGGATCTCCGTGAATCAAGTCAATTGCCAATGTACCTGACTGAATCTTGTTCACACCTGTACTTGCCGAGTCTGTAAACCACGCAAATGTTGTACCAATTAACATTACACAACAAAGCACTAATGACATCACGCTGGTAAACAAAGCTCTTTTTGTTGTTTTAGAATTGTTCATTTCTAAATTCCTCCTCTAGATTCATTGGATTCGTCAGTCATGTCCCTGTGACCTTCCGAATCAGTTATATGTGTACCAGCGTTTCCACTGTTTACACCATGATTAGCTACTCCAAGCTGATCTCGGAGTTTTAGCAGTTCTTCCATCATCTTCTGTGATTCTGCTCTTTCTTTTGCGATTGCTTCTCGCTCTTTCTCTAATTCTTCCTGCTGTTCTTTTTTGTATTTTCTAAATAATGAAACCGTATTCATTGCCTGAATTCCGATCAGTATCATAAACGGAATAAAAATACAGCAAATGTAACCAGGTGTGGTTTTTAAGAACTGGAAAAACGTTCCAATATTGGGAATGCATTTTTCATATTTTCCGAGAATATATTCATAGGTAACAACATTTGCATCATTTTCTTCAGTAGTCGTACCATATGTAATAAATCCCGGCTGTCCATTAGCATCTGTTGTAATTTCTCTAATCTTATGCGTTACCGTATCTCCATAGTTTTCTGTGTTTGTTGATGTATAGGCGATAATATCTCCAACTTGCAGTGTTGCTGGATCTGTTTCTTTAACCAAAATCAGATCACCTGCATCAAAGTCTGTTTTACTCATAGAATCAGATAAAACAATAAACGCTTTATAACCAAAGATGTCTCTGTCTGCCTTATCAAAAGTAGTAACAGACACTACCGTAAATATCATGACACCAATACTAATCACCACCAGTGTCCAAGTAATGATAGACTTTAGTATTTTTAATACTTTTCCCATTTTTCTGCACTTCCTCCCTTAATCAAACTCCTTATTAGGATTATTTTTTGTCTGTACCGCATCAGCACATAAGGTAAATGTCAAAAAAGAATTCTGTGTCTGATTGGCAGCTTCTTCTGGATAATGGAACACGATCTGTAAATTTTTCTTTTCTTTCAGATACAGAACATCATCTGCAGCTCCCACAAGATTTTCCATCAAACTCTTTGGTTTTCCACTAAACAGAACTTTTTCTCCATCTTTAATCGTTATGAGTAATACATCTGCAAGACCTCCTGATACATCATCCAGATACAGTTTGTAATACACATCCCAAGTACTGTTATTCTGTATATAAAAATCTTTTACCACGGTCATTCCAGGCTCAAATAAAAATTCGTGTTCTTCAATCACTGGTTTTCCACCATTTAAATCAATCTCTACTTTTCCCGTATAAAAATAGTGATCATCAACGGTTACAATTGACCAGATGAGTGCAAAAGTTGTGATACAAAGGCAAAAGGACAATAAAATAATCAACAGAACACTTCCTGTTAGTTTTTTTGCTGTCTGCTTGTTATTTTCCATAGCACTATTCCTCCTTTTTCTGTCTCTTTAGGAGCAACACAATCATACCAAGCGACAACAATACAACTCCTGTCCAAAGCGTTGTATTGGAATTATCCCCTGTTTCAGGCGATACAAGATTGCCCATTTCCTCTACCCACCATTTAAAGTCAGCTTTCAATGCTTTTTGCATATATACATTTCCTACAGAAGTTTCCAAATATGCAGTAATTTCATAATAAAGGTCTTCACTGGTTTCTCCAGATGAAGACAGTTTATGTTTTAATGATTCTGGCATATCTCTCATTAAGCCATCATACAAAATCTCATTTGTCGAAATTAAATACACTCTTATTTTCAATACTTCTGCAAGTTTGTCGTATCCTGGCTGAATATCTGCTTTAAAATGGACTGTCACCGAATCTTTATAAGAAACATTAACGCAGTAATAATTTGTCTCTACATCACCCGGAAACATATTTGTTACAAAAAATGGAACATTATCATCTGCGTGTCTTTTCTTCAGCGATAGTACTGTAGCGTAGTTTTCTTCTACATTAGCGTCCGTATCATTGCTGGAATTCGCATATATGACAGCGTTGGAATCAACACTCATTTGCTGTTCACTTTCCCCATTTGTTTCTGTCGCCGTATATTCAGCATCTGATTCATCATAGTCTTTCTGATTTGTAGTGACATCCTCTTCATGCGTAATAATATTATCTGTAATCACTACCGCTGATGAATCTTTTTCAATTACATATTTTTTACCCAATTGCACTCCTGCAAGTGCAACTAAACTACAAGCAATCAAAATCAAAAGTATTAGAATGATTTTTTTATGTTTTTGTTCACTTTTCACGAATTAAACACCTCAACTTTATTGATATATGTTTAAAAAATCTTCAAACGTTCTTTCACCCATTGAAAAATCTTTTCAGTTGTGGTATTTATCAAAAGGTGTACCTTTTGATAAAATGCATCATATATTTCTCTTTTCAATCTGGAGAATATTTCATTATTGATAATCCATTCATTTCTCGTAAAATTATCAAGAAAAAACTGGTTTTTTCTTGATTTTCATATTGGGAAAGAGTATATTGTATGTGTTAGAGTAGGCTATCAAAAGGTACACCTTTTGATAGCCTAATTCTTTCTACCCGCCCTTCTTAATCCTGTATTCACGCAGTTTTCTATAAAAAGTAGCTTCACTCATATTGCATAATTTCAGCACTTCTTCAAGGGAAATCCTTTTCTTTTCCCAGTCTTTCACCAGCTTACCAAAGTTGTCTGGAAGTGGAATTTCTGGTCTTCCAAATCGGACACCTTTTGCTTTAGCAGCGGCAATCCCCTGCTCCTGTCTCTTTTTTATATTCTCCCTCTCACTTTGTGCAACAAATGACAAAATCTGTAACACAAGGTCTGCAATAAAAGTTCCCATCAAGTCCTTTCCCTGCCTTGTATCAAGCAATGGCATATCCAACACACATATATCTGCCCCGATTTCTTTTGTAATCACACGCCACTGATTCTGTATTTCTTCATAATTACGCCCTAATCGGTCGATACTTAAAGCATATAGTAAATCTCCAGACTTCAATTTCTTTACCATCTTTTTATACTGTGGTCTGTCAAAACTTTTACCAGACTGCTTATCCATAAATATATTTTTCTCCGGTACTCCTGCTTCAGCAAGTGCAACCATCTGTCGTTCTTCATTCTGATCTGTACTTGATACTCTCACATATCCATAAATTTTATTTTTATCGTTCATACATTACCTCCAAATTTTGCTTTCAACTCAAAAAAGCCAAACAACCATAGTCTACAATACTGACTTTAGCTGTCTGGCTTATAATCCTATCTACAATAATCTCTTTTCTTCTTCGCTGTTTTCTGCTTCTGTTCCGTTCTCTGCACACCCTTCACTTTTTTACGATAATCATATTCCTTTAGAAAATCATCGTACACACTCATTTGGTAACGTACGGATTTCATCTTTCCTTCATTATATCCCATACGGGCTTTATACTTCTCGAACTCCTCCATCGCATTATCCGTTGGTGGTGGAAGCAGATGCGCTCTGTCTTGCATCGGAATTTTCGCATAGTCAATCGGCTCTTCTTTCTTTTCTTCTGGAATCCCTTGCCATTCCCTATGAAAATCCTGAAACACTCCGCCATAGAACACAGATTCATCATTTTCCGGAATATTTTCTCTTTCCATAAATTCATCGAATGCCTGATATACCGATTTATCTTCTGTTGGCTGTTCTTCCCAATCCCAATAATCATCTACAGTAAGTTTCGATTCTTCAATCTCTCTTTCAGTCCTCTGATATTCCAGCCGCATTCGCTCTTTTTCCTGTAGATACTGTTCAATCCCTTCTACCGTAAAGCGTTTTCCAAGCTTACTTCCACGCACCGCCTTCGTTTTTCCACCTTTATTCAGATCATACGGAAGTGCATAGCTGATGGTCTTTCCCTTCAAGCGAATATCCATTCCGTAAATCAGCCCCAGCATTTCCACCACATCCTGCACCGTTTTTGTACACTCATAATTCATTACCAGACGGATATAAGTTTTGATTTCATCCTTAAAGGACAGCTTGCCACGCTTCTTCATCTGATGTTCTGCAAACGTAATCTCCTCTCGGTCTTTATTCGGGCTGTAGAAAGAATCTCGAACAGAATTAGTAAGACCATATTCCATACACTGCTCCCCGAAATATTTTGACATCTCCACCAGTTCCTTCGGACCCCTGCGAAAGGAAGTCCCATCTTTCTGATTGCAGTTGCTCACCAGAAAATGTGCATGGATATGATCGGTATCCGTATGCACTGCAAACAGCACTTCATATCCTTTACTCCAGAAGAATTCTTTAGCAAACTGCTCTGCCATTTTATAAGCTTCTCTGTAACCCAGTTTATTGCTGTCTTCCGGATGAATGGAAATGGATATTTTCTGTGCCAGGATCTCCTTCGGCTTATATCTGGAATACTTTTTCTGATGCATTTTTCTCGTGATAATCAGGCTGTTGGCAAAATTGTCACGATTACAGCCAAAAGCATTGTAAAGCTCATTTGTTGTCTTTTCGATACCGGCATCTATCTGTTCCTTTCGTTTTCCCAGAATATAATCCGCAGCACTTTTTAACTGTGCAATAGATTTGCAGGGATTGTACTTTACATTCACATTTCCATATACTTCTGCCATTATGCCACCTTCTCCAATAATTCCAATACTCGGTCTTCCATATCTTTATAAGATTTTTCCATTTCTCGAAAGGCTTCTTCGGTGGCAAATCCAAGATAAGAATTGATATATCGTGCAATCTGATTGATGTTGACACCCTGTTTTTTCAGTTCGTAAACCACATCTTTCATCGTGTCCATAAATTCCTTTAACGTCACTCCATCCACCTGTTTCCCCTTGTTCACACGGAGTAAATACTCTATAAAATCAGAAGAACTTTTATATCCGCTTTCTTCCATCTGCTTGTGAAATTCTCCTCTGATATTGCCAGTAACACGAGAATAGATCACTTCGTCCTTTGTTCGAAATCCCATATAACACCTTCTTTCAATCAACTAAAAAAAGTCACACAATTCTGTTTTTCAGAACTGCATGACTTCTTTATCTTTCTTTTACTCTTTTATTCTATTGTATTCTTTGGTTACATCTATCGCCTAAAATGGAACCATGGATACGCTTGCAGGAATTGTTTTTTAAGGCATTGCTTCAAACTCCTCTGCAAGCACAGTCATTAAGCTGCATTTGCTAATATATCTGCTATCACATCTAATCCCATCCATTCCAATCCGTATCCATCTGCCATTATTTCAAGCCTGTCTCTGTAGCCGTTTTGGAAGATATGCTATCTTCCTATCGGGGCGCTCCTCCGTAAGCAGTGCACATCATCCCCCATTTCTCTGTCTGTCGAAAAAATCTCTCCAGACAGACGAAATATGCTTTTCGCTCCACGCTCAAAACATATTTCCCACATCGGTTTCTCGGCTGAATGAGCGTATCGGTTCCTCCCGATGTGGTGGGGATGATATAGGCAGGTAGTACCTCTGGCTTGCCAAATCGTCAAAAAAATGGAACTGCCACTCTCGTGACACTTCCATTTTCTTCTCCTCTTCGTCTACACCATCGGTTCTACCTGCTTAAGGGGCTTCGCCCCCTAAGAACCCCGCCCTACAACTATCAGCTCATGCACAAGGGTGAGCTGATAGTTTCGGTCTATACGCAACCATTCCACTCAAAAGTGTAGCCATTACCCACCGAATGAATAATCAAGAAATTCATTCTCTTCCGGTTCGTTCGTCTCCATTTTCGTGGAAGGTTGCTCTGGCTGGGCAGTCGCTGTGGGAACGGCAGTTCTCGGGTATGGATAAACCATTCCATTTCCCTGCTGTGTCCCAATCAGTCCTGCCATCAGCATACTCTGTTGCATCTGGTACATTCCGGCAAGTGCCGGAAGATTCGCAAGAACCTTTTGCTCCACCATCTGCACCATTCGTTCTGCAAAGGCATCTTCTTTCTCCCTTGTCTCAAAGTAGGAATCTGCCTTTCTTTTTAAATGCCTTTCATAGTAATCGTTGATCGCTATGATAACAAAGGCATTTAAGGATTTGAAATCTTCTTCCACTGCTTTGGAATGAAGATATTCCCAAGCCTTTTTTGCTTCTTCATTTTGAAAGTTAAAACGGATGTTATGATTTTTTCTTTCCATCTACGCCACCTACTTTCTCTGGTTCTGATGACGGAGCAGCATATAACAGTAATACTCATACCCTTTCGCATTGGCTCTGATATCGTGATTGAAAATGGTTCGTTCTGGATTATATTTCCCAAACTGTTCCACCAGTCTCGCACCGCCACCCATAAAATACACTCGCATTAGTTCCTCATTAAATTCGTGGTCACGGAGTTTCTGCATAATCAGTTCCGTATATTCCGTTGCTCCTTGCTTCATCAGTTTTGCATATTTTTCCGGCAAATCCGTTTCCCCTGTGCGAAGAAAACTTTCCACCACCTCTGCCATCAGACAATCACCAGTATTGTCCTGAATCAGATTATGGATTTTCTGATAGCACTGGAACACGCCAAGTTTTTCCGTCCAGGATTTACTCTCCATCGGTCTTCCATTATTCAGATACATCAGATTCATCGTACCATTTCCAATATCTGCAAGAAGTGTGATTCCTTTAAACTCCTTCAGATTCTCTGCAACTGCGGAATAACACTGTGGCATGACTGTACATCCCACAAATTCCAAACGATATAATCTATTCTTGTATCTGACCTCCACCATTCGATTGCGCATCAGATATTTACGAAAATCTTCTTTCTGTGCCTGTACCCATTTTAATGGAAGTCCTACGGCAAGGTGTACCCTCGCCGCATTCACTGCATCCTTCATTCCTCTTGCTTCTAATTCTTTGGCAATAGCAGCCAGTGTCAGAATATAATTATCTTCATCTGACTGCTTATCTGCCACAAATCCTTTGTGTCCTTCCCCAATCACATAGAACTTTCCTTCATATTCCAGATAGTCTTTGCTAAGAACCGGTTCAGAATCGTACTTCACCAACGCTGTCTTAAAGCATCTTCTGGCTGTTTTCATATTTCCATAACCGTTGTCTACACCAATGATCATTGCTCCATTCACATTATAATCTCTGATTTTTTCTGTCATATCACACATCCTCCTCTTAATGAAATTTACAAACAATATCTTCTAAAATAAATTCTTCAGCGATTGCTCTCGCCTGTTCCCTTAATCTCCACATTTCCATTGTAGACTCCGGATTTTTCGGCTTATGCTTTTTCAAATAAGCCTGCACCATCGTATCCAATACTTCCCTTGCTTCTTCGTTAACTTCTGCTGCCTTTAGTCGCAGTTCCCCATCCCTATGAAGTTCCAGATATCGCATCGGATATTTTTCTTCCATAAAACTAATCCAGATAGTTCCGTACTTTCCTACCATCACATTTTTCTCCGGCTTAATTACCAGATTTGGATAGAAAATCTCGTCTACCTCTGTATAAGTTCCGCCCATTTGTTCAAAAATTGATAATTTTTTCGTAACTATTCAGCCATGCGAAATAGAATCAAAATTTCGCACGGGAGCTTGCTCACAATGCGAATATTTTGTATTCTATTTCATATGGCGTTTAGCCGAAAGTCACAGACAAAAGCAATTTATTGCGAATGACAGCTTGCTGGCATGTCTGTGACTTGGCAGGGCTGAATAGTTACATTCTTTCTTCATTGTCACTTCCTCCTATCGTTCTCTTCCTGTTTTCTTTAATTTCTGCTGTACAGATGGCTTTGTCTGCACCATCTGTTTCTCGTGCCATTCTTTTACCAAAGATTCAATCAATTCCACTTTTTGTCTCGGTGTAAAATCCTTTGGGAAATAATCTGCAAGAGTATCCGCACGAATCTTAATCTGCTCCCTCTGATTTGGCTTCTCCTGTTCCAAAATGGAATACATTTCATCCATATCGAGAGTTCCCGCCTGACTCATTCGTTTCATTTTATTTGCTTGTGATAAAGATGGCGTACACTGCTCCAAATCCATCACCGCATGAAGTTCATACTGTTCTTCCTCGGTGAGGTAAGAAAGCTCCACTCCAATGGTAAATGCAATCCTTCCAGCATCCACCATATCCAGAATCTTCGGAATCAGATTGGTAAGCCTTATATACCTTGCAATCTGATTTCTGCTTTCTCCAACTTCCTTTGCCAGTCGTTCATCTGCACGAAGAATCTTTTTTCCTTCCAATGTTTCATCTTTGATTAACTTTGTCCCAAGTTGGGACAAGGTCAAATCATTACGCTTTCCTTGTAACTTCATCGCTTCCAATTTCATCTTATAAGCATAAGCTTTTTCACTGGGCTTAATATGCTCTCGTTGCAGGTTGCTATCAATCATTGCAATTACCGCATCAGAATCACTCATTTCACGGATAATCACAGGCACTTCCTCAATCCCAGCCCAAGTACAGGCTGCCTTTCTTCTATGCCCTGCGATAATCTCATACCCCTCTCCGTAAGGATTACTTCTTACTATCAGCGGAACTAACACACCTTTATCTTCGATACTTCGCATCAGTTCAAAGAGCTGAATATCCTGCTCCACCTTAAACGGATGACCTTTAAAATCATGCAAATCATTGATTTTTACGTTTCCCGTTTGTAAACCATACTCGTCATTCCCAAAGGAACACATTGCTTTTGTTTTCTCCATTTTCTGCCTCCTTTTCATTTTCAGAGGTATCACACGGAGTGCTGGCAGTGTCCTGAACATAAAAAAACCGCCTGCCCTCCACAAAAAATGTAGAAAACAAGCGGTCTTCGCTTCGTCTCTTTATTAAATTGTTGATATTAATTTACTGAAATATGAACGATACATCTTTGTGTCCACTCATACCAGTTCCATAACTACCGAGACTTTTATCTCATTAAAAATCTCTTTTTTTCGTCCAAAATTGGCTTGTCCAGAAAACTTGAAAACCCTCGAAAAGTGCGTAAATTCAAGCAATTTTACTACTTCACCCTTTGTAGCAATGTGACGCATTCCACATGTACCGTATTCGCAAACATATCCACCGCCCTGACTCTCTTCAACTCATACCCATTCTCACACAGATACTTCAGATCTCTTGCCAATGTCGCTGAATCGCAGCTCACATACACGATCCGTTCAGGCTGCATCTGTACCATCGTCTCAAGCAGCGTCTCATCGCATCCTTTTCGCGGTGGGTCCACAACGATCACATCTGCATAAGCCTTCTCACCACCATGCTCTTTTGCATAGTTTTCATAATACTGCGGAAGCACTTCTTCTGATTTCCCTACAAAAAATTGCGCGTTTTCAATCCCGTTCAACGCTGCATTTCTTTTTGCATCCTCTATTGCCTGCGGGATAATCTCCACGCCATACACCTGTTTTGCTTTCTGTGCGAGGAAGAGGGAAATCGTGCCGATTCCACAATATAAATCCCAGACAGTCTCATTTCCGTAAAGTCCTGCGTACTCCAAAGCCTGTCCATATAAATTTTCTGTCTGTACCGGGTTGACCTGATAAAATGAAAGCGGCGAAATCTGGTATTTTACATTGCCAATGTAATCGGTAATATACGCCTGTCCCCAAAGCACCTTTATCTCCCGCCCAAGAATCACATTCGTGCGCTCGCGGTTCACATTTAATGTGATGCTTGTCATGCCCGGAATCTCACGCAATTTATCCACCAATTTTTCTGATTTTGGGAAGTTATCCCCATTTATGATGAGGCAGACCATGATTTCCCCAGTCCGAAATCCATAGCGGATCAGCACATGGCGAAGAAGTCCTTCTCCGGTAGTCTCGTCATATGTTGTAATGTGATGTATGTTCATGAAATCCACAATCATTTCCAAAATTTCTTTGTTCTGTTTTACGCCAAGAGCACACTCTGTGTTTGGAATAATCTGATGGGTCCGTCCTGCATAGAATCCTGTCACAATATGCCCTTGTTTGTCTGTTCCAAACGGAAACTGCGCCTTGTTACGATAATAGAACGGCTCTTCCATTCCGCAAATTGGCTCCATCACCTCATCTAATTCTTCTGGTGCAAATCCTCCAATTCGCTCCAGATTGCCACGCACCTTCTTTTCCTTGAACTCCAATTGCTTTTCATAAGAAAGTTCCTGAATCTGGCATCCACCACACTGCCTTGCAACCGGACATTTCGCCTCCACACGGTCACAAGACGGCTCCAACACCTGCATCAACCTCGCATAACCATAGTTCTTTTTCGCTTTCGTAATCTTCACTTCAGCCCTGTCCCCAATCAACGCATCTTTGACAAATAAAGTGTAGCCATCTACTTTTCCAATTCCCTCACCATTTACTCCAATATCCTCTATTTTCAACGTTATCAGCTCGTTTTTCTTCATATTTTCTCCCTTCAACTTCAATTTGGGGACGTAGTAAAATTGAAGTTTACTACGTCCCCAAATAAATAAATTAAATACTACTCCGTCTTAAATTTGACTCAAACAACCGATTATATCCAAGCCAATCTTTATTTCCTTCTTTTTCTTTAAAGATCTCCGTCAATGTCTGCAATTTCGCATCTGTCGCATCTGCATAGTGCAATGCAACCGCCTCGGCAAGCGCCGGTTTTTTCGGAGAACCGTATTCCAGTTCGCCATGATGTGCAATTACACAATGTTTCAACTCGCTCGCAAGTTTCTCCGGAAATCCCTCAATCGTACGCACACCTTCGCCGATCATCTCAACACCGATCACAATGTGTCCCAGCAACTGCCCGTCGTCTGTATAATCATTCTCCGGAAATGTTGACAGCTCTTTTGTCTTCCCAATATCGTGAAAAATTGCTGCCGTATATAATAAATCCTTATTCAAAATCTCGTATGCGCTGACATAATACTCACACATTTTCAGGATGCTCAGCGTATGCTCCAAAAGTCCGCCTGCAAATCCATGATGCACGCTCTTTGCTGCCGAGTGATTTTTGAAACGTTTGATAAACGCCTCATCTTTTACAAAATAATATTCAAGCAATTGATGCAGGTATGTATTCTCTACTTTCCCAATATAAGATAACAGCTCTTCATACATGCCATCTACGCTTTTTTCCGTCGTCGGCATATAGTCTGCTGGATTGTACTCATCTTCATATGGTTTACGAAGCTGCTTGATGTTCAACTGTAAATTATTGTTATAACTGATTACCTCACCGAGCACTTCCACAAAATCCATCTCATCATAGTCAGCGATCCCACCTGAATTCGGATCCCAAATCTTCCCATCTAAAGTTCCTGTCTTATCCTGAAGCAGCAGATTATCATATGGTTTCCCATTTCTTGTCTCCGCTGTACGTTTTGTCTTGCACAAATAGATTCCTCTGATTGTCTCTCCCTCATGTAATGTATTAATAAATCTCATATCTTTCCTCTTTCTATTCTTTTATTCCGATTGTAACAGTAAAATGAATCTCCACATATTCTTCAGCACCTCGGCGCTGGCCTGTCAGCGTAACTTCCGTGCCCACATCCTGTGTGATCATGGTACTGTGATACCCAATGACAGACTCTATTTTCTTTTTATCTATATGAGTGATAATATCTCCATTCTGGATCCCCGCTTTCATTGCCGGTGAGTCCGCCTCCACCTCTGTCACGCAAAATCCTTCCGGAATATTCTGAGCTGTCGCGATATCCTCTGTAATCATCGTGCCAACTATTCCGATATACGGAACTTCTTTCGCATTCGACATCAGTTCAATCTCGCTCTTGATCGACGAAATTCCATACGCAGACAGCACACCTGTGTCTGCCCCCAAATCTGGTGCAATAATTCCGACAACGGCGCCATCAATATTAAACAATATTCCGCTGCTTTCTGCTGATTTTGGCATATCTGTCACAATCACTTTGTATTCTCCGTCCGCAAGCATAACGCTTTCCTGAACGGAACTTGCGATTCCAATTCCCATTCCATCACTATATCCAAACGGATTGCCAAGTGCGATTACCGTTTTCCCCTGACTCAGCACATTGGAATTTCCAAGTTCGGCGACCTTGATTCTGTCCCATGTTGTATCTTTTATCAGACTCCTGTCCACTCCGACAATCGCCATGCCAATATTTGCATCCTTCTTTTTCACTGTCGCCGTACACGTTGTATTATCTACAAATTTCACTTGCAATTCTGATACATCTGACAGCGCATCCATCTCTGTCAATATGAGGAGCTCCTGTCCGTTATCTGCAACAATCACTCCCGATACTTTATGATCAGCGCCCCTATCTTCCTCAAGTAAATTTCCATTTTCATGAACCGCACTCACTTCCACAACGCTCTTTTTCGCTTCCAGAGCAGTCTGCGTAAGAAGTGAATTCAATTCTTTGTACTTTTCGATCGTAAATTCTTCCTGCGTTGTCTGGATATCTTCTGATGGCGTATTCTGGGTATCTTCATCTTTCGGAATTTCTATCTTATCTGGATTCTTTTGAAATGTTGATTCTGCCCATGGTTTTAACGCAAAAAAACCAATGCTGGCAGCAACTCCAAAGAGAAGTCCTTTTCCAACCAACCAAGATATCTTATATAACACCTTTTTCCTGCTAAATGCTTCATCCTTGATTTTTTCTTGTAAAAAAGAATATTTCTCCGGCTCCTGATCTGGTCCGTGATCCGTTTCCATAGACATACTCATTTCTCCTTATTTCTAATCCTTTTTATAGTATACAATATTTCTTCTTTCCTTTGCAACTCAAATAGGTTAAAATATACTCAGGGTGAGAAAAATGAATCAAAAAACATTATTAAAATTAGAATATGACAAAATAATCAATCTTTTGGCAGATCAGGCATCTTCAGACAGCGGAAAAAGACGCTGCAAGACTTTGTTGCCTATGACTGACTTAGAAGAAATCAATACAGCAGAAGAACAGACTGCCGCCGCATTTACACGAATCGTGAAAAAAGGACGGCCTTCTTTTAGTGGATGTTACTCCGTGGAAGACTCTATGAAACGCCTTGAGATCGGCGCCGCTCTTAGCAGCGCAGAACTTCTTCGCATCTGCAAATTAGCAGAGACTGCGGGGCGTGCCAAATCTTACGGACGTCATGATACCGTGGACGAACTTGCCGACTGCCTCGACAGCTATTTCGAACAGTTAGCTCCGCTTACTCCACTTACAACCGAGATACGAAGATGCATTATCGAAGAAGATGAGATCAGTGATGATGCAAGCAGCAATTTAAAACATATCCGCAGAAGTATCGGAATGATCAACGATAAGGTACATTCCACGTTGACCTCCCTTGTCAATGGGTCGCTTCGTTCCTATTTACAAGATCCAATTATCACAATGCGGGGCGACCGTTACTGCCTGCCGGTGAAAGCGGAATACCGCAGTCAGGTAAGCGGAATGATTCACGATCAGTCTTCTACCGGTTCCACACTTTTTATTGAACCGATGGCTGTCGTAAAACTTAACAATGACTTAAAAGAACTTTACGGAAAGGAACAGGAGGAAATTCAGATTATTCTGGCAAGACTCAGTGTGGATGCTGCAGAATACATCGAAGAACTTCGCAGCAATTACACAATTCTCGGAGAACTGGATTTTATTTTTGCAAAAGGTGCTCTGGCACTTTCGATGAATGCAAGCCGTCCAATTTTTAACACAGACGGATATATTCATATCCGCGAAGGGCGCCATCCACTCTTGGACAAGAAAAAAGTCGTACCGATTACGATTATGCTCGGCAAGGAATTTGACCTCCTCATCGTAACCGGGCCGAACACGGGCGGTAAGACTGTTTCCTTAAAAACAGTCGGATTATTCACACTGATGGGGCAGGCAGGTTTGCATATTCCTGCACTTGACCGCTCCAAGCTTTCTGTATTCGAAAATGTATACGCCGATATCGGGGATGAGCAGAGTATTGAGCAGAGTCTCAGTACATTCTCTTCACACATGACGAATATCGTATCTTTCCTGCAGGATGTGGACGACCGTTCTCTTGTACTTTTTGATGAACTCGGTGCAGGAACCGATCCAACAGAAGGAGCCGCACTTGCAATTGCAATCCTTTCTTATTTGCATGAAAGGGGAATCCGAACAATGGCAACAACGCACTACAGTGAGTTAAAAGTATTTGCACTTTCCACTAAAGGTGTCGAAAATGCCTGCTGTGAATTTGATGTAGAGACGCTGCGTCCGACTTACCATTTATTGATTGGTATTCCTGGAAAAAGTAATGCGTTTGCCATTTCCAGCAAACTTGGACTTCCAGATTACATTATTGAAAGTGCGAAAAGCCATCTGTCTGAACAAGACGAATCTTTTGAAGACTTACTTGCCGATTTAGAGACAAGCCGACGCACTATCGAAAAAGAGCAGGCTGAGATTGCCTCTTATAAGCGCGAGATTGAAAAGCTAAAACATAGTCTTGATGCCAAACAGGAAAAATTAACCGAACAAAAAGAACGTATTATAAAAGAAGCAAACGAAAAAGCCAATGCCATCCTGCGCGAAGCAAAAGAAGTTGCCGATGAGACGATGAAGCAGTTCCGAAAATTCGGAAAAGAAAATATCTCTGCAGCCGATATGGAACGGGAACGGGAACGTTTACGCAAAAAAATGGCAAAGACACAATCCGGCATGACATTGGAAAAGAAGAAACCAAAGAAACAGCACAAACCAAGCGATTTCAGATTAGGAGAGTCCGTGAAAGTTCTCAGCATGAATCTGACCGGAACGGTAAGCTCCCTCCCAGACGCCAAAGGAAATCTTTTTGTACAGATGGGAATCCTTCGTTCGCAAGTGAACATTTCGGATTTAGAGATCATCGAGGAACCGATGACCATCACAGCCAAACAGATGCGACGTACCTCCACCGGCAAGATGAAGATGAGCAAATCGCTTGCAGTAAGCCCGGAGATCAATCTCCTTGGAAAGACTGTGGATGAGGCTATCGCCGAACTGGATAAATATCTGGATGATGCATACATTGCACATGTGAGTCCTGTTCGTATCGTCCATGGAAAGGGAACCGGAGCGCTTCGCAACGGAATCCACAGCTACCTGAAACGCCAAAAACATGTGAAATCCTACCGTCTCGGCGCTTTTGGTGAAGGAGATGCCGGTGTTACAATCGTAGAATTCAAGTAGATGTTCACTCACAAATTTAAAGGAGAAAGCCAATGGTAACAAAACAAAAAATATTGATCGTTGATGATGATGAAAATATTGCAGAATTGATTTCACTGTATCTTACAAAAGAATGCTTTGATACAATGATGGTACATGATGGCGAAGATGCACTGTCTGCATTCGATACCTATGCTCCGAATCTGATTCTATTAGATTTAATGCTTCCGGGAATTGACGGCTATCAGGTCTGTCGGGAGATTCGCTCCAGATCCAACACTCCGATTATCATGCTCTCTGCAAAAGGAGAAGTGTTTGACAAGGTACTTGGATTAGAACTGGGAGCAGATGATTATATCATCAAACCGTTTGACGCAAAAGAACTGATCGCGCGGGTAAAAGCAGTTCTTCGAAGATATCAGCCTGGAAAATCGGATTCTGCTTCAGATGATAAAGGAAAATGTGTCTCATATCCTGGAATTACAATCAATCTGACAAATTACTCTGTCGTAGTTGACAATATACAGGTGGAGATGCCTCCAAAGGAATTGGAACTATTATATTTTCTGGCATCTTCTCCAAATCAGGTGTTTACAAGACAACAGCTTTTAGATCAGATCTGGGGATATGAATACATCGGAGATACCCGTACCGTTGACGTTCATATTAAGCGAATTCGTGAAAAAATCAAGAACCATGACACCTGGGGGCTTGCCACCGTCTGGGGAATCGGTTATAAATTTGAGGTAAAATAATATGCGAAGCACATTGCATTTAAAATTTTTTATTGTCTACATTGCCTTTGGATTTTTGGTTTTATTTTCCGTATCTGCGATTGCACCTCAGATGCTTTCGTATCGTCTGGAAAACACAACCGCCGAAAAGCTTTACACAGATGCTACTATGATCTCTTCCGAATATCTGCCAAGATATTTTTCGGAGGACATCTCTCTTTCGGATATCCATGCGCAGCTGAATGGAATGCAGGAGTACACTTCTGCAAACTTGTGGTTCGTGGAATCCGACGGAACACTGATCACGTCTTCTATTTTATCCGGACAACCTTCTGCTCCTGAGAAGATCAAAGAGTTTAATCCGGCGGAAAACGGAAGCAGTACCTATCAGATCAGTGATTATCACGGTTATTTTGACGAAGATATGATCACAATCATCACACCAGTGACAAACAGCTATTTTGTGAAGGGATACTTACTCATCCATAAGCCTGTTTCCCACTTGGATGAAGAATGTAAGACACTTTTATTACCGGTGTATATTACTGCTTTTGTCATCTATCTTCTGTCATTTTCCATTTTGGCGGCATTTCAATTCTTCGTCTATCGCCCTCTTCGGCAAATCACAGAGGCTGCGAAGCAATATGCCTCCGGCAATCTGGAGTATGAGATACCAGTCACTACACAGGATGAGATTGGATATTTGTCCGCTTCGTTAAATTATATGTCCACACAATTGAAAGATATGGACGACTATCAGAAAAAATTTATTGCAAACGTATCCCATGACTTTCGTTCTCCGCTCACCTCTATCAAAGGGTACTTGGAAGCGATGGCAGATGGAACCATTCCTGTAGAAATGCAGGACAAATATTTTAAGATTATTTTATTTGAAACCGAGCGTCTGACCGATCTGACTCAGGATCTTCTGACACTCAATCAATTTGATACAAAGAATATGCTTTTGGACAAAACATCATTTGACATCCATGAAGTCATAAAAAATACAGCTGCAACTTTTGAAGGAACCTGCACTGGCAAGAGAATCTCTATCAAATTACTCTTTGCCACCAAAGTACTTAATGTCTCAGCTGACAAACGAAAAATCCAACAGGTTTTATACAACCTTTTGGATAACGCTATCAAATTCAGTCCAAATGATTCTGAAATCATAATAGAGACAACCGAACACAATGAAAAAGTATTTGTTTCAGTCAAGGATCACGGAATTGGAATCCCGAAAAAAAGTCTCAATAAAATTTGGGAACGTTTCTACAAGACAGACTTATCCCGCGGAAAAGATAAAAAAGGAACTGGACTTGGGCTTTCCATTGTAAAAGAAATCATTCAGGCTCACAAACAAAATATCAACGTTGTGAGCACGGAAGGTGTCGGGACAGAATTTACGTTTTCATTACAAAAAAGGATGCCTTAATAAAGCATCCTTTTTATTGCGTTCTTATCCATATTATCTTTTGTCACCCATGTATATCCACTGTCGATCACCGCTTCATTGCCAAGCCCCAACACATCTCTTACCGCTGCAACAACAGTCGCATATCCCATTCCATACGGATTCTGTACAATCAGCCCATTCACCTTTCCTTCTTTTAACAGCTTCATCTGATCGTTTCCACCATCAAATCCAACCACACTCAGATCATCCCGATCCACCTCAGTCAACACATCTGTCACCAGTTTTGTCGCGCTCAGATTCATCGCACAAATCCCTTTCAAATTCGGATGCTGCTCTAAAATATATTTTATAACATCTTCCTGTGTCAGTGATTCCGCCTGAATCTCTTCTTCTCCTTCTGCTTTAGCTGCATTCTTTTCTTCTGCAATTGCCTTTGCCTTCTCCTCTAACTGATCCATGTAATACACATCTACGATCTGCACATTCGGATACGATGCTGCAATCTCATCCCGAAACCCTTTTTCTCTTTCCTGTGTATTCATAGCCTGAGAATCCGGCATGATCAATGCCACTTCCCCATTTTCATCCATAATAGAAGCAAGTTTTGACGCTGCCGTCTTTGCAGCCTCTTGGTTGTTCGTAGAACATGTCGCTACCACTCCCTGATACTCACTTCCCGAATCAAATGCAACAATCGGAATATCATTTTCTGCCGCAAGATCAAATTGTACCTCGCATGCTGTCGCATCTACTACTGAAATTCCAACCGCAACCGGGTATCTGGCAAGCTCTTCATCCAAAATATTAACCTGTTCATCCACATCGTCGCTCTCGCTTGGCCCACTGTAATTCAGACGTACTTTGTCATCCCCTTTATACCCAAGCATAGAATTGATGTCCGCAACTGCTCTTTCCGCTCCCTCTTTCACTTCATTCCAATAACTGTCATTGCTGTTTCTTCCTATAATAGAAATATATGATCCCGGTTCTAAATTCAGATTCTCAACATTGGAATATGCAATTGGGCGGAGCACATCAAGTTTACTCTGATTCTCATTCTCTTCCTTCCCGGTCTTATCCACTGTTGTCTGCTGCTCTTCCCCGTCGTTTATTGTTTTTTTTGAGCACGCAGTTCCCATTAAAGTAATACAAAGAATCACTGCGATTATTTTCCATCTTTTCTTCATATTTATAGTTCTCCTAAGTCAATTCTTAATTTTATCCTTTATCACTATACACCAAAATCTTCAAAAATGGGATAAATTATTTCTTAAATTTTTCTGCATAACCCAATATTTTGATAAATTTTTATCAAAAATTGTATACTGTATCCGTTTTTGTACAATATATGCCTTGCGTTAAATTATTATCTAATGTTATAATAAGCTCGATTGAAATACTATTCATTTTTTATTTAATAAATTATATCTAACAGGAGGATTTTACCAATGGAAAAAAATTGGAATTCTAATTGGGACGGGTTCAAACCAGGACGTTGGAACCGTACATCTGTAAATGTCCGCAACTTTATTCAGGAGAACTACACTCCATATGAAGGAGATGACTCTTTCTTAGCAGGACCTACAGAAGCTACTACAAAACTTTGGGCTCAGGTTATGGACCTTTCTAAACAAGAGCGTGAAGCTGGCGGAGTATTAGATATGGATACAAAGATCGTATCTACTATTACTTCTCACGGACCGGGATACTTAGACAAAGACTTAGAGCAGATCGTTGGTTTCCAGACAGATAAACCTTTCAAACGTTCTCTTCAGCCATTTGGTGGTATCCGTATGGCTCAGAATGCATGCCATGAAAATGGATACGAAGTAGATCCTGAAGTTGTAAAAATCTTTACTGAATATAGAAAGACACATAATCAGGGTGTATTTGATGCTTACACACCAGAGATGAGATTAGCCAGAAAATCAGCTATCATCACAGGTCTTCCGGATGCTTACGGACGTGGACGTATCATCGGTGACTACCGTCGTGTTGCATTATACGGAACAGACTGGTTGATCGAAGACAAAAAACAACAGCTTGCTACTTCTTTAGTAAGAATGACTGGTGAAAATATCCGTCTTCGTGAAGAATTATCAGAACAGATCCGTGCACTTGGAGATTTAGCAAAATTAGGTCAGATCTACGGATATGACATTTCTAAACCAGCTGCTAACGCAAAAGAAGCTATCCAGTGGTTATACTTTGGATACCTTGCAGCTGTTAAAGAGCAAAACGGTGCTGCAATGAGTCTTGGACGTACTTCTACATTCCTTGATATCTATATCCAGCGTGACT
>OLQH01000564.1_pt1 | contig 39098 bp, 33 predicted proteins | sample 1672671 | NCBI WGS metagenome assembly OLQH01 (sample SAMEA3136712, study PRJEB25190) | human gut metagenome
AAGGTACTATATGGTAGGTCAGAGAGTTTTTACAAACTCTTTTGACCCCAACATCATATTTATAGTATAGTAAAGAGAAGTGTCTAAACAGTGATTGGCAGATTAATTTTCTTTGAAATAAATATGAACAAAATATGAACGCTGTTTTTGGCAAAAACTGACAGAAAAAACTTGTTTTATACGTCTGTAATAGCAGACGGCGGAGGTGAAAATGAAGCTGGACCGACTTCTGGGAATCACAATTTATCTTTTGAACCATGAGAAAACCAGTGCCAGTACCCTGGCAAAGCGCTTTGAGGTTTCAGTACGCACGATTCAAAGAGATATTGAAGCCCTGTGTATGGCGGGAATCCCTGTTGCGGCGAGTATGGGCGCCGACGGCGGCTATGAAATACTGGATACCTTCTGCATGGAACGCCAGACCGCGGAGCAGACGGATTATCAGCATATTGTGGCGGCGCTGCAGGGCCTGCTCTCTGCATATGAGGAAGAGACGGCCGAAGATACGCTTGAAAAAATAAAGGCGCTGGCGGGAACATCCGCTCCGGAGGTAATCCTTGACTTCAGCGTGGCCAGGGAGGAAAACGGCATCAGCGGAAAGCTGGCGATTATCAGGGAATGCATGGATCAGGGGAAAAAGCTGTCCTTTCTTTATACGAATGCTGAAGACAGGGAAAAGCAGTTTGAGGTGGAGCCTGCCGCCTGTATTTTTCAATGGTACGCCTGGTATCTGGCGGCATATTATCCGGAAAAGGAAAGCTACTGTCTGTTTAAGCTGGTGAGGATGCGGACACTTTGCTGTATGGAGGAGAGGATGCAGCGCAAGCATGATGCAGGGGAGGCTGCGGAAATACTGCGCAGCAGGCCGGATACAAGAAAACAGCTGGACATCAGGCTGGAGGGCAGGAAGAAGGTAAAGGTAAAATGCATGGAATACCTGAAGGGTGAAATTGAGGAGGAGAAAGAAAACGGGGATTTCATAATGCGGCTCAGGGTGCCGGAAAATGAGCATTTCTGGTATGGGACAATTCTGGGGCTGGGAAACCAGATAAAGGTTCTGGAGCCGGAAAGCCTGAAGGAGCGGATTTGCCAGGACTGCAGGGATGTGCTTGCGTGTTATGCAGAAAAGCGGCATGCGTTATATAAAAACCGAATATAAAAATTTTCCGGTGTGTGAACGGATTAGCGGGGATTATCATTATTATGAGATTATGTCTGATATGGATTCATTAAGGTCCGGAGAGGAATAGTTATGATGGTCAGGCCCCGTCTGTTACGAATATTTCTGCTGCTAAAATTCCGGGCAGGGCAACTATGACATACAGCTGTCATACTTTGGCTGGTATAATGTAAGAAATGCAGGAGAGGAAGGGCAGGTATGACAGCTGGCAGCAATTGTATATCAAAAGAGGAGGCCAGGCGTTTCCTGGTGAAGTACCATGGACTGGACGGCAGCCAGGGGCTGTCGGGAAAGGATGGGATCATGCGGTTTATGAACCGCGTGGGTTGTATTCAGTACGATCCGCTGAATGTGGCGGGGCGGAACGCGGACTTAGTATTGCAGTCAAGAATTGAAGGCTATCGGCCCAGGCTGTTGGAGGAGCTTTTGTATACGGATCGGAGCCTGGTGGATGGCTATGACAAGATGATGTGCATTTACAGGACGGAGGATTTCGGAAGGATGGCGCGGGTCAGGAAAGCGGCGGCGGATGGCGCGGCGGCTGTGATGCGGCGCCGGGGACAGACGGAAGCGCTGGAGCTTCTGGATGTGATACGGGAGGATATCCGCAGGAACGGGCCTGCCCAGGCGAAGGATTTTTCCATCGGCTGTAACCGGAAGGGAAGGTGGGGGCCGAAAAAGCTGTCCAGCTCGGCGCTGGATTATCTTTACAATACGGGTGAGCTGTCGGTTGCGGGAAAAACAGGCACTCAGAAGATATTTGATTTCACTGAAAATCTGTTTCACGAAGTAAGGACAGAGGAATTCCAGGGAGAGGATGGAGAGGCAGCTTTTTTCCGATGGTATGTGAAGCGCAGGATTGGCAGTGTGGGAATGCTGTGGAATAAAAACGGAGGCGCCTGGCTGGGGCACTTTGTATCGGACAGGGAGCGGCGCGGGGCGTGTATCCGGCAGCTTTTGGATAGGGGTGAGCTGCGGGAATTCCGGGTGGAGGGGATTGAAGAGCCTTTTTATATGCGCACAGAGGATGCGGATGTTCTGAACAGGCCGTTTCAGGAGGGAAGGACGGCTTTTATGGCGCCGCTGGATAATCTGTTGTGGGACAGGGAGATGCTGCGGGTGCTGTTTGATTTTACCTACAGCTGGGAGGTATATTTGCCCGCAGATAAAAGAAAATTCGGTTACTACGTACTGCCTGTGTTGTATGGAAGCCGGTTTGCGGGAAGGTTTGAGCCGGAGCAGTATCGGCAGGGGGATTCTGTGCTGCGGATTAAAAACTGGTGGTGGGAGGAAGGCTGCGGGGGTGACATGGATATGCGGGAGTCTCTGGCGGATGCATGGAAACGGTTCGGGGCGTATCTCGGCGCTGAGAGAACGGAAGGGACAGCGCAGGTGATTAAGTAAAAGGTTAAGCAGAACATCAAGTAAAACAGCATGTCAAATATCAAGTGAAAGGTTAAGCAAAACATTGGGAAAAACAGTGGGAAAGGGAAGGGCAATATGAAAGATGTGTATGTAGAATGTCCGGTATTAGGAAACGAGGCTTTTTTGCTGCAAAGAACGGTGATGGCGGATGCTCAGGAGCTTCTGGAGGTTTATTCTGATGAGAAGGCGGTGCCTTTTTTCAACAGTGATAACTGTAACGGGGACAATTTTTTTACAGGACGCTGGAGCAGATGCAGGCAGAGATAAACTTCTGGGAAGCTTCTTATCGGAGCAGGGCATTTGTCAGATGGAGTATTTTTGACCGGAGCAGCGGCAAGGCGGTGGGAACGATTGAAATGTTCTGCAGGATGGCGGATGATTTTTTTAATAAGACGGGGCTGCTGCGGCTGGATTTAAAAAGTGAGTATGAGAAGGAGGATGTGATCTGCAGTATTTTGGAGCCGCTGCTGGAGCAGGCGCCGGAGCTGTTCGGGTGTGAATCTGTTTCCACCAAGGCGGTGAAGGGAGCGGCGGAGAGGCGGAAGGCTCTGGAACGTCTGGGATTTAAGGAGACGGCGGAAAAGCTGAAAGGCCATGATGGGACGGCCTATGGTGATTATTTTATGCTGCGGTGTGAGTGAAGAAAAGTCCATGATTCAGCCGGAGCCGGAGGCGGCAGCAGGTTCAGGATTATCTGAACTGTTACGTAAATACGCTTTCCGGCTCCGGCTGAAATTTTTGGGAAAAGCCTGTGTAACCATCCGGCTGCCCGGACGGCTATAGCTTACATTTTTTCCGGTTCCGGATAATCCACACCGAAGGTTTCCACGGTCATGGTTTTGATGCGCTGATCCTCAAGCGGGCGATCGGAATAATCCGTGCGGGTTTCAGCGATGCTGTTTACCACGTCCATTCCTTCGATGACCTTTCCGAAGGCTGCATAGGAGCCATCCAGATGGGGTGAATTTTTATGCATGATGAAGAACTGGCTGCCTGCGGAGTTGGGAGCCATGGAACGGGCCATGGAAAGAACGCCTTCCGTGTGCTTCAGGTCATTTTTAACGCCGTTCTGGGAGAATTCTCCTTTGATGGAGTAGCCGGGGCCGCCGGTTCCGTTACCAACCGGGTCGCCGCCCTGGATCATAAAGCCTTTGATGACTCTGTGGAAAATCAGCCCGTCATAGAAATTCTTATTGATCAGACTGATAAAGTTATTTACGGAAATAGGGGCGATTTCAGGATAAAGCTCTGCCTTTATAACATTTCCGTTTTCCATGGTGATTGTTACAACGGGATTCTGTGCCATAAATAAAACTTCCTTTCTGGTATTTATTTGGCTACAATATAACTGTTCAATGTCCTCACAGTTACGTTGCAATAAGCCTATGCGGCAAGGCGCATGGCCGACAGGTCTATTGTAGCCGAAATGCGGGAATTCGTAAAGGGAGTTAACCGGTTTATGTTGGAAAAAGTGATTGTGTCGCTGGAAAAAGAGGCGGCGGAAGATAAAATAAAGGAACTTAGGGAGAATCTTGCACTGTATCAGACGGAGCTGCTGGTGGATACAGGGCTGTGTGGGGGGAAAAAACGGGCAGGTAAGGCGGGAAATGCAGATAAGGCGGATAAGGCAGACAAAGCGGATAAGACAGACAAAGCGGACAAGGCAGACAGGACGGATAAAACGGTTGGGGCGGGCCGGATTGCTGAGGGAAAAGCTTCCGGGAAAGACGCTGCCGTCTACATTACGGACAGGCCTGATGCGGTCAGGGCGGCAGCGGGAGAAGATGCCTGCATTTTGTTGTATCTGACAGAAGAAAACAGGGGCAAAGTATGGGGGGATATTCCTTATGCGGTGGAAGGCCTGGAAGGCCTGGACGGAGATTTCCTGGAAAAGGTCTATCAGCGGCATGTGAAGGAGCCCTGGGAGATTCTGCAGACGGACCGGCTTATTGTCCGGGAAATGACAGAGGAGGATCTGGATGCGCTGTACCAGATCTATGACCAGTCGGGAATTGAGGATGTTATGGATGGGCTGTCGGAGGATAGGGAGGAGGAACGGGCATATGTCAGGGCTTATATAGAACGGGCCTATCCTTTTTACGGATTTGGGCTTTGGATGCTTGTGGAGAGGGAATCGGGCAGATGTGTGGGAAGAGCGGGGTTTTTTATGAGGGAAGGGTTCGATGAACCGGAACTTGGCTTCATTATTGCCCAGGAGGCACAGAGGAAGGGGTACTGTATGGAGGCCTGTGGCGCAATACTGGAGTATGGATTCCGGGAGCTGGGATTTGAGCGGGTGCAGGCGCTGGCGGCGGAGAGGAATGGCGCTTCTCTGGCTGTATGCCGGAAATTGGGCGGGCAGAGGAGTGGAAGCATCGTATGGGAGGGCAGAAGTTATGTACGGTTCGTATGGAGCAGGTAGCCGGAACCGGCTGTTGTGTGGTGGCAGGATGCCAGCCTGTGTCTGGGAATGGTTCTGTGCAGGCATCTGGTTTTGTATACGAAAATGCGCTGATTCATTCAAAATGAAGCGGTTCTGCAGGAAAAGAACGGCAGCATGGCTATTGACGTGTATGATGTGGAAAAGCTATAATTCAGTTAAATGTGCAGATACCGGACAGTGGTAAATAGCTGGTGAATTCAGAGTAAAGGCAGGGGCGGGAGTATGAGGAAAGCAGCGGCAGCGGTTCTTGTTATTGTGTTGTTGGCGGCGGCAGGTTTCTTTGGACTGTGGACAGCGGGGAAAAAAGAGGCTGATGCGGACACGGAACCGGAAAAAACAGTGATTTATTTTTTCCATAATAATCCCTGTGAATCCTGCCACGAGGGTGAAAAATTCAGGGAGCTGGTCAGGGATACGCTTGCGGAAAAGCAAGACAACATTCCCTACTGGATAGATGAATATTATATTTACCGGCCGGAAAATAAGGAAAAAATGAACCGGCTCATGGAAGAGAGGGGAATTTCTCAGGAGGATATTTCCTATCCGCTGGCAATTATAGGAGAACGCTGTCTGATTGGCTATACCCAGATAAGAGAGGAATTATACGACAGCCTTAAGTTGGCTGCTGAAAAAGGAAGCAGCGGAGAGGCAGGGTCGGGGAAAACAGCCGGATACGGGGCGCAAGAGGAAGGGGAAGCAGCCGTAGACGGAGTGGTAAAGGCCGGGGAAGAAGATTCTGTCAACGGGGGAAACGCCGGAATGAATGAAAGCGGCGAAAGCGGTTTCCGCTGGAAAACCCAGGATTCCATACATATTCTGCTGTTTACCACGGAAAGCTGCAACAGCTGTGAGAAGGCAAAGGAATATCTGGCAGGACTGCCGACGGAAGCTGTAGCGGACGGGAGGAGCTATCCCGTTGAGCTTGGTGAAATTTCCGTGATGGAGGAGGACAATGCGGACTACCTGATGGAGCTGTATGACTCCTACCAGGTGCCGCCGGCAGATCAGAAGGTGCCTGTGGTATTTATCGGAACTCGCTATCTTGCTGGAGAAAAACAGATCCGCAGCGGGAGGCTGGAAGAGTATATTAATGCACTGGAAGGCCTTGGGGCGCTGTATCTGCCTTCGGACGGCAAGCCGGCGGATGGGGGACGGGTGCCTGGCAGCGCGGCGGGAAAAGGCTTCGAAGGAGCGGTTTCTGTCGGAAGCATCCTTCTTACGGGGCTGCTGAATGGCCTGAATCCCTGTGCGCTTTCCATGACGCTTCTGTTCCTTTCATTGCTTGCGGCGGCCGGCGGCCGTTTCCTGCGGTACGGTTTCTGTTTCCTGGCTGGAAAATTTGCGGCTTATCTGGGACTGGGACTGGCAGTTTCCGCAGCCGCATCGGCTATACCCTTGGAGGCCTTCGGACTGGCTCGGAATATATTGAATGTAATACTGGTATGCTTTTGCCTGGCAGCGGCACTGGGAAACATCTGGGATTTTGTCCAGATAAAAAGAGGAAATTATGGGAATGTCAGAATGCAGCTTCCCGCAGGGCTGCGCAGATGGAATGAAAAGCTTCTGCAGTCCACAGTCCGTCCGGGGCTGGGAGGGCTGCTTTTCCTGGCTGTATTCGGCGGGAGCGTGCTGGTTTCCCTGGGGGAATTTTTCTGCACAGGGCAGATTTATCTGGCTTCCATACTGCGCTGGGTGCAGACGGATGCGCAGAAGGGCATTCCGGTCTTCGTCTTTTGCCTGTATGTGGGAGCTATGTGTATTCCTGCGCTGTTCATCATTCTTCTGGTTGCAGGAGGGAAGAGCATCCTGGCGCTGTCGGAAGGAAGCCTGCGGCGGATGCCGGCGGTAAAGCTGTGCTATGCGGCGCTGTTTATTGTGTTTGCTGTATTTTCTCTGTATATGCTGATTTAGGGGGAGAAACATGTTTGGGAAAAAGAAAAAGCAGGAAAATGAAATCTGCGTCCGGTTGGGAGAACATGAAGTTTACAGGGGAACGCTGACCGATTTGCCGCTGAAGGAAGAGATTATCCTGGAAAAGAGCGAGGAATTTTTCAATGATCCCAATCCCTGCTTTATCCACAGGAGCGCTGTCAGGGTAAGGCTGCTGGCAGAGCTGGAGGAGGCCGCAGGGCGCGGAGAATGGGAGCTGTGGGAAAAATATATGGGAGTGGCAGTTGACAGTGTGGACTTCGGGTAAGGCCAGGGAAAGATGGACCGCCAGGACATGCGCGGGGTGACACAATTATCAGGGACTGCCGCTTACCGGCAGTCCTTCTTTATACAGGAAGGTTCTGCAAAATCAGAAAACAGCCGCAAAAAGGCGTTCCCGGCAAGGGACAGCGGCGTATCGGTGCGGGATATGACGCAGATTTCCCGTTCGGGAACTGTTTCCGTCAGCCGGATTTGAAAGACGCTTCCTTCCTCCAGCGCACTGCGGGCGAAGGCGCGGGGGACAAAGCCCACACCCAGATTATTGGCGGCCATAGGGGTGATCAGGTCGGTGGTGGCCAGCTCGATGTCCGGGCTTACAGCCAGATGGAACTGAAGAAGAAAATCATCCAGGAACTGTCTGGTGACGGTGCCCGGCTCCATGCAGATAAAAGGGTAGCCGCAAAGCTCCCCCGGCGTGACGCTTCGGCCGGCCAAATCGGAAAAGTCATTTCCGGCGATGAAAATATCCTGAAAGCCGGCCAGCCTGGTAACGGAGAATTTATCCTGTGGCAGGAAAGCCCCCTTATAACCAGGACGCATGACCAAAATAGCGAAGTCAATATGGCCGGAACGCAGGGCTGCCAGGGCAGTGGGGGTGCTGCTGTTGCTCACCTTGATCTTCACCCCGGGATGCAGGGTTTTAAATTCCTTGAGGAAGGGCAGCAGGAAAAAGTGCAGGGTGGTTTCGCTGGCGCCGATTCTCACCTGGCCCTCCAGCAGTTTCTTTTTTGCCTTCAGCGCGTTTTCCGCTTCAAAAATGTGCTCACAGGCGGCCCTGACGTGCTCATAGAGCATGGCGGCCTCGGGGGTCAGGGAAACACCCTTGCGGGAGCGCTGGAACAGCACGCAGTCCAGCTCCTGTTCCAGCATCTGTATGGCGTGGGTGACTGTGGGCTGGGTCACGTAAAGCGCCTTTGCGGCCTCCGTAAAGCTTCCCAGCCTGGCAACATAATAAAAAGTTTTGTAAGAATCAAAGCTCACGCTCATTCGGTATTCCTCTCATAGGCAGATATATTTCTGCTTTTTCCAACACTGCCCTCGTCAGCATTTATCCCGGTTTATATCATGAAAAGATACAATTATAGATAAAATCTATGTAATACATAGAAATGATTGATTTTATTTATCTTTTTAGAAGTAGTATAATACAGGACGGTTTGAAAGGCAAATGTTATGCGGAGGTTTTGTCCGCCGGTGTTACAATATGGATGCAGTTACAGGGTGGTTGTAATTACAGAGCGGCTGCAGGCTGCATAGTAACCCGCCGGCGGCCAGGAAGCCGGAACAGAACAGAAATGGCCGGCATGACGGCAGAATGAGAGAGGTAAGAGTGATGAATAAGGACCTGACGGTAGGAGAACCGCAGAGCGTACTGTGGAAATTTTCGATTCCTATGTTTGTAAGCGTGATTTTCCAGCAGATGTATAATATTGCGGACAGCGTGATTGCGGGGAAATTTGCAGGAGAGGACGCGCTGGCTGCGGTAGGGGCTTCTTATCCCATTACCATGATTTTTATGGCGATTGCCGTGGGAAGCAATATCGGCTGCTCCGTAGTGATTTCCCAGTATTTCGGCGCGAAGTGGTATGACAAAATGAAAACGGCGGTGTCCACCACGCTGATCGCTTCCCTGGCTCTTTCCCTTGTGCTTACTGTCGCAGGGCTTCTGGGCAGCAGAGGCCTAATGGTGATGATCAACACACCGGATAATATTTTTGCGGACGGGGATCTGTATCTGCGGATTTACATCGGCGGATTTGTATTCCTTTTCCTATATAATGTGGCAACAGGAATTTTTACCTCCCTGGGGGATTCCAAAACGCCGCTGTATTTTCTGATTGGTTCCTCCATCGGAAATATTTTACTGGATACGCTATTTGTGGCGGTTTTCCACTGGGGCGTGGCCGGTGTGGCGTGGGCTACCTTCCTTGCCCAGGGCGTTGCCTGCGTGCTGGCGCTCGTTACCCTGAAAAGAAGGCTGGCCTCTGTTGAAACGACTGGTAAGGCGGCGCTGTTTTCATGGAATATGCTTGGGAAAATCAGCAGAATCGCAGTGCCCAGTATTTTGCAGCAGTCCTTTATCTCTATCGGAAATATTTTCATCCAGGGCCTGATAAATTCCTTTGGTTCTTCTGTTATCGCCGGTTACTCTGCGGCGATTAAGCTGAATACCTTCGCCATCACCAGCCTGACCACGCTGGGAAACGGAACGAGCAGCTTTACGGCACAGAATCTGGGCGCGGGAAAGCAGGGGAGAGTGAAAGCGGGCTTTGGCGCAGCTGTGAAGCTGGCGTTGATTATTACGGTACCCTTTTTTGTGGCTTTTTTCTTCGGCAGCCACGTCATGCTGTCCCTGTTTATGAATGAAGGCAGCACGGTAGCAATGGAAACGGGCATGGAATTTTTAAAAATTGTATCGCCCTTCTATTTCGTGATTTCCCTGAAGTTGATGGCGGATGGTGTCCTGCGCGGAGCCGGCGCAATGAAGTCTTTTATGATAGCTACATTTTCGGATCTGCTGCTTCGCGTTATCCTGGCATTTATTCTGGCAGGCCCCTTCGGAACGCTTGGAATCTGGCTGTCCTGGCCGATTGGCTGGATGGTGGCCATGGTGCTTTCCCTTTCCTTCTATAAAAAAGGTGTCTGGAAGAGCAGTGCGCTTACGGACAGCGCGGAGGATATGGAAGAGGAGGCTCCCGAACTGGAGACAGAAGGAGCGCTTTTGTTCATGGAAGAGGAAAACGCATGAAATATTGTAACCGGATGTGAAGAAATGTTCCTTTCCATTTTTCCCCGAATGTGGTACAAAGAAGATAGGCTGCCGCACATAAAGAAGAATTAACCGGGCAGCGGGAAAAGGGGAAACAAGGGAATGAAGGATTATCTGCTTTGGGAAGATAAGCCTGCGGAAAAATTCTGTGACGCCCATTATCTGGGCAATGGCAGGCTTGGCATGTCGGTGATGGGAGGCGCGCCGCTGGAAGAGGTCTATATCAACGACGACACTCTCTGGTCGGGCAGCGAGGAATTCTATCTGAATCCTCAGCATTATGACAAATTTGAAGAGGCAAGAAGGCTTTCCCTGGAAGGAAAGGTGAAGGAAGCCAACAATATCATTAATAATGATATGGAAGGGCGCTGGTTTGAAGCGTATCTGCCTTTGGCAAGCCTGCATTTAACTGTGGGGCAGGCAAATAACAGACGGAATATGCCGCTAAAGATGGTGATAGAGCCGCAAAATGATGATATCAGCAATTACAGAAGGCAGCTGCAGCTTGGAACTGCAGTGGAGACTGTTTCCTGGGTGAGGGATAACATTCGTTATACCAGGGAATATTTCGTCAGCTTTCCGGATAATAAAGCATTTATTTACTGTACCGCAGAAAGGGAAGAAGGCGGAGCGGATGGAGAAAAACTGCTGGATTTCGCTTTTGGCCTGGACTCCTCGCTGCATTATGTTAACGGGACACAGGACGGGGAGGCTTATTTGACAGGGATTGCCCCTGATCATGCGGAACCCAATTATACGGCGGTTACGCCCCGCTTCATCTACAAGGCGCCGGAGGAATCGGATGCCATACGTTTTGCCTGCTGCGCCAGAGTGGTATCCTGTGACGGGAAGGTTTTTTCCGATGGGGCCAGGGTATATGTGAACCATGCAGGCTATGCGCTGATTGCCGTACAGGCAAAAACGAATTATGCAGGTTTCCGTAAAGAGCGTGACAGGGATGCAGGAAAGCTTCTGGAACAGATCCGGCAAGATCTGGACAGCCTTGAGGCAGCGTACGGGAGCACAGTCGGGGCTGCCGCGGAGTCCATAAGCTATGGTCCCATAAAAAACAGGCATATTTCGGATTACCAGTCGCTTTATAACCGGCTGGATCTGGATTTGGGACGGGAGCTTAGCGGGAACCTGCCAACAACACAGCGGCTGGCCTACTGCGCCGAGGGTGTGGACGATCCGTCCCTGGCCGCCTTGCTGCTGCAGTATTCCAGATATCTGACCATTGCCGGTTCCCGGCCGGGCACACAGGCGCTGAACCTGCAGGGTATCTGGAATGATACGCCCGCGCCTCCCTGGTCCAGCAATTATACCAATAACATTAATGTGGAAATGAATTACTGGCCCTGTGAGGCGTTAGGGCTTCCCGAATGCCATCTGCCCATGATGGATCTGCTGACGGAGCTTTCCGAAAGCGGGAAACAGACAGCCGAAGGCTATTATCATAGCAGGGGCTGGGTAACCCACCATAATGCGGATCTGTGGCGTTCTACGGAGCCAAGCTGTGAGGATGCTTCCTGGAGCTGGTGGCCCTTCGGAGGCGCATGGATGTGCCAGCATATCTGGACGCATTATGAATTTACCCGGGATGAGGCATTCCTGCGGAAAATGTATCCGGTGCTCAGGGAGGCCGCGGTATTTATGCTGGATTTCCTTGTGGAAAATAAGGAAGGCTATCTGGTGACGGCGCCTTCCCTTTCCCCGGAAAACAAATTCATCACGGATGGGGAGGATACGGTAATTGAGCTTATCGACGAGGTATCCAGGGAAAGCAGATGTTCGCCCAATCACCCCAGGATCAGCGCGGTGACAATCGGATCCACGATGGATATGAGTATTTTGCGTGAGCTGTTTTCCAATGTGGCGCAGGCTGCCGATATTCTCAAGCTGGAGGACGATCCTGTCCCTGCACAGGCTCAGGAAGCCATGAAAAAATTCCCGCCTCTTCGTACCGGACGCTTCGGACAGCTGCTGGAATGGTATGAGGATTACGAGGAGTGTACGCCGGGAATGTCCCACACCTCCCATATGTACCCGGTCTATCCGGGAGAACTGATTACGGAAACCAGAACACCGGAGTTATTTGAAGCGGCCAGGCGCAGCCTGGAAAGAAGGCTTCTTCATGCCAGAAAACAGGGCGGCTGGCCCGGATCCTGGAAGATTTGCCTGATGGCCCGGTTCAAGAATCCACTGGAATGCGGCCATCTTTTAAAGAGCACGGGAGAGGGTCTGGGAGCGGGAATGATGACCAATGTGAACCAGCAGATTGACGCCATATTCGGTCTGGGAGCCGGAATCGCGGAAATGCTTCTGCAGAGTCACCAGGGCTTCATTGAGCTCCTTCCTGCGGTGCCGGTGGACTGGTCTGACGGTCATTTCCGGGGAATGCGCGCCAGAGGCGGTTTTGAGGTATCGGCTTCCTGGGACAGGGGAAAGCTTCGGACCGGAGAAATCAAAGCCCTTATCGGCGGCCCGTGCTGTGTGAAGGCAAATGGGCTGGCCGGAGTAAGCGGTCCCGGCGTAAACGTCAGGGCGCAGGACGGCATGGTTAGCTTCACTGCGGAAAAAGGAATTTCTTATGTGCTGGGATTTGACGCAGAGGAAATCGCAGGCAGGGAGTACTATATTTAACGGATAAGGGAATACCGTAATTTAACAGGCGGATGTGAGGCTGCCAGATGTGAGCCTGACGGACTGCATGACAATGAGGCGGGCAGCAGGCTTCAGGTCTGGCAGGCAGCGGAGGCCGCTTTACTATAGGATGACAAAAAAGCAAAGGATCGGCGCGGGATAAACCCGGCCGGTCCTTTGTACTGCCGTGAGGGAAACAGCGCCTTGAAAAGCGTCCTCTCCGGCACTCTTTATGCAGTTGGAAAGAAAACCTTCATCCTTACGCCGGGCTGACTGCCACGCGTCCGTCTCTTGCCAGTGCAATCGTAATATGGAATACTTCCGCACAGGCGCATATTTTGTCCGCGCCGGATATAATCCATGCTTCCCGGGATTTGGGAAGAGGTCCCAGCGGGAACATATGGGACAGTATGGCGTCCCTTTCTTTTTCGGAAATTTCAAAGGTTTCCCCACTGGTCCTGGCGGCTACCTTGGGATGGCAGAAGGCCTGCAGCTCTCTGGAGGGCCTGCCCTCTCTGGGGTCATACAGAAAGAAATCATGAAGCAGCCCCGCCCTGGCGGCTGCCTGGGCGTCGCATCCCAGCTTCTTTGCCGTAAGCCACGAGATATAGGAAACATTAATACTGTGCATCAGCCTTGTCGTGGCCACATGGTGTCTGTAGCTGTTCAGGGCCAGAAATTCTTTATTTGTGAGGATGTCGGCAACATCCTCAAGATACTCTGCGTCAATATCCTCCGACAATGTAATGTCCATCGGCAACACGTCCTTTCCATTTTGAAACGGCCGCAACATTCCGGTCTGAAACGTTACTCTTTATACTATGATTATGGCGCGTTTTTGCCAGTGAATCAATGGATTTAAGAAAGATATAAGATTTTTTTGTAACTGTTCAGTACCCCTCACAGTTACTGCCCGGAAACATTCCGGATTATCTGCCGCGACGGATTTTGGCTAATTGTTTTCCGTTCCGTATTTCTTCAGGCGGCGGTACAGACGGTTACCCTGCTCAAACAGCCACAGGGCCAGATGCATGGCGGGCTGGGCGAGGAGAAGGAATACTGCCAGAACCAGCGCGGTCTGCAGCGTCAGGGGCCGTATGCTGAAAAGCTCTCCGAAAAAGACAACACAGACCAGGGCGGCAACGGTCATGACGCCCCAGACCGTGCGCCTCTTCCAGTCAAAGGGCCTGCATACCTGATAAAGGACAAGCAGCCCCACGAAGAGGACGGTTACGGCGGAAATGCTATAAAGCTGTTCCACCGGGAAATCAAAGGCGTAGGTAAACAGCTCGATTCCCAAAACAAGAAACAGGTTTGTCAGGCCGCCGGGAAGCGCTTTGTAAAAGACATTGCTCATAAAATGCCCCTCCACACGGCTGCTGTTCGGCTCCAGCGCCAGGAAGAAGGAGGGAATGCCTATGGTCAGGGATCCGATCAAGGACAGCTGCAGCGGCAGGAGCGGATAAGGGAAGCCGGCAAACAGGCTTACTAAAGACAGCAGGAAGGAAAAAATATTTTTAACCAGAAAAAGCGATGCCGCCCGCTGGATATTATTGATAACACGCCGTCCCTCGCCAACGATGGCGGGCATGGACTGGAAATCCGAATTCAGCAGCACAAGCTGGGCGATCTGGCAGGCTGCCTGGCTGCCGGAGGCCATGGCGATGCCGCAGTCCGCCTCTTTCAGGGCAAGCACATCGTTGACGCCGTCTCCCGTCATGGCCACCGTATGCCCGTTTTTCTGCAGCGCCTTCACCAGCCTGCATTTCTGCTCAGGAGTGACGCGTCCGAAAACACGGTATTTTTCAGCCGCCGCCTCCAGGCTGCTTTCCGTTTTCAGCGTGGAAGCATCCACATAAAGCTCGGCGCCTTCAATGCCGGCCTGCCTTGCCACCTCGGATACGGTGGAAGGATTATCGCCGGAAATAACCCGGACGGATACGCCCTGCTCCTTAAAATACCGGAACGTTTCCGCGGCCTCGCCCCGAAGCCGGTTGGTGATGAGAATGAGAGCCATGGGACGGATACACGCCTCCTGCAGCCCGTCTTCCTTCAGATTGCCATCGTAAGCGGCGGCAAGAAGGACACGCATGCCCTGCTCCGCCCAGGGACGGATTTTTTTCTTAAGCTCCTTCAGACGGGACCCCATAATAAATTCCGGAGCGCCGATAAGAAAACTGCCATGCTCCTCAAAGGTGATGCCGCTCCATTTGGTATCTGAGGTAAAGGGAACGATATCAGCGGCCTCCCAGTCCGAATCCTGCCGGAAACGCTCCGCCATAGCGCGTCCCGTATCATTATCCGCATCCATATTGTCATAAAATGCGGCCAGCATTTCCGTTACCGCTTCCTCAGGGAAATTTTCCTCATCCAGCAGAATAAAACGATCCACGTCCATCCCCGGCTCAGTGATGGTGCCGGTCTTATCCACACAAAGCGTGTCCACACGGGCAAGGATTTCCACACAGTTCATATCCCGCACAAGAACCTTCCGCCTGGAAAGACGCAGAACCCCTACGGCGATGGCGATGCTTGTCAGAAGATACAGCCCCTCCGGGATCATCCCGATAAGCGCGGCAACCGTCGCCTCTACAGCCCCCTTCACCGGAAGCCCCAGCATCTGATACTGATTGATGAACAGGCAGATCCCTACGGGGACGAGCAAAATACCTATCACCCGGATCAGCCTGTCCAAAGAACGCATCATCTCGGATTTTGCCAGCTTTACATCACTTTTCGCCTCTCTTGCAAGACGGGAAGCATAAGAATCACTGCCTACCTGCGAAAGCCTGGCAACACACCGCCCGCCGTTTACAAAGCTGCCCGACTTCAGCTCGTCCCCGGACTGCTTTAAAATAGCGTCGGTTTCCCCCGTAAGCAGCGACTCATTCACAGTTACCTGCCCGGAGCAAATCACGGCATCCGCACAAATCTGGCTCCCGTTATCAAATTCCACAATATCGTCCCGCACCAGCTCTGAAGAAGGAATTTCCTCCCATTCCCCGTCCCGGATACAATGTATTTTCTGCTCTGCCAGAAGCGTGAGCCTGTCCACAGCCCTTTTGGAACGGACCTCCTGAAAAATCCCGATAAACGTATTTGCAGCGGCAATCACAAGAAAAAGCAGGTTGGTATAAGACCCCACTGCAATCAGACAGCCCCCCAGCACAACAAATACCAGGTTGAAAAAAGTAAACGTATTAGACTTAATGATATCCCCCACACTTTTCGTGGGAGAAGAATCACTGCGGTTGACATACCCGTTTTCTACCCGCAGCCGCACCTCCTCAGCATCCAGCCCGCATCCGGGATCCGCCTCCAAAACCGCGATTTCCCTGCGTTCCTCTGTGTCCACATTTCCTTTCCCTGCTTCCTGGTTTTCCAGGCTTTTGCTGTTTTTCTTCCAATTCATAAGCAATCATTCCTTCTGCATTGGTAACTGTACAATTGTTCAATTGCTTTACAGTTACCTGCTCTGCTATAACATATCCATACCCTTCCGGCCGGATCCAACTGGTTTTTCATACAGACCCCAACATATGTTATGTTATTATAACCCTCCACAACGCCTGTTCCTATACTCATTTTGCCACATTTGTCTAAATTTATGGTAATTTAAGGAATGATTAAGAATTGTTTTATAATCCGGCCTGTGAATCATTACCATCCGGAACAATAACTGCCATATCAGCCCTCCCCACCACCCCGCCGGGAAGGCAGAAAAAGCCGGGCGCAGGCTCGCGGGACAGCGGAGAGAGGCCTCCGCCCTTCAAAACTATCTTGACAGCCTCCGCCCGGATTCTTTATAATGTTCCTATCAACTTACCGGAAGAAAGGAAAAGAATTCGATGGACGACGCGGACCCTGACGGGGAAACGAACCTTTATAGACAACGAAAGCTTTTAAAGGGCATGGCCTGTTAGCATCAGCTTGACAGGCTGTGTCTTTTTGTGTTTTTTTGAGGAAAAAACATGTTACTGTTCACTCAGTACTGTGCATTTACTGCACAGTACGTAAGAAAGTGATTCAAGAGTGCATAAATCCCATTGCCGCAGGCAATTTTTAATGGATTTATGCAGTTACTGGTCGGAGTGAACAGTAACAAAAACACTGCCCTCCGGCGGCAAAGGTGCCGGCATTACAAAAAGAAAAGGAGAGATTTACTTTGAGTTCCATACCAAGACAGTTATTGTTGCAGATTATTTTGATTTTATTGAACGCCTTTTTTGCGGCGGCGGAGATTGCGGTGGTTTCCCTGAACACAACGAAGCTGCGCAGGCAGGAGGAGGAAGGGGATAAAAAAGCGGGAAAGCTTCTGAAGCTGGTGGAGGAACCGGCCTCATTCCTGTCTACCATCCAGGTGGGCATTACATTGGCCGGATTCCTGGGAAGCGCCTTTGCGGCGGATAATTTTTCCGAGTATCTGGTGAGATGGATTTATGATGATATTGGTTTCAGGGGACTGCCGGAGAAAGCGCTGGATACCATATCGGTTATTATCATTACCATCATCCTGTCTTATTTTACACTGATATTCGGCGAGCTGGTGCCCAAACGGATCGCCATGCAGAAGTCCATGGAGGTGGCAAAATTCAGCAGCGGCGTTATTTCCGGCGTTGCGGTGGTTATGAGGCCTGTGATATGGTTCCTGTCCTTTTCCACCAATACCGTGCTGCGGATACTTCATATGAAAACGGAGGCGGAGGAGGAATCCGTTACGGAGGAGGAAATCCGCATGATGGTGGATTTGGGCGGTGAAAAAGGCACCATTGACCAGGAGGAACAGGAATGGATACAGAACGTGTTCCGTTTTGATGATATATCCGTACGGGACGCCATGACCAGGGAGCCGGACGTGGTTGCCTTTTCCCTGAAGGAAACCGAAGAAAATATCCTGAACACCATCCGGGAAAGCGGCCTGTCCCGTTATCCTGTGTATGAAGAGGATATTAATGATGTCGTCGGGATTTTAAATGCCAGGGATTATCTGCTCAGTAGAAACGGCGACAGCTCCGCCGGGCTGCAGGAGCTGCTGCGTGAGCCTTATTTTGTACCGGATACCATTCATGCAGACGATCTGTTCCGTGATATGCAGAAAAATAAAATCCATATCGCAATTGTTATCGATGAGTACGGCCAGACGGCGGGAATCATAACCATGGAGGATCTTCTGGAGGAAATCGTGGGAAATATTTATGATGAGTTCGATCCCGCCCTTCCTCCGGAAATGGTCCGGCTGGAGGATAACCTTTGGCGGGTTTCCGGCAGCGTGGACATAGAGGATCTGGCACAGGAGCTGGATATTGACCTGCCGGAGGATACGGATTATGATACTGTTGGAGGCATGATTTTCAGCTGCCTGCGCTCTATCCCCGCGGATGGAAGCCAGTTTGACGTGCAGGTAAACGGCCTGGCCGTCCATGTGGAGCTGCTGGAGGATCAGCGGGTGGAAACAGCGATAATCAGTAAAATCATGCCGGAAAGTACAGCGGAAGAAAAGGGGAAACAGAATGAATCAGGTAAAAATCAGTAAAAATGTGAAAACGCCCATACAGCCGGGGATGTTCGGCCTGTTTTTTGAGGATATCAATTATGCGGCCGACGGCGGGCTGTATGCGGAGATGCTGGAAAACCGGAATTTTGAATTCCAGGAATCCAGGGGATACTATGATCATTACAGCCAGGATTTCGACGGGCTGTATGGCTGGAGCGCCTGCCGCGGCCACGGAAAGCTGGCACTGGATACGCAGAAGCCGCAAAACGAAGTAAACCCGCATTATCTGCATTTTACGGCGATGGAAGCCGGGGACGGTTTTACAAATAAGGCATACGACGGCATCTGCCTGAACAAAGGGGAGAACTACCGCGTCAGCTTCTGGGCCAGAACGTCTGCCTTCGGCGGCAAGGTACTGGTGCATGTGGAAAAGGATGGTCAGCTTTATATAGATCAGGCAGAGATCGCCGGACTGACCGGGGAGTGGAAAAAATATGAGCTTACGCTGACGGCGGCCGCGCAGGTGAGAAGCGCTTCCTTTGTCATCTGCCTGTCTGAGGCCGGCAGTGTGGATTTTGACATGATTTCAATGATGCCGGAAAACGCGGTGTGCGGCCTGTTCCGCCGTGATCTGGCGGAGCTGTTAAAGGAACTGCAGCCGGGATTCCTGCGTTTCCCCGGCGGCTGTATCGTGGAAGGCAATACGCTGGATAACCGGTACCGCTGGAAGGAAAGCGTGGGGCCTATGGAAGAGCGCCGGGTGAACTGGAGCCGCTGGTCCGTCCATGATACCAAGGAAGAATGCGGCTATAAAACGCCTTTTTCCCATTATAACCAGACGCTGGGAATGGGCTATTATGAATATTTTATCCTGTGCGAATATCTGGGGGCCTCACCGGTTCCCGTGATGAATGTGGGCCTGGCCTGCCAGTATCAGTCCACCCAGAAGGTGGCCTCGGACAGTGTGGAATTTAAGGAGTTTGTACAGGATGCCCTGGATCTGATTGAATTTGCAAACGGGGATGTTTCCACAAAATGGGGGGCGCTGCGCGCTGCCTGCGGACATCCGGAGCCTTTTGGGCTGCGTATGCTGGGCATCGGGAACGAGCAGTGGGAAACCGAAGAGGTAGATTTCTTCCATAGATATGAACTGTTCGAACAGGCGATTCATGAAAAATATCCGGAAATCCGGCTGCTTGGTTCCGCCGGGCCCAATGTGAATTCCAAAGAATATGAAGCCGCCTGGAACTGGATCCGTCCGGCGGCAGAGAAAAAAGAAAATTTTGTCTATGCGGTGGATGAGCATTATTATGTGCCGCCGAAGTGGTGCTTCGACAACACGGGCTTTTATGACAATTATCCCCGTAATGTAAAGGTGTTTGCAGGGGAATATGCGGCGCATCCCCAGGGTATAGAAGACATCGCCCTGCGCAATAATATGGAAGCGGCGCTTGCGGAGGCGGCTCTGCTTACAGGAATCGAACGGAATGCGGATGTAGTGGTGCTGGCCTGTTATGCGCCGTTATTTGCAAGAATCGGGTATACCCAGTGGTCGCCGGATCTGATTTGGTTTGACGATGTCCATGCCTATGGAACGCCCAGCTATTATGTACAGAAGCTTTACAGTGTACATACGGGGCAGGAGGAACTGGAAATTAAACCTGCGCTGGGAGAAGGGCTGTATACGGCGGTCAGCTATGATCGGGAACAGGGTGAAGTGATTGTAAAGCTGATAAATGCCGGAGAGAAAGCTGAAACGGTGAGCCTTGGGCTGGAGGAATGGAGCTGTTCGGGTAAGCTTACACGGATCGAGCTGTGTGCGGACAGCCTGCAGCAGGTGAATTCCATTGCTGCCCCGGACAGGATTACAGATCGGCAGACCCGGGAAAGCTTTGCAGGAAATGAAGTGAGCACGGAAGTAAAGCCGTACTCCGTAACCGTACTGCGGATTGCCGCAGAATAAGGAAAGTCAGGTGCTGCTGCGGGCTGTGGACAAAACACCGGTAGGCGCCTGGGGACTGGAGCTGGAATGATAAAAGTACTTTGTCTGGATTATGATAATACGGTTTTTGACCACCGCCTCGGTAACATCCCGGAAAGCGCCAGGGAGGCGCTGGAGGCCGTGAGGGGAAAGTGCAGGCTGGTGCTTGCCAGCGGGCGTTTTTTCAACGATGCGTGGAACGCGCCTATTAAAGAGCTGGTAAAGCCTGACGGCATCATCCATTCCAACGGCTCCCTGGTGGAAGCGGAGGGAACCGTGCTGAAGGAAACCTACCTGGATCCGAAGCTGCAGAAGGAGGTGCTGGACTTTGCCTACGCCAATGATTTATGCCTGGGCGGCCAGCATGAGGGAAAATGGTATACCACCAACCCGGAAAAGCAGGCGGCCCGGTGGAAGGGCAAGGAGCACCTGTTCCTCCGGGAAATGTACGATGCCAGAGAGCTTTATGAAATCCCCATGCACGCGCTCTATCTGGATGACTCTGTGGAAGCGGCCAGGCTGGTGGAACAGACCTTCCCGGCGCTGCGCACTCCCATAATGAGCGAAATTACAGGAGGCGCGGATGTCATCCCGGCACATCTCTCCAAAGCTTATGGGCTGGAGCTTCTTCTGGAGCATTGGGGCATACGCCGGGAGGAATCGGCGGCAATCGGCGACAGCATGAATGACTTTGAAATGATACAGGCCGCCGGGATCGGAATTGCCATGGGCAATGGCATACCGGCTTTGAAGGAGGCCGCGGATTATGTGACGACGGATATCAGCGAGGATGGCCTGAAGAATGCATTTCATTATCTGGGGCTGCTATAGGAATCCGGGGCTGTTATAGAAAACGAAGGAAAAAATAAAAGGCGGAGGAAGCAGCGGCTTCCTCCGTTCCTTTTGTCTTCAGCGCCAGAAAGCTTATTCTCCGCGAAGGCTGATCTCCTCCGTCCCCATGCTCCCGCCGCGCACAATTTCGATCCGTCCGGGGAACAGGGACTGAAACAGGGATACCAGATCGTCATTTTTCCGCTCTGTCTGTACACTTTGCAGCAGCGCGGCAGACGGACCATAGTCAATCACCAGGGTACCCAGGACCTGGGACAGTCTGAACACTCCGTCATATCCTGTTGACTGCAGCCGCTGACCCGGAGGAACATGAGCTCCTTTAAATGTACGGGAATCCCGGTAAAATCCATTACCTTGATTACCTCAACGCTCCGGTTCAGCTGCTTTTTAATCTGTTCAAAGGTGCGGTCGTCACCGGTCAGCCCGATGGTAACCCGGTAGATGGAAGGGTCCTCCGAGGGTCCCCGCCGGGACTATGGGCATGACATTTTCTTCTCTTTCAATCATAAATTCAATAACCGTGGGGCCGTTTTTCCTGTTCCTGGCTTCCAGCAGCGCCGGTTCTATGTCCTCAGGAGTGGTTACCCGGATGCCCCTGGCGCCATAGCTTTCCGCAAGCCTGATGAAATCCGGCGTATATTCAGGACAGTTTTCCCCGGGGCCGGTGCAGGGGACAGGGCAGCTTTTCCGGTACCGCAGGCAGGTGGAGGAATAGCGTCTCTGATAAAACATCTCCTGCCACTGCCGCACATTCCCCAGACAGCTGTTGTAAAAATACAGATGATAACAGGAAGCTCATAAACAACCGCAGTTGCCAGTTCCTGCAGATTCATCTGCATGCCGCCGTCGCCTGTGATCACAAGGACATCTGTGCGGGGATTTCCCAGGCTGGCTCCAATGGCCGCCGGAAGTCCATAGCCCATGGTGCCCAGCCCGCCGGAGGTCAGAAGCCTGCGGTGCTCATCAAGCGCAAGGAACTGCGTTGCCCAAAGCTGGTTCTGTCCCACATCCGTAGCGATAATGGCGTTCTCAAAGCAGTGATTGACCGCCTGCAGAATGGCCTGGGGAGAAAGGGCAGAGGGCTTCATGCGCAGGGGATGCTGCTGCTTCCAGCGCTCAAGCTGCGCCAGCCATTCCCCGGTAGGAAGCGGCTCTGCCTTTTCCAGCAGGGTGGAGATTGCGCTTTTTGCATCGGCCACAACAGGGATATCTACGGCAATGTAAAAGGCCTTTTTGATGACGCTACCAAGCTCTTCGCGTCTGCGTACCGTTACGGCATATTTTGTAATGCTCCTTGTAATGCCCACAATATTCACCTCCTGAAAGGAATCGTTTCCTATCAGCCCGGTGGGAACCTGCCCGGTAAAGCATACGAGAGGGACACTGTCATAGTTGGCAGTGGCGATTCCCGTTACAAGATTGGTGGCTCCCGGCCCGCTGGTTACCAGACATACTCCTGTTTTTCCGGTAGAACGCGCATAGCCGTCCGCAGCGTGTACCAGACCCTGTTCATGGCGGGGCAGGATAACCTTGGGTACAGCGGCTCCATACAGCGCGTCGAATAAATCGATTGCCTGGCCGCCGGGATAGGCAAACAGGGTGTCCACCTGCTCCGCCTGCAGTGCTTTTACAAATAGTTGGGCTCCGGTTATCTGCATTATTTTCAGCCTCCTTTAAGTTCACGGCGTCTCAAATTTGATGCCCCGTTGCTTGCGGTGTGGTGTTTGACTATCCTGTCATCCAGATATAAAAATCTCTTTCCCATCCGTTTCGCTTAACAACGGGGAATTCCGCTGATAAACAATTCCACGCTTTTGCGTATGAATCCGTCCTTATCCTCCGGTGACAGCTTCTGCTCAAAGGATGCCTTTAAAAAAGTAAAACCAAAGGTGGCGGAAAAAATCGTCATGGACAGGCTGGGGAAGTCCAGGGAAGGAAGCTTTCCTTTCCTGTGCATTTCCTGGAAATATTCGGTCAGGGCGGATAAAAAGGCCTGTGGGACCTTCATAATATAAGGGGCCGCCTCTTCATAAAGCTGCGGCGCGCGCAGGCCGATGGAAAGATTGACGAAATCCGGCGTAATCCGTTCCATATAAGCGCTCATGAACATTTCCAGATCGGGCTGCAGCTCCCATACCACATCCTGGAAAATATCCCGGGAAATATTCCCCCGCCATTTCTCCTGCCCAATGCCGGTCAGGGCGATATCCTTTTTGCTGCCGAATTTCCGGAAGAGGGTACATTCGTTCACACCGGCCAGCTTTGCAATATCCTTTGTGGTGGTGGCCACATAGCCCTTATCCCGGATCAGGGTCATTGTCGCATCAATTATTTTCTGACTTGTTTCGTCCATCCATTCCTCCATGCAAGTACATGGTTTCATTTGATTCTACCTGATAAATCCGATTATTTCAATAAGTAACAGCAGGAGCTTATCGGGAAACAGCAGAGGACTTACCGGAGTTTTTTTGTGCGGATTGATGGATTCTTTATAGTTTTTTTATACTTTTTTTCTAAAAAAAGAATTGTATTTCAGGCAGGGAGAGACTATAATCTTTAACCCAAGCAACTATTAACAATGTTAAATATTGCAGCTGCAAACAGTCGCGGAAAGGAATGGAAATGACGACGGATGAGATGCGTATTGATTTGCTGAGAACAACATTTCGGTACGGGCGGGTGAATATGGGAATAAGGCTTGGAAACATTACCCATGGAGAATTCACGGCTCTTCAGATGGTTCATATCTATATGAAGAGGAATCCTGACGCCAGCGGAATCAGTGTATCCGAGCTTGCCCGCTGTTCCTTTATGTCGCCGCCCGCCATGTCAAGGACATTGAAATCCGTCGAAGAAAAAGGGCTTGCAGAGCGGATGATTGACAATAAAAACAGGAGGAAAACCTATGTCCGTTTAACGCAGGCCGGAGAACAGGCCCGGCAGTACGCCTGGGAGGTATCCACCGAGTATATCAACCGGGTGATGGAGGAGATGGGGGAAGAAAAAATGGATGCGTTCCTTGCCTTGTGGAAGGAGCTGGTAGACATCATGGAGAAAAACATCGGAATGGTTTCGGAGAATCCTTCTTAGAGCGTGCCCCGGAATTATGGAAAAGTAATTTCAGAGACGTTTTTGAAGGAATGGCACAGAAGGAACAGCAGAAAGGAGAAATAGGAAAGAATGTGGAAATTGTTTAAACACCTGGGCGAGCATAAGGCTGCCGTCCTTTTAATCATTCTTCTTTTGGTAGGTCAGGCGTATTGCGACCTGGCGCTGCCTTCCTACACCTCGGATATTGTGGACGTGGGAATACAGCAGGGAGGTATTGAAAATGCCGTCCCTGAAAGAATGAGAGAGGAAACCTTTGACAGCCTGTCCCTGTTTTTGACGGAGGACGAAAAAAACGAGGCCCTTCAGGCTTATGATCTGAAGGACGGCATTTATGAACGGAATACCTCGGATAAGGAAACGATTGACCGCCTCAACCAGGATTTCGGAATGCCTATGGTAATACTCAGTTCCATTCAGGAGTCCGGGCAGACGGACATGGCCGGCCTGAAGGAAATGATGGCGGCAAAGGGAATTGACGATACAAAGCTGCAGGAAATGAAAAAACAGGCAGCTGAGGAAATGGGAGATATGAGCGATTCCATCATCACCCAGAAAGCCATTCTTTTTATTAAGGCTGAATATGAAGCCATGGGAATGGACCTGAATGATGTGCAGATGAACTACCTGCTTTCTACCGGAGCCAAAATGCTGGGCCTGACGCTTCTTATGATGGCGGCGGCCATACTGGCGGGCCTTCTGTCCTCCAGGACGGCGGCAAAGATAGGTATGGATCTGAGAGGAAAGGTTTTCACCAAGGTGGTTTCCTTTTCCAGCAATGAACTGAATAAATTCTCCATCGCTTCCCTGATAACAAGGAGTACCAATGATATCCAGCAGGTACAGATGGTAGAGGTCATGCTGCTGCGTATGGTGCTTTATGCGCCTATCATCGGTATCGGCGGCATTGTCAAGGTAGCCAGTACCAGAACCGGGCTGGGCTGGATTATCGGCGTAGCGGTTGCGGCAATTTCCGTGGTGGTTTTGATCCTGATGCAGATAGCCATGCCGAAGTTTAAAAAAATGCAGTCCCTGGTTGACCGGCTGAACCTGGTGTCCAGGGAAATACTCACCGGCGTGCCCGTTATCCGCGCCTTCAGCCGTGAGAAATTTGAAGAAAAAAGATTTGAAACAGCCAATAAGGATCTGATGAGAACCCAGCTGTTCACCAACCGGGTTATGACCTTCATGATGCCCCTGATGATGATGATCATGAACTGCATTACCGTTATGATTATCTGGTTCGGCGGAAAGGGGATCGATGCGGGAAACCTCCAGGTGGGCGATATGATGGCGTTTATTACTTATACTATGCAGATTGTCATGGCCTTCCTGATGATTACCATGATTTCCGTCATGCTGCCCCGTGCCGGCGTGGCGGCGGAACGTATCCAGGAGGTGCTGGACACCCGGCCCAGCATCCATGATCCTTCCGCCTCCAGGGACGGTGAGCTGGAAAAAGCGAAGGGCGAGCTTACCTTTGAGGATGTGTCTTTCCGCTATGAAGGGGCGGCGGAGGATGCGCTGGAGCATATCAGCTTTACGGCAAAGCCGGGAGAAACAACGGCGATTATCGGAAGCACCGGCTGCGGCAAATCCACGCTGATCCACCTGATTCCCAGATTTTACGATGTGACGGCGGGCCGGATATTGATTGACGGCGTGGATGTCCGGGAAATTTCCCAGCATAAGCTGCGCAGCCTGCTGGGCTTTGTACCCCAGAAGGGAAATCTGTTCTCCGGGGATATCGCCTCCAACATCAAATACGGCGGTTCCCATATTTCAGATGAAAAAATGATAGAAGCGGCGGAAATCGCCCAGGCCACGGAATTTATCCACAGCAAGCCCGAAGGCTATGAAAGTCCCATTGCTCAGGGCGGAAGCAATGTATCGGGCGGGCAGAAGCAGCGTCTGTCCATCGCCAGGGCCATCGCCAAGGATCCCAAGATATTCCTGTTTGACGACAGCTTTTCCGCGCTGGACTACAAGACGGATATGGTTCTGAGAAAAGCGCTGCATGAAAAAATTGAGGACGCCACCATTATTATTGTGGCGCAGAGAATCAGCACCATCCTTCATGCCAATCAGATTATCGTTCTGGATGACGGCAAAGTCGCCGGCATCGGCACCCATGAGGAACTGCTGGCAACCTGCGGGGCATATCAGGAAATCGCCCGTTCCCAGCTGTCTGAGGCGGAGCTGAAAGGAGGAAGCGCATCATGAGTGAAACACAGAGAAGACCCCCCAGAATGCATGGCCCGGGCGCCCGGATGGGCGGTGAAAAGGCCAAGGATTTTAAAGGCACCATAAAAAAACTGGTGAAATATATGGGCCGTTACTGGCCTGCCTTTGTGGCAGTGCTTATTTTTGCGGTGGGCAGTACCATATTCGGCATCATCGGCCCCAAGATTTCGGGGAAAGCCACCACAGAGCTTTTCAACGGCCTGGTTGCCAAGGTTTCCGGCACCGGCAGCATTAATTTCGAACGGATAGGTCATATCCTCCTGCTTCTGTTGGGACTGTACGTGCTCAGCGCGGTGCTCTCCTTTGTACAGGGGCTGATTATGACAGGTATCTCCCAGAAGCTGGCCTACCGCTTCCGGCAGGAAATCTGTGAAAAAATCAACCGTATGCCCATGAAATATTTTGAGAGCAGAACGGTAGGCGAGGTCCTTTCCCGTATTACCAACGATGTGGATACGCTGGGGCAGAGCCTGAACCAGAGCATCACCCAGCTGATTACCTCTATCACAACCATGATCGGCGTCCTGATCATGATGCTGAGCATCAGCCCCCTGATGACTCTGATTGCCATAGTCATCCTGCCCATTTCCGCAGGCCTGATTGGGATTGTGGTAAAAAAATCGCAGAAGTTCTTCGTGGCGCAGCAAAGATATCTGGGCGAAATCAACGGCCAGGTGGAAGAGGTTTACAGCGGCCACAATATCGTGAAAGCGTATAACAAGGAAGAGGATGTGGAAAAGACCTTCCATGATACCAATGATATTTTGTTCCAGTCCGCATGGAAATCCCAGTTCCTTTCCGGCCTGATGCAGCCCATCATGACCTTTGTGGGAAATCTGGGCTACGTATCCGTGGCGGTTCTGGGAAGCATCCTGGCCGTGAGAGGAACCATTACGGTAGGTGATATCCAGGCGTTTATCCAGTACGTAAGAAACTTTACCCAGCCTATTACCCAGCTGGCGCAGGTATCCAACATGCTGCAGTCCACAGCGGCCGCGGCGGAGCGTGTTTTTGAATTCCTTGAGGAAGAGGAGGAGGAACAGCTTGCGCAGAATCCGGTGCACCTGGAATTCCCCAAAGGCAGGGTGGATTTCCAGAATGTGGTATTCGGCTACAACCCGGATAAGGTGATCATCCATAACTTCAACTGTTCCGTGAAGCCGGGCCAGACAGTGGCTATCGTAGGCCCTACCGGCGCCGGGAAAACAACCATGGTGAAGCTGCTGATGCGTTTTTACGATGTGAACAGCGGCGCTATCCTGGTGGACGGCCACAATGTAAAGGAATTCAACCGGAGCGAGCTGCGTGAGATTTTCGGCATGGTGCTTCAGGATACCTGGCTGTTTAAGGGCACTATTATGGAAAATATCCGGTACGGACGGCTGGATGCCACGGACGAAGAGGTTATTGCGGCGGCCAAGGCGGCCCATGCGCACCGGTTTATCCAGACGCTTCCCGGCGGCTACCAGATGGAGCTGAATGAGGATGCCAGCAACGTATCCCAGGGCCAGAAGCAGCTTCTCACCATTGCCCGCGCTATTCTGGCGGACAATAAAATCATGATTCTGGACGAAGCAACCAGCTCCGTGGATACCAGGACGGAACAGCAGATCCAGAAGGCTATGAATCATCTGATGGAAGGCAGAACCAGCTTTGTCATCGCCCACAGGCTTTCCACCATCCGTGATGCGGATCTCATACTGGTGATGAAGGATGGCGATATTATAGAACAGGGCAATCATGAGGAACTCCTTGCAAAGAACGGATTTTACGCGGAGCTTTACAATTCGCAGTTCGTAGATGCCACTGCGTAATGCAAGAGGCTGCAAATCACAGTTACAGGACAGTACAGCAGCCTTGCGGCAGCAGAAAAGGAGACGGAAAAATGGCTCATCTGAGAACAATTACAATTGAAAGACAATATGCCAGCGGCGGCCGTGAAATCGGGAAACGGCTGTCGGAGAGGCTGGGCATCCCTTTTTATGACGGGCAGCTTCTCATGCTGGCGGCTGAAAAATACGGCCTGAACCCCGGCGTGGTCAAGGCAAACGATGAAAAGGTAAATAAAAGCCTTCTGTATACCGTGGCGTCCGCCGTGGAAAATTTCCGGGGAAATGAAAGAGGCATGATGCCTTACCGGATTTACCAGGCCCAGGCGGAAACCATACGCCGTCTTAGCATGGAAGGCCCCTGCATTTTTATCGGCCGCTGCGCGGGCGAGGTGCTGCGGGGGAAATGCAGAAGCCTGAATGTGTTTATTTATGCCTCCTCTATGGCGGAGCGCAAAGAACGCGCCAACCAGATTGACAATATCGCCATGGTGGAAACGGAGGATTACATCCGTATGAAGGACAGACAGCGCAGGGATTATTATAAACAGTATACGGACAGGGAATGGGGAGATCCCATGAACTATGATCTGTGCCTGAACAGCACAACGCTGGGATATGACAGATGCGTGGAGCTGATTGAAAGGGCATTGATGCGGTAGGGCAGCTCCCTGCCCGACAGCTTCTCTGCCATCGCGAGTAAAACGGCTACGCCGGAGGCATTGTCCAAAGCGCCCGGGGTTCCCGGTTTGGTGTCAATATGCGCTGAAAAACATACCTTATGTTTTCCGCTGCCATAGACGGCAATTACATTGGCGGCCTTTGCAGGGCGACGTTCCGCGTTCGGCGTAAGGGCTGCGGGAAGCCCGCTGCATAGCCGGGGCAGGCTTTCCGGAAGAACCACGGCGCAGGGTACTTCAAAGTCCCCGTCCTCAATGACCGGCACAAAGCGTTCCGGAGAAAGACTGACGGTAAGCACCGCCTTAACGCCGCCGTTTTCCAGCAGGGAGATGATTTCCCTGTGTTCCTCCGGATTCCAGAATACAAAGCCTTTGGGCATCAGCGGTTCCGACGCCAGCTCACCACAAAGCAAAACGATTTTCCCGGCGACAGGCGCGCGCCGCAGCTCCTCCCGTGAACTGACGCAGAGAAGCTCTCCCTGCACGCATACTCAACCGCCGTATGGTTTGCCTCTGAGCCAGTGGGCCTTGCACCGATTTCCTTACAAAGTACGTTCAAATGCCTTTCGATATTTTTCCGTGTTTCCATGTCTCTTTCCTCCTTTATTGCGGGCTTATTTCGTTTCTGGAATAAGCATAGCAGAAGGAATGGGAGGGTACTTGACTTTCCTTGTGATGTTTTCAGGGAAGCTCTCTTACCGGCCTTGCTTCAATATAGCCCCGCCATCCCTGCGGATCCAGCTGGAAACGCGGCGCGGCTTCATCCGCCCATTCATAGCCGGACCGGGTGGGGTCATAGGTGTCGATGATCTGCGACAAATTTAATATCGCTTCCTCAAAGTGAAGATCATCATAAGGAGCGCTTTGAAACATCATCATTTTACATTCGGGCAAATCAATGAGATCAAAGCCCTCCGGGATCGTTCCTCCGTAGTCCTCCGGCAATTCAACGCCCTGTGCATAGCGTGAGGTACCGGGCGGACGCAGCGCATCAGGAAGCCACAGGCCGACTGGTTCATACAGCGCCTCCTTGACGCTGCACAGCAGGCCCCATACATCGCAGCCATTTTCATTACTGTAGGAAAAATAATCATCCGCCGACACGCCGCGTTTTAACAGCAGCTTTCTTTTGGGGAAATTGCGCACCTGTACAAAAAAGTCCCCGGAAAGCGGCGGTGCATCCTCCTGCATATCCCTGAGCCAATAATAATATTCCCGTATGGACCAGGGATGAAAAAGATAAATCGGCGGCGTATTTTTCTTATATTCATTCGGACTCATGCCGAACTGCCTGCGGAAGGCCCTGGTAAAGCCCTCATGGCTGTCAAACAAAAAATCCATCGCAACATCAACTACCTTAAGATCATTGTCCCTCAGCTCCATGGCCGCTTTGGAGAGCCGGTACATACGGATATATTCAAACGGCGCCTTGCCAGTAAGCTCTTTGAAAATCCTGGCGCAGTGCCAGGGAGAATAGCCTGCGCTCTTTGCAAGCGCATGCAGCGTAATCGGTTCATCCAGATGTCCTTCGATATAGTTTTGCATCTGCCAAACCGCATTAATCTGTTCCCGGCTTTCCATGTGGTTTTCCTCCTGTTTTCCGTTATAAAGGGCATGGTTGTGTTATGAAAATGTAACTGTTTAGAGTTTTTACTGTTTCATTTAATTTATCATTTGCATTTATGTTTGTCTTGACGTTGTTTGCCAAAATGGCGGCTGGACACTTAAGGACCGGGAGATATATGTTTTTAAAATGCGGATGCCGATGGAGGAGAGTCGGGGGCTGAAGCGGAAATGGCCATACCGCCCAGAATTACGGGAATAAGAAATTTTTTCCAATCCCTGTATAATTTTGAAAGCACAGGGGAAAACTTTAGCTACAATACCCGAAGGGCATTCCGGCGCCGGAAACGGCATGGAATGAAGAAAGAAAGGAATTCAGCATGGAATCAATAAAAATTCGTTTTGGAAATGCGGATGAAGTTTGGAAATTTGTAAATACCATCAGAAGATTTAACGGGGAATATGATCTGGCGGCCGGCAGCTATACGGTAGATGCCAAATCCATTCTGGGCGTCTGTGCGCTGGGAACGGGAAAAGCGCTGGATTTAAAGCTGGTAAACCCCAAAGGAGAAGAACAGCAGCTTCTGACGGCGCTGCATGAATACCTGGTGAGTAAATAGATTAGCCGGCAGGTTCCGGGTGTGGGGCTTGGGGACGGCTACATAGGGAGAAGAGCGCAGAAAGAATACTGATTTATCATATGAAACTTGAAATGCTGGAAAATATAGCGTCCAGAAAATAAAAATAAAATAAAAAAAGTCAATTGCCAGCAGAATTGTGACCTGCTGGCAGTTTTCATGTCTTTTATCCGCATTTACCCATTCCACTCACTTTTCATGTATTCATAGACAGATTTCCAGAGAGAATGTTATAATAAAATGCTTTATTATATATTTTAAATTAAGTCTTCGCATATGCCGGATATCTTTTGCCCCGCTGTTCAGTAGGCTTCCGGCGCATGCGAAGTCCGAACTGCGGAGGAAATGCCATGCAGGAACGATTCACAAGAACCGCCCTTCTTCTGGGAGAGGAAGGAATTCATAAATTAAACCGATCCCGCGTTGCCATATTCGGCATTGGAGGCGTGGGGGGATATACCGTGGAAGCGCTTGCAAGAAGCGGTGTAGGCCATTTTTTACTGGTTGACAACGATAAGGTGGCGCTTTCCAACCTGAACCGCCAGATCATCGCCACCCTGGACACTGTGGGCAGATACAAGACGCAGGTGATGAAGGAACGCATCCTGTCCATCAATCCCGAGGCCGAGGTGGAGACAAGGGAATGCTTTTTCCTGCCGGAAAATGCGGAGGAGTTTGATTTTTCATCCTTTGACTATGTGGTGGACGCGGTGGACACCGTGGCGGCCAAGCTGGAGCTTGTTGTCAGGGCGAAAAAAGCAGGCGTGCCGGTTATCAGCAGCATGGGAGCCGGGAATAAGCTGGATCCCACCCGGTTCGAAGTGGCGGATATTTATCAGACAAGCGTCTGCCCTCTTGCCCGGGTCATGCGGCGTGAACTTAAGAACAGGGGAATTAAGGAACTGAAGGTGGTATACTCCAGGGAAGAACCCCGCACGCCTGCCAAAAGCCCTCTGGAGGAGGATAGAGCCTCCGTAAGGCGTTCCATTCCCGGCAGCACGGCCTTTGTTCCCAGCGTGGCCGGGCTGATTGCGGCAGGGGAAGTTATTAAGGATCTGACAAAAAGACTTTGAAAAAACTCCCTCACCGTATATAATAAGAAAAGATAGTATTACAGGACAGTGAACAGTTTCAGAAGATACGGGCAGTACAAAAGAAGAGGAAGGTATCTTTTCAAATAAAGCAGCGGCGCAAAGCGGACAACCATTACCGGAGGCGGACTGTTTTTCCCGGAGCTGCGGAGAAGCTGGAAAGTTACCGATGGAGAATAAATAATGGTATTCAGTTCAATGATATTTTTGTGGGCATTTCTGCCCATCGTGTTTATACTGGATAAAATCGCCGGGAAGAGCAGGAAGCTTCAGAACCTGATATTACTCGCGGCCAGTCTGGTATTCTATGCCTGGGGAGAGCCCAGATATATGTGGCTGCTTCTGGTTTCCATACTGGCTAATTATGTGCTGGGGCTGGTGATGGATAAGACGCAGACGGCGGGAGCAAGGCGCACCGCCCTTATTTTGGGAATCCTGGCAAACCTGGGAATCCTGGGATATTATAAGTATTTTAACTTCTTCATCAATACGCTGAACAAAGTTGCAGGCAGGGAGCTGCTGTCCATGAAGGATATCGCCCTGCCTTTGGGCGTGTCCTTTTTTACCTTCCAGGCCATGTCCTATCTGATCGATCTATATAAGAAAAAATACGGCGCCCAGAAAAATATTCTGAATATGGCTCTGTATTTTGCGTTTTTCCCCAAGATTACCCAGGGCCCTATTGAAAAATACAGGGATTTTGAAAAACAGCTCACCGAAAGAAAGCAGAGCCTGTCCCTGATGGGAGAGGGTATCCGCCGTTTTGTATACGGTCTGGCGAAAAAGGTGATTATTGCGGATGCGCTGGGATCCTGTGTGGACCGGATTTACGGTCTGGATCTGGCAAATGTGAACGGCGTGCTGGCATGGATTGCCATTATTTTTTATTCCCTTCAGCTTTATTATGATTTTTCCGGATATTCCGATATGGCGGTGGGACTTGGGAAGATGTTCGGCTTTACCCTGGTGGAGAACTTCAACTACCCTTACATTGCCTCCACGATTACGGATTTCTGGCGCAGATGGCATATTTCCCTCACCTCCTGGTTCAGGGAATACCTGTATTTCTCATTGGGCGGCAACCGGAAGGGCAAGCTGCGCACCTACATTAATATCTCCATTATTTTCGTGGCCACGGGACTGTGGCATGGAGCCAGCTGGGACTTTATCTGCTGGGGTGTTTTCCATGGCTTTTTCATGGTGCTGGAGCGCCTGGGGCTGGGAAAGCTTCTGGAGAAAACAAAAGTAATCAAGCATGTTTACACGATACTGGTGCTCTGTGTGGGCTGGACCTTCTTCCGGGTGGGAGACGTGGGGCTTACGCTGCAGTATCTGAAGCGCATGTTCCTTCCCTGGATGTATACGGCGTCCGGTTTTGCGGTGCAGGAGCTGGTAACTAACAGGGCCTTTTTCCTGGCGGCCTGCGGTATCCTGGGCTGTGGCGTACTGCAGAAGTGCGCGGTGAAAATCAGCCCCCGGGCGGAGAAATTTAAAAACAGTACGGCAGAGCTGATTTTCTGCATGCTGCTTCTTGCCTACAGCGTTATGCTCATGGTCAGCAGCACCTACAGCGCATTTATTTACATGAATTTTTAACTGCAGTCCGTACATTGCAATTTTTAATGGCAGCCCATATGAGTGCAATTTTAGTGGCGGCCCGTATGATTGCGATTTTTAGCGTCAGTCTGTGTGACAGCAGTTTCTGACAGCGGTTTTTGCTGAAAATGGAGGAATGGCTACATGACGAAAAAAAAGGCGGTGGTGTGGATAATCCTGTTTGCCTTGATGATTACAGGCCCCAGGGTTGTCTACTATTTTGCAGAGCCTCATATATCCGAAGAAAATACGGAAAACAGGCAGCTTGCCGAGAAGCCGGCGCTGACCAGAGACAATCTGCACAACTATGCATCCCAGTACAACAGCTACTATAACGACCACCTGGCTTTCCGGAGCCAGATGATAGAAGCCAACAGCATCCTGAACATGAAGCTGTTCGGCGATTCCTCCTCCGCCAGCGTGGTGTTGGGAAAAAATGACTGGTTATTTTTTACAGATGAGGGAAGTATTGAGGATTATAAGGGAACGAACCTGTACACCCAGGAACAGCTGGATGTGATAAAGGACAACATCCTGAGCACCAAAAATTATCTGGAAGCCAGAGGCATAGAGTTTATTCTCATGATCCCCTCCAATAAGGAAGACATTTATTCCGCCCAGCTGCCGGATTATATCAGGAAACAGGGGGAACTGACCAGGGCGGAGCAGGTGATTAATTATCTGCGTGAGGAAACGGGCGTGCGCATCGTTTATCCCAGAGAGGATTTGATGGCTTATAAGGATCAGTACGATCTTTACTGGCATTATGATACCCACTGGAATTATCTGGGCGGCTATATCGGCGCAAAAGCGCTGCTTCGTGAGCTGGGGGTGGAAATTGCGGACGTTGAGGATCTGACGATCTCGCAAAATGACTTCTCAGGCTACGACCTTGCGAATATGATGAATCTGAAGAACTATTATAAAAAGAACAAGCCCGCGGAAGTAAGCTATGATGTGACGGGCTACGCCACCAACAATCTGTCGGTGATCCAGGCCATCGACGCCACGGAGCTGATTTACCAGTCGGAGGCGCCGGATCCAAGGCGGCTTTTCCTGGTGAGGGACTCCTTTGCAGGCGCTATGGCCCCTGTGCTGGCATCCAATTTTTCCTATAGCTATATGCCCCATTGGAACGGATGCTTTGAACAGTCAATGATCGATGAGCAGCAGCCGGATATATTCGTATATGAGGTTGTGGAAAGAAGGCTGGATGCGCTGCTTACCTTCAGGCTTTCGGAGTAAATGCATTCTGGTCAGGTGATTAATTTATGGGTAATAATAAAAAAAGCAACAGCTTTGTCATGCAGGCAGGGATCCTGGCGGCTGCCGGAATCATCTGCAAGGTCATTGGAATTTTATACAGAAGCCCGCTGGCTGCAGTTATCGGGGATGAAGGAAATGGTTATTATTCTTCCGCTTATGAGATTTATACCATCATACTCCTCGTATCCTCCTACAGTATCCCTTCGGCCATTTCCAAGGTGATTGCCCAGAGGCTGGCGCTGAGGGAATACAGGAACGCCCAGAAAATTTTCCGCTGTGCCATAGGCTATGTGGTAGTCGTGGGCGGCCTGGCCAGCCTGTTTACCTTCTTTGGCGCGGGAATCCTGGTGGGCGGCAATTCCGTGCCGGTGCTTCGTATTTTTGCGCCCACCATATTTTTCTCCGGACTTCTTGGCGTGCTGAGAGGTTATTTCCAGGCACACGGAACCATGGTGCCCACCTCATTTTCCCAGATTGTGGAACAGATACTGAATGCGGTGGTCAGCATACTTGCGGCATTTCTTCTGATTAAGGCGGTTGCAGGGAAGGATACCACCACACAGGCTGTATTCGGCGCTTCGGGAAGCGCCATAGGCACCGGGGCAGGCGTACTTATCGCACTGCTGTTCATGTTTGGGATATTCCTTCTCAACAGAGAATATATCAACCAGAAAACAAAAAGGGATCGAAGCTCCCAGCTGCTCACCACAGGCGAGGTGTATAAAATTATCATCACCATGGTGACGCCGGTAATACTGAGCACCTTTATCTATAACTGCAACACTTCCTTAAACCTGACCATTTACACCAGGATTATGGAGCATGTAAAGGGTTTCAGCGAGGTGGAGGCCTATACCCAGTACGGCCTGTTCAGCGGTAAGGCAAAACAGATCGCCAACATCCCCATCGCCATCGCCTCCGCCATGTCCTCGGCAATGATACCGGGCATTTCAGGAAGCTTTGCCCAGGGGGACATCGCGGGAACCAACAGACGGATCGGGACGGCGATAAAAACAACCATGTTTCTTTCCATTCCCTCCGCCGTAGGCCTTGCGGTGCTGGCCAAGCCGGTCACACTGCTTTTATATCCCCAGAAGGCTTCTGTGGATACGGTATCCTGGCTGCTTGCGGCACTGAGCATCAGCGTGGTGTTCTACGCCCTTTCCACTATCAGCAATGCGGTGCTCCAGGGGATCGGCAAGGTGAATCTGCCCGTAGTCAATGCGGCGGTTGCCCTGGTAATCCAGACTGTGGTTCTGGTTCCGCTGCTGCTGGCGACGGATCTGGGACTTTTTTCCCTGGTCATCGCCACCGTGCTTTATTCTCTTTTAATGTGCATACTCAACGGCTTTTCCGTAAGGAAGGAACTGAAATACAGGCAGGAGATAATAAAGACCTTCCTGCTTCCCGGCTGGTCCGCAGTGATTATGGGGGCGGCGGCCTTCGGCGTGTATCATGGCCTGTATTTGTTGATCCATATTAACGTGATCTGCTTGGCGGCGGCTATCCTTGTGGCGGTTCCGATATATTTTGTGCTGACCATCAAACTGGGAGCTGTTGGAAGAAAAGATCTTTTGGCCCTTCCCAAAGGAGCGCTTCTGGTCAGGGCAGCGGAAAAATGCCGTCTCATTCATTAAGATTTTCATAAAATACTGGACTTTCAGAACCTCGCGGAGTACAATATCATAGACTTTACAGGCATTCCTGTTTCCAGCCGATGCCTGATTTACAGAAATTGCAGGAACCGGGCGGTGCAGATAAATGCTGCGCCGGTTCTGTTTGTATTTGCCAAATGATGCAGGCCAGGCGGCGGAAAGTGTTGCGGCTGCCGGTCAGTTTTGTTTTTTACAGGAGAGACGAATGAGAAAATTCCGGACAGATGGAAAAAGGATGCATAAAACCGCTGTTTTTTTCAGCGCACTGATATTGGGAGCGGCGCTTCTGACAGGCTGCGGTAAGAAAACGGAGCCTCCGCAGGAATCGGAAACGCAGACAAAGCAGGAGACGGTCAGCGCCACCGAACAGGCGAAGGCGAATGAAACGGGTGCTGTGACTAATACCCAGCAGGCCGCCCTGGTGGAAAATGACGGACAGCACAGCTATCTTACCGGAGAAAAAATGGATCCGGAACAGGTAAAGCAGAGGCCGCTTGCAGTCATGCTTAACAATATTCTGGAAGGCTGCCCCCAGACAGGGACTTCGAAAGCCTCCATTATCTATGAGGCTCCGGTTGAGGGCCGTATTACAAGGCTGATGGGCCTATTTGAAAATTATGGAGACATGGACAAAATAGGATATATCAGAAGCAGCCGGGACTATTTTGTATACTGCGCCCTGGAATTTGACGCCATTTATGCACACTTCGGACAGGCAACCCCTTATGTGGGCGAGCTTCTCAACAGTGATCGGGTGGACAATATCAGCGGCCCCGTTGCCGGGATTAACCATCCTGCGCCCAATACTTTTCTTCGTACAACGGAAAGAAAAATGCCCCACAATGTCTATCTGGACATTAAAGGCCTTCAGAAAGACATTGATAAAATGAAATACAGCCGTACCTACCATGATGCGCACAAGCCTAAATTTGCCTTTGCAGCAGACGGGCAGAAGCCGGACAACAGCAAAGGAAAAACTGCGGAAATGCTGTATCCGGGCGGAAAGGAAAAAGACCAGCCCAACGGCTACAGCAAGGTGCAGGCCTGGTTTGAATATAATGAAGAAGACGGAAAATATTACCGCTACCAGTACGGCGGCCCCCATATTGATGAAAGCACCGGAGAACAGCTTGCCTTTGACAATGTTATTTTCCAGTACTGCTACGGTGAGGTGCGCGATGAAAATGATTATCTGGCCTTTGGCTGCCACGGTGACAACGGCATGAAGGTTCAGGTATTCACCCAGGGGAAAATGACGGAAGGAACCTGGTCCCGCTACGCGGATACGGATCCTGCCTATTATGTGGACGAAAATGGTGATCCTATCGTACTCAGCCAGGGAAAAACCTGGATTTGCCTGATTTGGGATCAGTATGCGGATGATGTTGTAATAGAGTAATCAGAGTGACAGACTGCACGAAAGAGAAAGGACCAAAAAGCATGAAACAGGTTTGGAACAGCTTCAGACTCGCTTTTTCCATGTACTCCGTGGTGCCTGCGCGCCAGGTGGAAAAAACAAAGGATAACATGAAATATATTCTGTGTTTTGTACCGTGGGTAGGAGCCATCATTGCTTTCCTGATCACAGAATGGCGGATAGTACACCCCTATTTGCTGGATTATGAGTTCCTCCGGTCTGTTGTCTGCGTGATGATCCCGCTACTTCTTTCCGGCGGCGCATATATGGACGGTTTTTTCCGCACTGTGGACGCCCTGTCCTCCCATCAGCCCAGAAAAGGCAAACTGGAAATCCTTCAGGATTCCCACAGCGGCTATTTTGCCATCATCACCTGTGTCAGTTATTTCCTTATCATAGTAGGACTTTGGAGTGAAATGCCCATAGACGGATGGCCGGTGGTTTCTCTCGGCTTTATTCTTTCCCGTTCTCTCTATGGCCTGTCCATCATCTGGTTCCGCCATTCCCAGACCAGCAAATGCACGCTGTATGTACCTGAAGGCAGAACCAAGCTCATAGTGGCGGCTGTCCTGATCCTTTATATCGCGGCCTGTGCCTTTTTTATGCTGCGGATGAATCTTGTGGTAGGCATCGGCTGCCTTGCAGGGGCTCTTATCGCATTCCTCTATTATTGCTGGGTGGCCTTTAAACATTTTGGCGGCATCACCGAAGACATTGCAAGCTTTTTCGTCCAGGTATGCGAAATCCTGATCCCTTTGGTAGCCCTGCTGATTTACCGCATGCCGATGGATTTAAATAATTATCTGTAATTTTTCATCGACAACGAAACAATCGGCTGCCATAACGTTACAGCGAGATAATTTATAGCTATTATTGGGAAGAAGAGATTTTCTGATAAAAATAAATTTAGGCCTGAGTCATGTTTTTAGCATGTTCAGGCTTTTTTAATATACTTCGGGCTTCTCCGGGTGGCAGGGGCTGTGGAAGGGGGGCGAGGGGCTATGTTTCTGTA
>OLQH01000572.1_pt1 | contig 38534 bp, 35 predicted proteins | sample 1672671 | NCBI WGS metagenome assembly OLQH01 (sample SAMEA3136712, study PRJEB25190) | human gut metagenome
TATATCGGCATTTACCAACTTATGAAAAGATAATCAGAAATTTAGTAAGTTTTTATTTATAAAAACATATCTTTTAGATAGTTCTCCTGTCATAGGCTGAATTATCTCTGTTGCTAACGAATAAAGTTCAATTTCTGTATTGTTCTGTGCTTTTATAAGCTCTATTTCTTTTTGATATTTCTCTTTAGTCATAAATTATCCTCTTTATAAAATTCCAATTTGTATTTAGTATAACAATATCGCCAGCAAGAAACAACTGGCGATATGCCCATACCCCATTAGCTTTTGGAAATAAGAACTTAATGGAAATACTATTGAAAAATACAAAGACAATCGCATATTTTATTTCATCTGAAAAGTACCTGATTACCACAACTACACATAAAAACCACAGGCAATCAACATTTGAAGTTTTAAAAATGCTATCTATGATGAATACCTACAAGAAATATTCATCAACAGATAATAACCTTGAAGTTTTATATGCTACATATGGGTAAAAGAAAAGGACTCATCATTTTTTGACAAGTCCTCAGTTATTACTTTGAATGCTTAATCAACTGTAATAGAATCAACTGATTAAGCTGTCTTTTATCTTTTTTCCCTTTCATCCGCCTCACATACTCTAGGTAATCATACATTATCTGAGCATGATCCATTTTGGATGAGTCCAATGTGATTGCTCCTGATTTTGCCATTTCATAAATCAAAAGCAGTAGCTTTGTGTCATCATTGGAAAGTTCAAACAGCGCCCTATTCATCATCACACCTCCAGCACTTCTTCCAAAGGCTTGCCACAGCTAAGAATAATATGAATGATTTCTCCCATATAAGGATATTTTTTCACAATATCTTTTACAAGCTGTATTGACTCTGGAATACCTTTGTTTGCTTGTAACAAGGCAACCTTGATATTCACTTTGTCAATGACAATGAAATCCAATAGTTTCTCATCTAACGATATCAATGCCCAATCAAGCTCTGCATTATCGATGATATTTTTTGCAATATCTTCTGTTTGCAATGCAGGAACAGAGCTTGTTATTACCCCTCCTTCAGCCAAATCATCATAATCATCAAGCAAAGGCTTTTCATTCTTATGACGTCTAGCCAGCTCCAGCTTTCTGAGCTTTTCTACCTTATGCTCATACTTGCGGAGGTCAAACACTACATTTCCATTTGAATCGTAGTGCTCCATTTTAAGTTTTCCTGACAGTACCGCCTCAACAACTTCGAGGGTGCAACTGCACCCTCTACTATCAGCACTGGCAATGTCTTTGAACATAGACCACAAACTGCCCATGTCATGCCATACTGTCTTATCATATAAATATGACCTCATCATATTACAAGTCACCTCCCATATTGTATGCCTTTGCCTGCTCCCATGTAAGCTCGTGAAACATGGTAACGCATAGAACAAGCCACCATTTCTCTGAGAAATCACAGGCAGGGTCATAATCAAACTCATCACCTACACGTTTCTTGGAACATTTACGATTTCTATTGTTCTGCGAATATGTGCAGGGTCTGATGCAAAAGCTATCATTCAGCCATATGCAGTGATATTTGTGGTCAACACAAACATTCTTACTATTAATTCCAAGTATTAATCTGCAAAGAATCTTGTTTGTCTTGCCTCTGCTTACAATGACCTTCATTCCATTCTCTCTTGATGCAAAAGCCACTTTACCATCAGTGTACCTAAATTCAGCATCAAAAAAGTCCTTATCCATTGTAGTGAAGCCAATGTTATCACTTTCTTTATTTTTAGAGTAATAACTGACAAACACTACAGGCTCACCTTCCTTGAAATAAAAAGTATTGCTTGTTCCTCTACTTTCTCTTTTCAAAGAAGTATAGCCCTTTTCTACCAACCAGTTTTCTGTCAGAGAAACCTGTCCTGCAAGTTTCTCCTCTGCATTACCCTTAATTGCCTCAAACCTCTCTGTTATTCTCATTTAAAGTCCTCCTAAAAAAACAAATAATTTATAAGATGATAAAAATAATCAGAAATGAGGACTCTAAAAATGAACTGTAGAATAACAAGAGAACTACGATATAATTAAAGACTGCACAAAAAAGCAGGAGTACTACCCCGTTTAAAGGATCAATACTCCTGCATCACACAGAAAGGATACACCTACATCCTACTTATAAATTTTTCAAGGTCACTCACATAATACAGCCTCTTACGACTGAGCGGTAACCGCCTACAGGGAACTAAAATATTTTGTTTGTCAAGCTCCTCTAAAGTTTCATAGCTTATGGCAAGCCTTTTTATAACCTCAGCGCTTGATAAAAAGTTCCCCTGCTCTGAATCATCAATACTACCACTACAACAGTCAAGAATAAAATCAGTGACCTGACTGCTGGAGTAATATCTCCGATTGCCAACCTTTACTGCTGGAACTAAAAGACCTACAGCCTCATAATTCCTTAAAGTTGACTGCGAACAGCCAATAAGACTGCTCGCATCCTTTGTGGTAAGTAATGCTTTATCCATGCAGTACCTCCGCATATTTATTTAGAACAGCCGCTTTTATATTTTTTATGCTTACATTTTCTAACTGCTCACTATAAGCACTGGCTAAATCATACATATCAAAAGGCTGTTTTTTGATTATGTATGGTGTAGCTTCTGTAAGCACACCACAGATAAATTCATATAAAAATATGAGAATGTGTCCCTGTGGTATATTAGATACACATCGCATAGCCTGAAGCTGTGCTATTGGTGTTGGTGGAGCTGTGTATCCTAGCTCGTTAAGAGGACACTCACAACGAGTTATTTTACCCCTCCGACTGATAGAAAATATCAAGCCTTCATCTGATAGCTCAATATCATCAGCCTCAGGCAGGAGAACTCCATCCTGCCTACCACTAGGAAAAGTGATGGCTGGTCGACCATCACTTTGAATCCTTATTTTCCATTTCCTTATAAGCATACCAACTACCTCCCTTCTATATGCTGCAAAGCATCTCTGAAAATATGCTCATAACGATATGTGTCAAACATATCCAAGATGTTGTACTCTTTCAACAACTTGGATGTTAATGGCTTATCATATGGAACACCATACATTACCAACTTACATCTGAGGTAATGCACGCACATACAGAAATATCTCACCATCTCAAATATAGGATTTTCAGGCTCCTGCAACATCTTCTCCCAGAGCCATACAGAACAACTCATAAATGGAAGATAGATTAACTCTCTACCTGAAAAATCACCATTTTTAGCAGGGAAATCAAAATCAATCCTTGGGTATGTTATATGAATCTCACACCCTTTACCTTCTTTACATGCCAAATTCTGCACATAAAGAAAAACATCTGCTCTCACAGTTGCTAAAGCATCAATCACTTCTGATGCCTCTACTTCTGTGAACTCCTTGTCCTCACAGACAGACATAATATCATTGAGCCTCTCAGCTCCTGACCTATAATCCTTTATCCTCATAATTACAAGTCCTCCATTAGTTTATTTTTATACTTATAAGTGATAGAAATGGATGTGAAAACTTGATAAGGATATATACTTATAGACAGTAAAAGAGCTTGGGATTAAACCCAAGCTCCTAAAGCATAGTTTTTTATTATATCATTTTTTCGCCAGTTATGAGCTTCTGTTCTAAGCTCATTATAACTGCTTTTTTTTCTATTACGCAGATGAGTTAAAAACTCATTGTATGGCATTATCTCAATATGATGCCCAATCTCTTTGTCACCCTCAAATGCATATGGGATATTTCTTCTTGAGTCAAAATTGCATATCATCATTTCCTTGTTGTTTGATTTATAATAAAAGAACAGCACCCACAAATTGTTGTCTTCAATATTCTTTGATGCATCTGTCTCATAATATAGCATGTTCATTTCACTCTTTATAACAAAAGGCTTAACAAAGCCATTATAATAGCAATCATAGTTCTTTATCAGAGGATGTCCAGCTTCTTGGTAAGATTTCCTCTTCTTAGTAAATTCACTCTTTTTAAATTTATCTGTATTAATTTTTTTATACTGCATAGAAAAGAGCCAATAAAAATCAACGCAACGGAGATTATCCAGCATATCCTTATGCTCTTCATCCTGAAAAGGCACCGTATAATCTGTAGTAAGAAAATAAGGTGCATCAAGATATATGAAATCATCAGAATAACTCTTTATGACAGTAGCAAAATCTTCACTCTTAACAATGGTATTCTTCAATGAGTCCATATATTTTATACCTTTTTCAAACTTCACCTGAGATTTTTTTAGTCTGTACTTTTCCAGAAATGTTGCATCTGACTCATCCTGCTGATGGTATTTTACATACTTCTTATCGTCCTTATATTTAACCATCAAAACATTTCGCAGATACTTCATATATGCTTCAATATCCATATCTATTGCATTAAACTGATTACCTCTTCTCTGCTTTTGCTTAAAGGAATTTAAAAACAGCCAAGCAACACCAATATCGTAAAACATTTCAATATTCTTAGTGGTAGCATTATCAAAATCAAGCACTACCCCGATGGTTGCCTGTACATACTTGTCATAGATATACACATAATTATTTCTTAGGCGAACCATTAGCTCTTCAAATTTCTGATTACCCAGATACTTCTCATATGCCTTGGTCTCTCTGTGTCTTTGCCATTGCTCCGCAGTATATAATTTCTGACCTTCACTTAAGTCCTTACTCACAAAATTGTTATGTAACTGAGCAAGTCTTTGACGAACCTCTTTAGAATCATGTGACATAGAATATAAAAAGCATGCTACACCTACATCGATATCATTCACAATACTTTTATTTGTACCAACAGATGCTGCGACTGTACCAGTTCCTGAAAAGACATCAATAAACAGTGGTAGCTGGTTCAGCTTAGGAGCAACCCACTCAGTCGTAGTATCTGAATCAATCAGATTTTCTTCTGCTTCTTGCCTACCTGCTTCATAGTATACCCTTTTTATAGCAGTCGTAAGATATGGTTGCTTTTTACCATTTCTACTTAATGTTATGGAACTGTATGAATCTCTATTGACTTTCTTTCTGTAACGAGGGGATATGTGCCATTTGTTGAATATGTTCTCACGCAACCCAACTGCTTGTATAAATTCCTTATCTGACATCTCAGTATACTTTTTCTTGGAATCACCCTTGTAAGCCTCAACCAGAATGAAAAAACATATTTTCTTAAAGAGAACTGGATATATTGCTCTGTCATCAATCATACCATCATTAACTGGATAATATTTATTTTTCCAATCTCTCAGCCAGCCTAGGGAATCCCACTGAATGCTTTTCCATAAAATTCCTTTGCTTGAATAATTCAGAAAGTCCATAAATTCCCTAAACAGCTCATCGTATATAATATACTCTTTATTTGTAACAACAGTATCGCTAGTGATTTTCTCACTTAATACTTTATCTATGTAATCTTTTTCGTTGCCTGAAACCTTCTCGTATGGTTCATATGTAAGCAACTTAAGCATCAACTCTATCATATAAAACCTACCTTTATCCTATGATACATAAATTATACTGCACTATAAGATACTATGCTACTCAAAAATAAGACCGAACTCTACTCATGCATAATTCGAAATAGACAGTCACAAATATCGAACTCACATATTTAATAACCATCTCCAGTCAAAAACAGCACCAAATAAAATTTTTCCAAGAAGAATAGCGGAAAATCCCACCATTATCTCACCAGCAGGTAAAGAAAAAGCCCCACAAAGCCCATAAATACAGGCTTTGCGAGGCAAAATCCGCTATTCAAACTCAATAGTTCCCGGTGGCTTACTGGTCAAATCATAGAATACTCTATTGACTCCCTTTACCTCATTTATAATTCTGCTCATCACTGTCTGAAGTACCTCAAATGGTATCTCTGCTGCTTCGGCTGTCATGAAGTCCACTGTGCGGACTGCACGGACTGCAACGGCATAATCATATGTTCTCTCATCACCCATGACACCTACAGAACGCATGTTGGTGAGGGCTGCAAAGTACTGGTTTGGCATCCATGATGGTTCCTCGCCGTGAGCCTCTTTGTACTCTTTTGCTGCCTTTTCCACCTCACTGCGGTAGATCCAGTCTGCATCCTGGACGATGCGTACCTTTTCGGCTGTGACCTCGCCGATGATACGGATTCCAAGGCCTGGCCCCGGGAACGGCTGACGGAATACGAGATAGTCAGGTAATCCAAGCTCCAGTCCGACCTTGCGAACCTCGTCCTTGAAGAGGTTTCTGAGTGGCTCCACGATGTCCTTGAAATCGACATGCTCCGGGAGACCTCCTACGTTGTGGTGTGATTTGATGACTGCGGATTCTCCGCCGAGTCCACTCTCCACTACGTCCGGATAGATTGTTCCCTGCGCAAGGAAGTCAACCTTTCCGATCTTCTTAGCTTCTTCCTCAAATACACGGATGAATTCCTCACCGATTATCTTTCGCTTGCGCTCAGGCTCTGTGACGCCTGCAAGCTTGCTGTAGTAGCGCTCCTGTGCGTTGACACGGACGAAATTTATGTCGAATGATCCGTCTTTACCAAATACACTCTCCACCTCATCCCCTTCATTTTTACGGAGAAGTCCGTGGTCAACAAATACACACGTAAGCTGTTTTCCTATTGCTTTTGCAAGAAGAGCTGCAAGAACTGATGAATCTACTCCACCTGAAAGAGCGAGAAGAACTTTTCCATCTCCGACTTTCTCGCGTACTTCTTTGATAGTATTCTCCACAAAAGAATCCATTTTCCATGTGCCGGCACAGCCGCATACACCTCGGACGAAATTGTAGATCATCTGTGTTCCATTTATTGTATGGAGTACTTCCGGATGGAACTGTACTGCATATAATTTCTTCTCCACATTCTGAGTTGCAGCGATAGGACAGTCTGCAGTATGCGCAACTACCTCAAAGCCCGGCGCAGCCTCTGCAATTCTGTCAAAATGACTCATCCAGCATACTGACTCTGATGGCAGATCCTTGAACATCACACCATTCGCAGAATATGTGATTTCTGTCTTTCCATACTCTCCAACCTCTGGTGTGATCACCTTACCACCTAATTTATGCATCATAAGCTGAGCACCATAACATATACCAAGTACAGGAATTCCCAGTTCAAATAATTCCTTCTGATATGATGGTGAATCCTCTTCGTAGCAGCTGTTCGGACCACCTGTAAGGATGATGCCCTTTGGATTCATTTCTTTGATCTTCTCAATATCAATCTTATATGAGTAAATCTCACAGTACACATTGCACTCGCGGACACGGCGCGCTACAAGCTGATTGTACTGACCACCAAAGTCTATAACTATGACTTTTTCCTGATCCATCTTCTTTCCTCCTGATTCTCTTTTATCTTATGACATTATAGATTACAAACCTTATAACTTCAAGCAATTTTTCATTTATAATACTATTTATTAACATTCTGCATGTGATGACTATTAATCCTATTATAAGCTTGTAGCAAAACAATAATAGTTATATAATATCATTAACAAATCTATAAGGGGGCTTGCATATGAGTTACGAAGTTATTACTATAAGCCGCGAATTCGGAAGCGGTGGACGTTTTATTGGTGAGGAAACAGCCAAAAAGCTTGGCATTGCTTTTTATGACCGTGAAATAATAGCAAAAGTTGCAGATGACCTCGGACTCAGTGAAAAATATGTTGCAGACAGAGGTGAATATGCACCTTCAAAAAACATCTTTTCCTATGCATTTATAGGAAGAGACATAAACGGCAATTCCATCGCTGACCAGATATATTCATACCAGCAGAAAATCATAAAAGAACTTGCTGCAAAGGAGCCTTGTGTAATCGTAGGCCGCAGTGCAGACTATATTCTTTCAGAACGTGATGACGTTTTAAATGTTTTCATTCAGGGCAACAAGGCAGATAAAATTGTGCGCATAAAAGAAATTTATTCCAAATCCGATGATGAAGCAGCAAAAATGATTAAAGACACAGACAAAAAACGTTCCGTCAATTACCGCTACTGCACGGATCAGGAATGGGGCAGCCGCAAAAATTATGATATTGTCCTCAACAGTTCCACCCTTGGATATGATAATTGCATAGACGTGATCTCAAGGCTTTACCGGTAAGATCATTTATCATGACTGTGTGCATATTTTTCTTTGGTTGCAAGTCCACCACGGATATGGCGCTCTGATTTATTTACATCGAGAATCTTTCTTGTCTGCGCTGCAAGATCCGGATCTATCCTAAGCAGCCTGTCGGCATCTGTTATATCCTTATGTACAGTGGACTTGCTTATTCCAAAACGTTTTGCAGCCTGACGCACCGTTGTGTTATTTTCCACTATGTAATTAGCTATTTCTACAGCTCTTGTTTCTATATATTGTTTCAAAAAAATACTCCTGCATTCTCTGTTACTACAGTTTATGCCGGAGTATTTTTTGTATTCATACAAACTTATCCAAATATAAAATTGATATCAAAAACTTAATTTGTCTCTGCTGACATATGTGTCAGAAGCATATAATACAGCCACTGTCCTTCCTGACTTAAATCATCAAGCGTAAAATCATAAGTCTTTTCACAGTCCTTTGAAACTATCGCAGAAGACTCATCCTTATTCGACATATTCCAGCAGACATAACTTATGCCATACTGATCCATGAGACTTACCCATGCGTTGGCCGATTCTATATCTATCTGTCCGTTTCCACTGGCATCCGATATTCCAAACTCCGATACAAAAACCGGAATTCCCTCTTCAGCTGCTGCCTTCAGTTTCTTACGCATATCTTCCTTATGCGTTGCCGCATAAAAATGAAATGTATACATTATATTGTCGTATTCCTTAATAGGATCACTTACCGCCTGATCGATATCCTGACACCAGTCCGGCGTTCCTATAAGGATCACACCATCTTTGTCATAATCACGGATTGATGGTATAACCTCGCTGGCATAGAACTTAACATCCCCCCAGCTTGCACCATTATTAGGCTCATTGCAGATTTCATATATAACATTATTGTTGCCTGAAAATTCTTTTGCCATTTCCGCAAAAAAAGTCTTTGCCTGATCGCTATATGTGTTTGGATTGCCCTCGTTTAACACATGCCAGTCTATTATCGCATACATATCATTTTCCGCAGCATATCTGACACCGTCTTTTACAAGCTTTTTAAGCCTGTCCTTATCGCCACCAGTGCAATAGCCTCCATTTTCATATGTGTACATTGAAATTCTGACTACATTTGCGCCCCATTTTTTTAAGGATGCAAAACATTCCTTACTCACATACTGTGGGTACCATGCTATTCCGTGTGTACTGACTCCGCGAAGCTGTACCTGATTTCCTTTTGCATCACAGAGCTTCCCACCTTTTACGTGTAGTTTACCATTTACTGATGGAACTGCAAAATTACTGTTCGTTTCTTCTGGCTTACCTGCAGTCTGGGCATTATCCTGCCCATCACCGCCCCCTGTCTGCTGTACATTTTCGGTTGTCTGTGAACTTTCGGTTGTCTGCGAATTTTCGGTTGTCTGTGAATTTTCGGAGGTCTGCATATTTTCAGTCTCCCCTGTATCTCCACTTTTGTCGGTGCTCTGTGTATCTTTCACCTTTTCGGTGGAATGTAAATCCGTAACTGTCTGTGTGTTTTCTTTATTATTTTCTGTGTTGCTTTTTTTGATTCCACAGCCTGATAAAATTGCTGATACCATTACTATAACAAGTAATATTGATATACTCTTTTTCATAAGCCTGGATTTAATTTTCCTATTTTATTGATGTGACCTTATAGTCCTGTGCTTCGACTGTCTCTTTAAGCAGGTCATCTGACACCTCTGCATTTAATGTGACAACTGCTGTGCCATCTGTATGGCTTACAACTGCCTCATCTACTGCGTCAAGCGCCTCAAGAGCTTTCTTTACTCTTGCCTCACAATGTCCGCACATCATTCCTTCTACATTTAATGTCTTTGTCATATTTTTTTCCTCGCTTTCTTTTATCTGTTTTATTTTTTTATCCCGCTTAGAATCATATACTTTGCACAAATTTAATCTTAAAGCATTCGTTACCACACAAAAACTTGAGAGGCTCATTGCAGCCGCTCCAAACATAGGATTTAATTTCCATCCTAATAGAGGATACCACAAACCGGCCGCAAGTGGAATACCTATTACGTTATAGAAAAATGCCCAGAATAAATTTTCGTGTATATTCGTAAGCGTTGCCCGGCTCAATCTTATGGCTGCAGGCACATCTATAAGCCTGCTTTTCACGAGAACAACATCAGCCGCATCTATTGCGACGTCTGTTCCTGCACCTATCGCAATCCCTGTATCTGCCCTTGTAAGTGCGGGTGCATCATTGATTCCATCGCCTACCATTGCAGTCTTTCCATGCCTTTTGAGATTACGTATTACACTTTCCTTTCCATCAGGAAGCACTCCTGCAATGACCTCATCAACCCCCGCCTGCTTTCCTATTGCTTTTGCGGTCTGCTCATTGTCGCCTGTGAGCATGACAACTTTTATTCCCATATTCCTAAGCTGTTTTACCGCCTGTGCACTATCTTCTTTTATCGTATCTGCAACAGCTATTATTCCAAGAAGGCTGCCAGATTCTGCAAAAAACAATGGCGTCTTTCCTTCTTTTGAAAGTTCATCAGCTATTTTTCTTATATCGTCTGAAATCTCTGCTGTCTTTTCTATAAATTTAAGATTTCCGGCTGCTATCTCATTTCCTCTCAGGACACCTTTTAATCCATTTCCTACTACGGCAGAAAAATCCGTAACCTCCTCAGGTTCTATTTTTTCTTCCTTTGCCTTCCTTATAATCGCCCTTGCAAGCGGATGCTCACTCTTTTCCTCAACAGCTGCTGCGAATTTAAGCAGCTCATTATCACTAACTGATGGATCAGCCGGAATAATATCGGTAACAACCGGTTCCCCGCTTGTTATAGTTCCGGTCTTGTCAAGCGCAATTATCTGCGTTCTCCCTGCTGCTTCAAGGCTTGCTGCTGTCTTAAATAAAATTCCACTCTTTGCTCCTTTTCCATTTCCAACCATGATTGCAACAGGCGTTGCCAATCCGAGTGCACACGGGCAGCTTATAACGAGTACGGAAATTCCTCTTGCAAGTGCAAACCCTGCCGTTTCTCCTGCCAGAAGCCATCCTATAACAGTAACTACAGCAATAGTTATAACTGCAGGCACAAATACTCCTGAAACCTTATCAGCAATTTTTGCTATTGGTGCTTTTGTAGCCGCAGCATCAGATACCATCTGTATTATCTGTGATAAAGTCGTATCTTCACCGACTCTGGTTGCACGGCATCTGATAAAACCTGACTGATTTAAAGTTGCAGCACTTACTTTATCTCCTGCTGCCTTGTCAACAGGAATACTTTCACCTGTCAGCGCTGATTCATTTACTGCACTGTTTCCATCAAGGACAATTCCATCAACCGGAACATTTTCCCCCGGTCTTACGACAAATATATCGCCACTTTTTACATCATCAATTGAAACAACAACTTCCTTTTCATCTCTGATCAGTGTTGCCGTCTTTGGCGCAAGCTTCATAAGACTTTTTAGTGCATCCGTTGTCTTTCCTTTTGAATGTGACTCAAGCATTTTTCCTACTGTGATAAGTGTAAGTATCATCGCTGCTGACTCAAAATAAAACTCATGCATATATGACATTACCGCATCCATATCGCCTTTAACCTGCGCATCTGTCATTGCAAAAAGCACATATACGCTATACCCAAATGATGCAGCAGAACCGAGTGCAACGAGTGTGTCCATGTTCGGTGCCCCATGAATAAGCCCTTTAAATCCGCTTACGAAAAATTTCTGATTTATTACCATTACCGCAATTGTAAGAAGCAGCTGCAAAAGCCCCATCGCTACATGATTTCCAACAAAAAATGATGGAAGAGGCCAGTCCCACATCATGTGCCCCATAGAAAAATACATAAGCACAATAAGAAAAATAACTGATGCGATAAGCCGTTTTCTAAGCTTCGGTGTTTCCCTGTCGATGAGTGCATCTTTAGCACTTTCCATACTCTCTAAGTTTCCGACTGCCGCCCCTTTTTGATCATTTCCACGTCCTTTTACCGCCGCACCGTATCCGGCTGCCTCAACAGCCTCTATAACCGCCCTGTCCGATGCACTTCCGTCGACTCCCATGGAATTAGTAAGAAGGCTTACCGAGCATGATGTAACACCATCAACCTTTGACACCGCCTTCTCCACACGTGAACTGCATGCCGCACAGCTCATGCCTGTAACTGTATATTGTTTCATCCTTATCCTTCCTTTGATCCTGTTTGATACATATTTGACTATTATGAAATATGTTCTATCCTTGTTACATTGAAATCAAGTCGCTCTATCGCAAATGTTATCTCATCATCTCCCACATTCCTTGTGGACTCAACATATGCCATATTTTTCTTTAAATCAACCTTTGCTGATACCTGATCAAGCTTCTGGAGAGATCTTGTCACAGAATTTTTACAGTTCATACAATGCATGCCATCAATATAGACATTCATGCTTGTAACGATCTTACCGGAAAGGATCACTGTAGGTTCCTCGTCAGATGCTGTGCTTCCGCCACCGCAGCATGCGCCCTCTCCCTTTGCATGTTTTATTGTTTCCTTTAAACCGGCTATGACAAGAACAGCTATCACTGCTACTATAAGTATTGTAATCAAAGTGTCCATACTATTCCTCCTGTTAAAATAATTTTCTTAAACTTCACCTATTTTATTATGTAAAGTCTGCGTTAACAATTTAATATCATTTCATAAGCTTCTGTAATGTAGTAAGAAGTTCATCTATGGTATCATCCTTGCCATTTCTGATATCATCAGCTACGCATGTCTTTATATGATTTGCCAGCAGAACCTTATTAAAGCTGTTAAGCGCAGCATTCGCTGCCGCCACCTGTGTAATTATATCCGGGCAATAACAATCCTCATCAAGCATCCGCTTTATTCCACGTATCTGCCCCTCTATACGGCTGAGACGGTTGACAAGATCCTTGTATTCTTTTTCGCTCCGCTCTTTCTTTCGGTTACAGCAGCAACATTTCTCATCTGCCATAAAGCACCTCCTTGTTATTTGTATCTAACCATACCCCTATGGGGTATCTTGTAAAGTATATTATATACCCCATCGGGGTATATGGCAAGTATCAGTTTTATAAAAGATTTTTGTAATAGAAACAGGCAAGCTGTGTCCTGTCCCTAAGCTGCGTTTTCTCAAGTATCGTACTTATGTAATTGCGCACAGTGCCTTCACTTAAGAAAAGTTTTTCAGCAATCTCTTTATTATTAAGCCCTTCTGCGATCAGTTTAATGATTCCAAGCTCCTTTTCATTTATATCGTACTTTTCCATGCAGCTGTCACTCACTTTTCGCATACCGGCTGGTTCACATGAAGCTTTTAGAGCATCTTTTCCGCCGGAAAACAGATGCGGTATCCGGTCAACTATCTCCGTTCCAAACACTATCTGACCATTGTTTACTGCGCGAAGAGCCGGGGCTATGCTGTCAAATTCCTGCTTTAATATATAACCCTTTGCCCCAAGTGATATCGCCTTTACTATATATTCATCATCCGAAAACGTCGTAAGCAGCAGTATTTTTGCTTCATCATGTGCTTTTAATATTGCCTCAGCCGCCTCAAGTCCTGTCATATCCTGCATGCGGATGTCCATAAGCACAACATCAGGGCTTAAGCTGTCATATAATTCAACAGCCTCTCTGCCGCTGGCACCGATGGCTGAAACCTCTATATCATCCTGCACACTGAGTATCGTGTTTAACGAAAGCGATACAAATTTGTCATCATCCACTATTATTATTTTCATACACTGTTCCTTCCATCTTCTATTTCATAACTGTTACAAATATCATAAAACCATTTGCCGTATCGATCTTAAGGGTTCCACCAAGGGATGCCACCCTGTCTTTTATATTTTTTATGCCTATTCCATGTGCCTCATCTGACATTCTTTCTTTATCAGCGCCAGTTCCATTGTCCATTATCTGAAGCTGGTAAAATGCCGGATGCTCCCTTACAATGACATTTATCCTGTCCCCACAGCTATATTTTACTGCATTATTTACTGCCTCCGCTGCTATGGAGATAAACGCATATTTAATATTTCCCGGCACATCTGTTCCACAATCATATTCAAGTACATAAGTAAAATCATCCGTTGACGGTTCAAGCTGCTTTAGCGCAGCCTTTAAATCAACTGACTCATCATGCAGATCATGCACACTCTTTCTCATACTTCCCATTGCGCTGTCAAGTGTATTCTTAAGTTCAGAAATTGGGAGTTTGAGATTTTCATCATTATTTATTACTCCTATTGCCCCAACCTGTAATATCGATCTTGTGATCATATGCCCGACGTTATCATGGATTTCTCTTGCAATGCGGTTTCTTTCTTTTAGTGTTGCATTATATATCTTCGCATTCTGTGTCTCTATAAGCTGTTTATTTATCCGGCTCATCAAAATATTGTGCTCTGCCGATTCATCACGCATCTTATGCATCTGCGTCTCATTGGTTATGATCATTTCTCCACCATAAAAAAGCATAACCGCAACAGCCGACAAAACAGCTGTTTCAATAATCTCATATACTCCATAACCTCCTGAATATATATTCTGATTCCTAAATCTATAAAAAACCTGAACCACACTTTTTACTGCCACCATAATGCATGCCGCCTTCGACATCTTATACTTTTTCATCCATACCGGCATAATTGCATATGGAAGCATAAAAAAGGCCGCAGGCACAAAAATCCCCATGAAAATATAAAACGCTGTAAAAATATCTTCCAATGTGGATTTCTTTATAATACTTGTCCTTTTTGCAATATTTTCCACAATTCCGGCATCTATTCCCTCACAGATGATGACTCCTGTCAGTATCCATATAACCATCTCCGTATTAACAGGAAGTACCCGTACCATAGCCATCACACATGAAACTATGATCAGCATCCTGCTGCCTAATCTATACATCTATATTTCTCCCAACTTAATTTTTTCTAAATATCCAACAGGTTTTCTCTTAGTTTCGAATGGAATCCGGGCGGTGCCGGGGGCGGGCAGGTATCATGCAGGCTTGATTTGTGGATGAGCCGTGCAGGCGTTAATGCCGCAATAGATGTAGATGCCGGCACAAAAAATTCTCGTTCAAGCCTCATAGTCTTTATTTTGTGATAGCGGGTCGCGGCGCGTTTGATTTTTTGTGCCGTAATAAACAATACGTCTATGCGGCATTTACACCTGCTAGGCGAAGAAACTATGAAAGCCTGCATGATACCTGCCCGCCCCCGGCACCGCCCGGATTCCACACACACTATAGGAAATCTATGTTTCTTATATAAGATTACATCAAATCCTTTTTTCCGTCACTATGACAAATGTCATTTTTTGCCGGTTATGACATTTGACACTTACCAATACTTCTCCCATAAAGTAAACTGTATTTATGAAAATCAATAAATGTACTCCCGGAAATATAGCCAGAATGCTTCGTTTTAAGAAGATTCCGGGAGTTCATATAATCAAAACGGAGGCTTAAAAATGGAAACAGCAAAAAACGCCATAGAAGTAACCAATCTTGTTAAACGATATAAAGAGCTTGTGGCATTAGATCATTTCAACCTTACAGTAAAAAGCGGAGAGATCTTCGGTCTGCTTGGTCCGAACGGTTCAGGAAAGACTACTACTATAAACTGTATACTTTCACTACTTAAATATGATAAAGGCGACATAAAAATTTTCGGAAAAGAAATGCGCCCGGACAGTTATGACATAAAGAAAGACATCGGTGTCATAATGCAGAATGTTGCCGTTTACGATGAACTTACCGTATATGAAAATATAGATTATTTCTGTGGATTATATATTAGTGACAAAAAGCTGCGCACCAGATATGTACAGGAAGCAATGGATTTTGTTGACATATCCGAATATCGCAAATTTTTTCCAAAAAAACTTTCCGGCGGTCTTCTTCGAAGATTAAACATCGCATGCGGAATTGCCCACAAACCAAAGCTTATATTTTTTGATGAGCCGACGGTTGCCGTTGATCCACAAAGCCGCAATAAGATACTTGAGGGCATAAAGCAGTTAAACCAGGATGGGGCAACAATTGTATACACCTCACATTACATGGAAGAGGTAGAGCAGCTGTGCGACCGTATCCTGATCATGGATAAAGGTAAAAGCATTGCACTTGGAACTAAAGATGAATTAAAACGTATGATCAAAAATACAGAAACAATAACTGTCGATATCGCAGGATTAAATGATGAACAGTTAGAAGCCTTAAAAACTTTAAATCATGCATATCAGGTTTCCTATGAAAATAACCAGTTAAAGATCTATTTCAGCGGCGGATGCCACAATATAATCCATGTACTTGATTTTTTCGAGAAGAACAACCTCTCTTTCGGTCAGGTATACACACAGCTTCCAACGCTTAACGACGTATTTCTTGAGATTACGGGAAAGGAACTTAGAGACTGATGAATGGAATAAAAACTTTTTTTCACAACATGAAATATACAACGCTTTGTATGTTCCGTGCAAAAACTTCATTGTTTTGGACACTTGCATTTCCTATTGTACTTGCAACATTTATGTATATTTCCTTTGGAAATCTGTTTGAAAAGGATGAGCTCTTTAAAACTATTAATATAGCTGTTGTTGAATCTGAAAATGATGATACGCTCATGAGCATTCTTAAAAGTCTTGACGTAAACTATAGTGATAAGTCCGGTGATCCAAAATTTTCAAACCTTATCAATATGAAAATAATGGATCCATCTTCCGCCAAAGATGCCTTATCAGACAAGGAAATTACCGGAATCATTTATACAGAGGACTGTTCACTAGTAGTTGATGAGAATTCCTTTAACGCATCAATACTTGAATCAATACTGACACAATATAAACAGCAGGAAGATGTCATTTCAAACATAGCCAAAACAGATCCGCAAAATCTGGAAAATGCCATCACTGCACTTACAGACACAGATACAGCATACACTGAAATTTCATCCTCAGATGGAAGTCAGAGTGAATACAACAATTACTTTTACGCTGTATTTGCGATGAGCTGCCTGTTTTCTGCATTTTCATCAGTCTCATCAACCTGCTGGATGCTCGCAAACACCAGCCCACTTGGCATGCGCAGATGTCTTACATCAACAAACAAAACTATACTTATAATATCTGAATATATAATGTTACTTATTATCCATTTTATAGTTGAATTGATCTCACTTTTATATATGACTGCACTTGGTGTAGACTTCGGAAATAAGTATCCGGCTATCATAGCTACGCTGTTTTTCGGATGTATGATAGGACTTGCGATAGGAATAATAATCGGTGCTCTTCCTAAAGTTAATCAGGGTGGTAAGATAGGCATATCCGTCGCTGTCGGAATGTTCCTTTCTGTAATGGATGATCTTTGCGCAAGCGGAATAAAAGATATGGTAGAACATAAATTCCCGATTGCTAACCGCATAAACCCGGCATGCCTCATATCCGACTGTTTTTACTCTTTGAATGTTTATGAAAACTACGACAGATTTTTCAGAAATATTTCAATAATGGGCCTGGAATCGGTTATTCTTCTTACTGCCGCTTTCATACTTTTAAGGAGGGAAAAATATGCAAGTCTTTAAATCTTTTTTCAAAATTTTAAATAAACATAAAGGACAGACGCTCTTATATCTTTGCATTTTCATAAGTATCATAAGTGTTCTTTCAGCTAACAATGCATTTAACGATACCAGCAGCTATGAAACAACAAAACCCAGATTTGCAGTATTTGATTACGATAACTCGGTGGAAAGCCATGCACTTACCGGCTATCTCAGCAAAACATGCACAAAAACAGATATAAAGAACGATAAAAAAGAAACTATGCAGGATGAGCTTTTTGCCAGAAATGTAGACAGCATACTCATTATCCGTCAAGGCTTTTCCCTTGATGTTGTAACGATCCCGGATACCCGTGCCGCAACTACATTTGAATCTTTTATAAACAGTTTTACAAAGATGTATAACGCATACACTGCCGCCGGATATTCTCCTTCTGATACAGTATCAGCCGTAAACGCATCCCTCGATAAAAAAGCAGCTGTCTCTCTTCTTGGTGGAAAAGATGTAACATCCCACTCAAAAATATACTATGGCTTTAGTTATCTGGGCTGGCTGCTCCTTATTCTGATCATCCTCGGCGTTGCACCTGTACTTCAGGTTTTTTCACGGGAAGAAATACAAAAAAGGATTCAATGCTCTGCTTACAAATTTAATAATTTCAACTGCGAACTATTCCTGGCCTCTATAGTAACCGGTCTTTTCATATGTGGAATTATTTTTATAGTTATAACCATTATTTTCAAATGTCCCACATTATCATTTGCAGGATCACTGTATGCTTTGAATATGATCTGCTATATGCTTGTAAGCCTGTCATTTGCATTTTTAATAAGCAAACTTACAACAAATGATGCTATTATGAACATGATCGCAAATACTATCTCACTTGGAATGGCTTTCCTTTGCGGAATATTTGTTCCCGAAGAGTTTCTCGGTGATAACATAATAAAGATATCACATTTCCTTCCTGCATACTGGTACACTCAGGCAGTTAAAAACATTGATTTCCATCTTCAAAAATCGCTTCCGGATATTTTTATGTGCATGGGAATACAGCTGCTGTTTGCACTTGCAATAGCGATCATTGCAATCCGTATCAGCAAAACAACCCTGCGCCACAGATAATATACACAAAAATTTCCCACATGCTATTTGTGGGAAATTTTTGTTATCTGTTATACTTATTGTAGATGCGCTCAAACGCAGGCATTGACCTCTTTATCATTTCTTCGTCAACACAGTATGATATGCGTACCCATCCCGGACATCCAAATCCATCCGCAGCAACTATAAGTACATCTTCCTCTTTCGCTTTCTCGCAGAATGCATTGCTGTCATCCTCAAGTGCTTTAACAAACATATAAAATGCCCCATCAGGCTTAAAACATTTATATCCAATATTTGTAAGTCCTTCATAAAGCAGATCCCTGTTCTTTTTATATGCACTTATATCGCCGGTCGCTCCCTGGCATCTTATGATCATTTTCTGGAAAAGACTTGGTGCACACACATATCCAAGTGCCCTGCCGGCACCACATACTGCTGCATACAGCTCATTCTTATCGTATACCTCATCCGGTACCAGCACATATCCAATGCGCTCCCCCGGAAGAGAAAGAGATTTACTGTATGAATAGCATACAAGAGTATTATCATAATACTTTGTTACAAATGGGACTTTAATTCCATCGTAAACTATCTCACGGTATGGTTCGTCTGAAATTATAAATATTGGCCTCCCTATCTCTTTTGACTTTCTGTCAAGTAAATCTGCCAGTTTTTCTATGGTTTCCTCTGAATATACAGTTCCTGAAGGATTATTCGGAGAGTTTATTATCACTGCTCTTGTATGTTCATTTATGCGCTCTTCAAGTGCAGCAAAATCAATCTGAAAATGCTCTGTATCTGCCGGAACCTCAACAAGCCTTGCGCCTGCCGCATTTACAAAAACCTTGTATTCAGGAAAATATGGTGCGATTGCGATAAATTCATCATACACATCACTTGTAAGTGCATGAAAGCATATAGAAAGTGATGCCGCTGCACCCATTGTCATATAAAAATTATCCCCTGTAAAATTTGTTCCGTGTGTGTTATTAAGAAACTCAGCTATAGCGGCGCGCGTTTTTGCATCTCCCTGCGCAGATGTATATCCGTGAAGCTCCACCGAATCATAATTTGTCACCAGCTCCTTTATCGTGTCATTTACGATCTGCGGAGCAGGTATGCTTGGATTTCCGATAGAAAAATCATATACATTTTCCCTGCCGACTATTTCTGCTCTTTTTTTGCCATACTCAAAAAGCTCCCTTATTGCAGAGCGCACACTTCCCAGCTGATACATACTTTCATTTACTACCATGTCAATCTCCTTTGCCTTATATATTCAATCTATAGTTTTATTTATTTGCATGAAATTCATCAAGTCCCATTCTGCGGGTTGATTCTATATTTGTTTTTAACTCTCCCGCCGACATCCTCAGCGCACCAAGACTCATAACCGTCTGCTGCTCAAGTCCATCCGATGTTGCCACTGTGACTTTATATTTATCCCTTATCCCGAATACCATTTTTTCGATAAAAGCATCCGCTGTCTCATCCTGCTTTGTATACACAACTTCTATGTTATGATAAGTTTCATGCTTTCCTGCATTTCCTTTTACTTTGTAAGCATCAAAGACAAGTATCAGCTTACATCCCCGGTATCCCTGATAATCTGATAAAATATCTTTCAGCTTGTCCCTGGCCGAATCTATATTTATCCTGGAGAGTTCTTTTAAGTCATCCCATGCAAATATTATATTATATCCGTCAACAATAATATACTCTTCATCCGGGGCTTTCTTCGGATAGATCGGATTTCCATGTTTATCATGCTTTATGGTACGTGGTTTACCACTTAAACCATCATACTCATTTTTCTTTCTGCCGCTCCATTTCCGTCTCTCCTGATCTGCCACGTCATTTTTACTCATGCCAAATTCCCTTGCATACACATCTGCAAGCTCTGCATCAAGCTCAACCGATGACATTTTGGATACTTCCTTTTCCCAGCTTGCACGTCTGCGGTTTCCTGCAATCGCTTCAGCATCCTCCGCTGAAAAAGTATTTTGCGTCCTGGCATTTGCAGAAAGCGCCTCTTCTGATTCATCCCCATTATAAACATATGGAAGATGCATATGCTGTGATACCTCATCCCACGGCACAACATATCCTGAGCCATGCGCACAAAATACCGAACCAGTTGGATTTCTGAAATCTTCCTCGCTGTCATAATGGATTTTTTCTATAACTTCTTTTGGATTATGGCACTCGTCATATCCCCACAATTCAAGTGTAAGATGTCCCAGTCCCTTCGTATATGCATGCACAAGACTCACATAATCCTGCATTGTTGCCACTGGGGCTTTTCCTGTAATTGAAGCCATCTCCCTCGTTCCATTTGTAGAAAATTCGGGACTTTCTGTTTTTGCTGATCTCTGCTCCAGATCTGTCATTGCTCTTCCAACATATTCCATCGGCACCTGCAGCACAAAGCTGTAATATGGCTCAAGCAGGACACTTTCCGCAGATTTTAATCCCTGTCTTATTGCACGATATGTCGCCTGTCTGAAATCACCGCCCTCTGTGTGCTTTATATGTGCACGTCCGGTAAGGATCGTAACTTTTACATCTGTAAGGGCTGAACCTGTAAGTACCCCCTTGTGTTCTTTCTCCTCAACATGTGCTGCGATAAGCCGCTGCCAGTTTTTATCCAGTACATCCTCACTGCACGTTGATGTAACGGTAATTCCGCTCCCCCTCTCAGCCGGTGACAAAAGAAGATGTACCTCTGCATAATGCCGTAGCGGTTCAAAATGTCCTACACCCTCAACAGATTTTGCTATCGTCTCCTTATAAACTATGCTTCCCTGGCCAAACGTAACAACCACTCCAAATCTGTCTTTTATAAGCCGAACCAGAACCTCCATCTGCACCTGTCCCATAAGCTGAACGTGTATTTCTTTAAACTCTTCCACCCATACAATATAAAGCTGTGGGTCTTCTTCCTCAAGCTGCTTTAATTTTTCCATAAATGCCGCCGGGTTCACATCATCCGGAAGTATCATTCTGTAATTTAAAACAGGCTCTAGTATCGGCATATTCGACTGCATTCCATCACCTATTCCCTGCCCCGGAAATGTGGAACTAAGTCCTGTAACTGCAACAATTTCTCCTGCCACAGCCTCATCAACAGTTTCATATTTTTCACCCGAATACTTTCTGATCTGATCTATCTTTTCAACCAGGCTGCCTGCTGTTCCATTACTGTCATGTCCGCTGTACTCTATTTTATCCCTGACATGCACCATGCCTCCTGTGAGCTTTAGGAATGTCAGTCTGCTTCCTCTGTCATCCCGGCCTATCTTATACACACGCGCCGAAAACTCCTGTGGATACTCCTTTTCACACATAAATCTGCCAAGCCCTTTTATAAGTGTATCAACACCTGACAGTTTAAGTGCCGAGCCATAAAAACATGGAAATATATATCTTTTTGCTATCTTCTGTGCTATCTGTTTATCCGGCAGGCTGCCACTTTCCATATATGTATCGAGAAGCTGCTCACTGCACATAGCAAGTTCTTCGAAAAAAGCGTCTGTGCTTTCATCATGTCCGGCTCCATCTGGCTGATCTGCCTCAACATATGTAGAAAAGCTGATGCAGCCATCATCCAGCTCATTCTTAAGCTCAGCCTGCATAACATCTGCATCAGTTCCCGGCATATCCATTTTGTTTACAAAAATAAAAGTCGGGATATTGTAATGCTTTAAAAGTCTCCACAGTGTTCTCGTATGTCCCTGCACTCCATCCGTTCCACTTATCACAAGGATGGCATAATCTAAAACCTGAAGTGTCCTCTCCATCTCAGCTGAAAAATCCACATGTCCCGGGGTATCCAGCATGACAACGTGCCATTTCTGTGATGTATTGTATTTATCAATATCCAGCCTTGCCTGTTTTGAAAAAATAGTTATTCCACGCTCACGCTCCTGTGCGTCATTGTCTAAATATGCGTCCTGATGATCCACCCTGCCGAGTGAACGTATCTTTCCGGTATTATAAAGCATTGCCTCCGAGAGAGTTGTTTTGCCGGCATCAACGTGAGCCAGAATACCTATTGTCATATGTGTATTTACCATATTCTATCCCTACACCAGCAGAAGAAAATATCTCCCCAAAGTGTTTTCTCCATTCCTCTTCTAACGATTACATGAGGATCAAAAGATATTTGACCCTTTATTCATAACAATATTATATTAATTTAATTATCTGCTGTCAAAAATTACTGACATTTGCTATAACATTGACAATGTATTTTGCCACATTTATAATTAAGTTTGAAAATTAAATTCCGAAAGGTTTTGGACATATGAATAAAAAAGAAGTTCTTGAACTAAAAAGAAGACTGAAAAAAGATCAGGCTACATTCACACGTCTGGTTGGCTGCTATGTGGACTGTAACCACGAAAAAATATGCAAATTCGGCAGTAAATTCCTCACTCTTGAGGAAGAAGAGTATTATAAATATCTTGAAATCGCAAACAAAGTTCTGTCCGGCACAATAGGAAACAACCTGCTTGACCTGTCCTTCCCACTTCAGGAGGAAGAAGTAGGTGGCAGACAGCAGATCCTTATGGCTCTGCGTGACAGCGATCTTGAGGACGAAACTTTACTTGACACATACTATGATCTGGTCATTGATACATATGATGAAGCCGGAAACTATCTTATCCTGCTGTACCTCGACAGCTATGATGTGATGACTCGCACAAGGGACAATATAAATGTAGACGAATCAGAGGAAGTGTATAAATATATGCTATGTGCTATCTGTCCTGTTTCTCTTTCAAAACCTGGTCTGGGCTATCTCGAAAAGGAACAGCGCATAGGACCCCGTATCAGGGACTGGGTTGTCGGCGCACCAGACACAGGATTTTTATTTCCTGCCTTCAATGACAGAAGTACCGACATCCATTCTACACTTTTTTATACAAAAAATACCAAGGAGCCTCACTCAGAGTTCATGACAAACGGACTCGGATGTGGTGTAGAGCGCACTGCCACAGAACAGAAAATGGCCTTCCACTCTATTGTAAGAAATGTACTCGGTGCTGAAGATGAAAGCACCGATGATGTAATGCTTGATATACAGCAGAATCTTTCTGAAATGGTTGACGAATATACCGAAACCCATGATGACGATGCTGATCCGTTTATACTCGACAGTGAAGCTATGAACAAAGTATTAAACGACTGCCACGTATCTGAGGAAAAGATTTCCCGTATTGAAAAGTCTGTTACAGAAGCATTCGGGGACAAGCCTCCTGTCGTGGAAAATGTGATCGATTCAAAAGCACTTGTTGCAAATGAAATCAGGGTTGAAAAGCTTGCACTCGAAAGCCAGGTTGGTGAACTTACCCTGGAATTAAACGAAAAGACCGCACAGCTTGAAGAAAAAGATTCTGTCATCGAGGAAAAAAACAGCCAGATCGAGGAACGCACAACCCAGCTTCTCGAAAAGCAGGAAGAAATCGATAATTACGTTGCAGAAACCAAAACCTATGATGTAGTTTTACGTGTAAAACCTGAAAAGGCTTCACAAATACACTCGCAGGTCATAAACGGAGAAAAATGTCTTGTCATTCCAATGAAGGATAACGAAAATGCAACAATAAATGGTATAAATACTACATTATAAATACTCTGACAGCTAAAAAACAGCCGCATCATACCTGTATAAGTATGATACGGCTGTAAATATTACCAGCTTAAAACCTCGTAACCATCTTCTGTCACAAGAACCATGATCTCCCACTGCGCTGATGGAAGTCCATCATCTGTGTAAACTTCCCAGCCGTTCTTGTCATCGACATAGATATCTGCTTTTCCCATGTTTACCATAGGCTCAATTGTAAATATCATTCCCGGAGCCATAACCATATCTGTTCCACGCTTTGTATTGTAACCAACCCATGGTTCCTCATGGAATTCAAGTCCTACGCCATGTCCACCGATTTCTCTTACAACTGTATATCCGTTTGCGAACGCATGGTCATGCACAGCCTGACCCATATCGCCTAAAAATCCCCATGGTTTTACTTCCTTAAGTCCAAGCTCGACACACTCTTTTGTGACATCAACAAGCTTTTTCTTTTCAGGACTTACATTTCCTATGCAGAACATCCTTGATGAGTCAGAAAAATATCCGTTTAAAATAGTAGAACAATCTACATTTATGATATCTCCATCCTTTAATATAACATCCTTTGACGGGAAACCATGACATACCTGCTCATTTAATGAAGTACAAACACTAAATGGATACCCCTCGTAATTGAGCGGAGCCGGAATTCCTCCCATATCTGTAGTCATATCATATACTATTTTATCAATCTCAGCCGTATTCATACCCTCATGGATATGTTCCTGTATGTAATCAAGAACTGCAACATTTATCTTTGCGCTCTCTTTTATTCCTGCTATCTGATCCTCATTCTTTATAATATCATGTGTAGGAACCTTATGATGCTCTGCTGCAAGACATGCAATTTTATTGTCAAATGCAGCATGACATGACTTATATTTCCTGCCGCTGCCACACCAGCAGGGATCATTTCTTCCAATTTTAAATGCCATAATAATCTTCTTTCTAATGTGAAAGTGTGACATTTCCTATGTCAACACGATCCCACAATTTTTCATTTATTTTATAATCAGTTTTTTCAAGGAGTGCCTTATACCCATCCCCCGAAATATCATAATCAGTCGTTTCCGCATTTTGAAGCTGCGCATAAATTTCCTGATATTTCTGCGCAAGAGCTGCTTTCTTCATAGTCTCTTTCAGATCATCCTCTGTTATTCCAAGCGCACTCTGACCATCTATATCTGTAAGGTCAGACCAGAAATCACTCTCGCTGTTTTCATATGCATCAATATCTTCCTGAGTCAGTTCGATTCCATCGTCAACTGCCATCTCGTAAAAGATTTCATCATGAATAAGCATATTTACCGCTGCATTCGATGCTGCAACCCGCACAAATTCTCCATCTATATGCAGATTCCAATATTTATTTGTATTATCCGGATCGTATACCACTGCCTGTTCTTCAACAGTTTTCTCCTCGTATGCCACATAATATGCCGCATCCTTAAGTGTCAGCTTCTGATCATTAACCTGCACCACAACATCATCCAGATGATCTTTGTATGTGATCTTACTATTCTGGATCCTATGTCTGTAGGCGATAAAGCCGGTAAGGGCAACAGCTATCAAAAGAACTACAGTTATCATATGTTTTTTCTTTATTGACAAAGCTTTGCCACCACCTGATTGATCACCTTTCCATCTGCTTTACCTTTGAACTCCGGCATGATAGTTTTCATTATCTGTCCTTTGTTCTTTGTTGCGATAACATCTGCAAATTTATCAGCTATAACCTTTTCTATCTCTTCAGCTGACATCATTGCCGGCGCATATTCCTCAAAGATAGCATATCTTGTATTATATTCCTCAAGAAGGTCTGTCCTTTCCTTTGGACATGTATCGATCTGCTCTTTTACGGATTTCATTTCTTTTAAAATAACTTTATTAACAAGTTCCTCAGGAATGTTGTCTCTGCATCCCTCATCTATTGCTGCTTTCTTTGCCGCTGAAACAAGTGAAGAAATTGCGTCCTTTCTCACCTTGTCTCTTGCCTTCATAGCTGCAATCATATCTTTTTGTAATTGTTCCATCTGCATGGTTAATTCCTCCTGATAACTTTATTTGTTACTTTATATATGCTAAAATGCCACGGCCGCCACCGTGGCACTTCATATCTAATTATTATAACAGACGCCTGATCGCCAGAATTGTATGGCACTGTACTGATCTGCCATCTGTAATTCCTGCCCTGGTAGACTGTGCTTCAACGATTCTTCCACCTCCGGCATATATTGCTACATGTCCAGGATAAACGACTACATCCCCCGGCTGGATATTATTAAATGAAACAGCCTGGCCTACACTTTTGAATGCCTGTGAATATCTAGGTGTAGAAATACCAAAATGTTCATATACTTCATGTACGAATCCTGAACAATCTACTCCGTCCGTAAGGCTGTTTCCACCCCAGACATATCTTCCGCCTACAAACTGCTCTGCATAAGCTACCACTTCACTTCCTGAAGTAGATGATGATGTAGAAGGGTTTAAGTCCTCTGTAAGGTCTGCATTGTCCCCACTGAGTCCTCCGGCTCCGGCTCCTCCTCCATCGTAGCTGCCTGATGAATCATCTGAAGAAGAAGCAGAATCATTCGAAGAGCTTGAATTGTTTGCGGCCGCCTGCGCTGCCGCCTGTGCTGCTGCCCTGTCAGCTGCTTCCTGCTGTTCTCTTGCCTGTCTTGCAGCTTCTGCTGCCGCAGCTGCTTCCTGCTGCCTTATGATCTCACCCTGTGTGCTGATGATACTCTTGTAGTTTTCAGCCTGCTGCTGTGCTTCTGCCAGCTGGCTCTGATACTGATCTGATGTATCTTTTAACTCAGCTATTTTTGTTTCTAGTTCACTCTGCTGTGCCTCGTACTGATCCTGCAGATCATTAAGATCTTCCATGTCCTTGTTGAGCTGGTCGCCAACTTCCTGCACATGCTGCACGGCCTGCTGGTATGACTCAAGAAGATCCCTGTCAGATGTATAAATATCTGAAACATACTCAATACGGTTTAACATATCTGATATTCCATCAGCTTCAATTATCGCAGTCCATAAATTATCATCTGAACTGTTCTCATACATAAACTGTATTCTCTGCTTCATCGCATCATACTGTTCCTGCTGCTGCTTCTTTGCAGAATCAAGCTCTACCATATTGTCCTCTATCTGTGACTGTTTATCAGCAATATCTGTCTGCAGCTTCTTCTGTGCTGCAAGAACAGTATCCAGTTCGTCTGATTTTGACTTGATGCTGCTGTCAACTGTAGCCTTCTGGTCTTTTATGTCATTGATCTTGTTATTGGTATTATCAAGATTATCCTCCGCCTGCTTTTTCTTTTCTTTTGCAGTCGTCGCCAATACCTGGGTGGTATCTGATTTTATGTATTTTCCAAGTAACGAACTATCAACCATAGGTCCCATAAAAGCAAGTATAAGAACTAATGCTGTACATATAAAGCGCTTCCAATTCTGATTCATAGTATCCTCCTGTCTTTATCTTTGCATATATTCCTATTGTGGCACAAAATCTGTTATTTTTCCACTATTTTTTTGTAATTTACATAATTTTCCACTATATGCAGAAGTTTTGACGTAATTACCTGCGAAAAAAATATCCCCGGAAATTTTCCGGAGATATTTTCTAGCTGAGTCTGGCTATTATCAATCTGTCATTTTCTTTTACCTGATCTGACGAAAGATCATTTATTTTCATGATGTTTTCGACGGTTGTATGATATTTTTTTGCTATATTCCACAATTTTTCATCTTTATGGACTATGTATCCGGTCAGACCGGCTCTTTGTTCTCCTTCATCCTGTCCGGCACACTGCTCCACCTGTGTTATGACTTCCATATCATCCTGTACAAGTGCCAGAACACTTATACTCAGCGTAGCCTTTACTTCGTATTCACTGTTGTCCATAAAATTTATCTGCACCTGATCTGCCCTGGCATAAATTTCCCTGTATGTATTTGCATCTATCCCTGGTATTTCAACGAATTGTTCAAATGCAGCTGTATCTGTCTGCATTTGTATCGGGCAGGTATCATTTTCTACCACGTTGATCGATCTTATGACAAGATATCCTGATACAATTATTCCATTATCACAATTTTTAACCTGCTCTACCTGTACAACACATTTATTCCCACAGGTCCTTAATATTCTGTCGGCATTTGCATCTCTGTAAAACTGCTCCATAACCCTGCATTTAGTTTCATTTTTCATAAGCAATCTGGTCTTTTTTACAGTTTCATAACACGGACGCACATTCCCTTTTATAGAATACATATCCCTTAATACTGTTATCATCTGCTGCTGCCATACTTTGCCATCTACCGAAAGTGCTGCTTCTATATCTACCTGCCGCATTTCCCCATCATAATCATTCTCAACCTGTACCTGCTGCATAACAGTCTGTGCCCTTATCCATACAATGCACGATTCATCAGCATTATCACAATTTATTTCATTTGTAAAATTTTCTACTTTTTCCTGAAAACATATTTCCTGTTCCTCACTGAGATAGAGAATACATGCATGTAACTCCGCACTTATCATTATATGATTATTTTCATAACCATATTCCATATTTCTTATATCAATAAAGCTGCATAAGATTTTCCATATATTCGGCTTTGTCTTCGGCAGCTGGATCTGTGAATGTACCCTGATAACATCCCGGATATCGCCTTTAAGTTCAAGCATTGGAACATCCTCCGACATCTGCTGGATATCAGATGAATCCACTCTTTGAGATATCGCCGCAACCCCTTCTGTCTCCACATATACCTCAAGATCAATAAGTCCTCTTACAGAGATTTTTCTCGAATTGATTATTCCTACGGACAGATCATTTATTTTTGCATATACTCTTATGTTGTCATTGTTTTCTATCCCATCGAGCGTGATCTTTTCCTGAAACGGAATTATATCCTTTATTGTTTCAACTTTCTCACCTTCATTGTCACTCTTATATAAAACCTCAAATTCTATATTTCCCGTAACCCATATAGTTTCTCCTGTCTGTTTTATATCATCGGTCTTTACCATTCCTGTCTGACATATGATTTTTTGTACATCAGGTTTATTATCCTTTATCACATAGTCATCATCAAATGTAACCAGCTGTATTTCCTGTGCTTTTTCTATATTCTGTTTAACGTCTCTTGTTATAAGTTCCACAAAAATTCCCCCGTTTCAAATATCGTATATAAATACATATTCGAAATGGGGGAAATTTATACCAACTACTAAACTCCAATTAACAAAGCTTCATTCTGATATCCTTTGTTATGATATCTGTGTAACTGAATGATAATAACTGTGGTGGATTCTGTTCTGTATCATCATCAACCAACACTGTGAAGACACTTGGATAGGCCTCCTGGATCACACCTTCCTGAATGTCGACCTTATTACGTCCACGATCCAGCTGAATCTTAACTCTGTTGCCGCACTGCTGATGAACTGATGCCCTGACTTTGCTGATATCTGCCTGTTCCATTTTATGCCTCCTCAATTCTGAAATTATAACTAAAATCTAAGTTCTAGTTGTTTTAGATATCGTATATACAATATCTAGTAGCTTTAGTATAGCAAAGTGTCAAATTTTTTACAATAGAGCATAAGTACCACCGCCTGAATTTTTATGCATATTTTACATAATTTTAACCTCAAATACTATTTAAACACAACAGGCATATCACATAGTTCAGTTTTCACAACAATATATGGGAAATTTTGTTGATTACTTACAGTTTCATTCTCCGAAGGCTCAATTAATTTGGTTTCAAAGTAGATTGCCTTATTTTCTGCATACATCTGTACGACACTGATACTATACCCTCCAGTTTCCTTCTGTCCATATCCCCTGGCTATGTATAAATATTCATTATCTTTGTATGTAAGTTTCATATCATTCCCCTTTGCGTCCTCTATCTGTGATTTAAATTCATCCGGAACTTCATCATTTCCCAAAACCTTATACTCGATCATGCGGCCTTCCTCCGTTTCTCCCAGGCCTGCCGAGCATCCACATAACAGCATAGCAGCCAGCATAATGCCGCCAATCAGAATCTTTATTGTTTTTTGCATAACTACCCCTTTCATTTTTATACTAAAGTGCGTATAATATATACTACTGAACTTATATTAATAGTATGTACACAAGGGGAGAAATATGCGTTCAATATTTATAGTAATCTATGTATTTCTATTTCTGCTTCTGGGACTTCCGGTTCTGGGACTTATGTGGATAATAGGAAAATTCAACAAACCATGGGCAGATATGGCACAGCTTAGGATTGTACAATGGGCATTCCGATGTATCATTTTTATGAGCGGCTCAAAGCTTGATATCCGCGGTGAAGAAAACATTCCAAAAGATGAAGCTGTACTTTATATCGGCAATCACAGAAGCTTTTTTGACATAATCATCACATACTCAAGATGCCCTCGTCTTACAGGATATATTTCTAAAAAAAGTATATTAAAGATACCGGTTTTAGGACTCTGGATGAAACGTCTCCACTGCCTTTTTCTGGACAGAGATGACATAAAGCAGGGGCTTAAGGTTATCCTTACCGCAATAGATGAGGTAAAATCCGGAGTTTCGATATGTGTATTTCCGGAGGGAACACGATGCAAAAATCAGGATGACCCTGCCGAGGTACTTCCTTTTAAAGAAGGCTCTTTCAAAATCGCCACGAAAAGCAAATGTAAGATCATACCTATAGCAATAACCGGTACTGCCGAAATTTTTGAAGATCATCTTCCATGGGTTCACAAAAATAATGTCACGATCACTTATGGAAAACCTATAGATGTCTCCGGATTATCAAAAGAAGAGGCAAAGCATCTCGGTGCATACTGCCGGAATGTAATTATTGATATGCTTCATGAATCAGCTTCAAAATAAATTTTTCAGGACTTCACATATATAAATCATTATAAGACATACATAGCGCACAAAAATCCGCACGCTGCCATGGCTGTAACAGCCAGACAGTGTGCGGATTCTATATATGCTGATAAGACATCTGCTATATAATATGTAATTCAGATCATTTCAGTATCAGTACCGAATATGCCGGCATTTCTGCTATACCGTCCTTATACTCCGGAGCATCCTCTGACGTCTGGAGCATTGCCACAGCATCGGATACGCCAAGACCTGACACATCCGCTTTGGCATTTTCCTGTGAAGTATTAAATATCATCACAACCTTCTGACCATTATATTCTCTTGTGAATACACATAACTTATCGTCCGATAACGAGCTTTCAAATGTATTTGTTCCTCTTGCGATCTCCGGGAAAGCATTTCTTATCGAAATAGTCTGTCTCACAAAATTATAAATTGAATACGGATCATCTTTTTGATCATCATAGCTTCCATTTTCCTGCTCTACATTTCCGGCTCCCTCCGGATCATCACACATTCCTTCAGCACTGCTGTCATCACTCCAGAGCATTCCAAGCCTCTTTTCCGGATCATTTGCAGCTCCTCTCATGCCGATCTCCTCGCCGTAATATAAAAAGGCATTTCCCGGCATAAGCAGGCTCATGGCCTGTGCCATCTTTGTGCGCTCTGATGCATAATCTCCGTTGTAATAGCCTGCACTTCTTCCCATATCATGGTTTGTATAAAATGGCGCATTTATATATGAATCCGTATATTTTCTTATCTCCGTATCTATATCAGTTATCGCATTTGCATATGTAGTGGCACCATTGTTTGAAAGTCCGTTAAGCACTTTTGCAATATAACCATCCTGCTGTGCCATATCAAAGTCAAACATACTGTCTATGCCGCTTCTATAATATTTTGCATATTCCCTGTATGTCGTCCAGCCCTCACCTACAACATACGCATCTTCCTTTTTACTTTTTATATCACTCACAAGCCATGCCAGATCATCTATCGACTGTGTCTCATCACTGTCATTATAATGTATTACCGCATCAAGCCTGAATCCATCAACGCCTCTGTCGATCCAGAAACCAACTACCTTGTCTATCTCTGCCCTCACTGCCTCATTCTCTAAATTAAGATCCGGCATTGAATCTACAAACTGTGATTCATAATACCAGTCCGTTCCCTGAAGCTTATTGTAGCCAGCCTTAACTTCACGGCTGAAATTATAATACTCGACATATGGACAGACCGCTGCATCCGGTTCTTCATCTGCTCCAAGACTTTTTATATACTCTGATGCCGCCTTAAACCATGGATGTTCACTAGACGTATGGTTTATGACGAAATCTATAAGCACATTGATTCCTTTATCATGGCACTTGCTTATAAGATTATCCAAATCATCCAGCGTTCCATATTGAGGATCAATATCCTCATAATCCGTTATATCATACTTGTGATATGATGGTGACGGCATAATAGGCATCATCCATATCTCATTGCATCCAAGATCCTGTATATAATCAAGCTTCTTTGCAAGTCCATTTAAATCCCCTATTCCATCATCATTACTATCGTAAAAGCTGTGTACAAAAACCTCATAACAGGTTCTGTAATTATCATCTATGATATCCGCTTCATTTTTGGAATTAAGCTGCTCCATAGAAGTAGTCACAGCTGCCTGCTGTGTATCAGACTGTGTATCCTTTTTTGATGATGCACAGCCAGAAAGCATCGACACCATTAATGCTGCTGTAAGTGCTGCTGTAAGAAATCTTTTTTTCATATTCATTTATATTCTCCTTCATAACTGCTCAGTACCTTCACAGTTGCAAGCCATTTTCATATCTTTTATAGTAAACCGTACTTTCTCATAATAAGAAAACCGCCACACATGACGTGCAGCGGTTTAAATAATCATTAACCTTTAACAGCTCCTGTAAGTCCATCAACATAGAATCTCTGCATAATAACAAAAAGTATAGAGATTGGTATTGAAACAACAACTGCTGCTGCTGCCCATCTTGTGAACCATCCGTTAACAAACTCTTTTTCAAGCATATTGTAAAGGAGAAGTGAAACTGTCCAATACTTATCGTTTGGACCAACGATAACCTTTACAAATACGAAATCAAGCCATGGTGCAAGGAAAGCTGTAAGTATTGTGTAAACTACAATTGGTTTACTGAGTGGAAGTATGATCCTATAAAATACCTGGAACTGGTTACATCCATCAAGGATGGCAGCCTCTGTAAGCGATTTAGGTACTGTATCAAAGAATCCCTTCGCAATATAAAATCCTGTTCCTGATCCTGCTGAATAAATAAGAATCAATGAAACACGAAGCATGCTTCCCTCTGTAAGTCCGATAGCCTTTAAGATGAAATATACTGCAACCATTGACATGAATGCCGGGAATAATCCGAGGATCATTGCAATGTTCATGAAAGGCTTACGCATCTTAAATCTGAGTCTTGACATACAATATGACACTGAAAGCACGAATACTGTTGTAATAAGGCATGAGAATATCGCAATAATAAGCGTATTCATAAATGCTCTAGGGAAGTTCAACAGTGTTGTCTCCGTGAACAATCTTGCGTAATTACTGAATGTAAGTCCCTTAGGGAAGAAATATGATGTATATGCACCACTCTCTGCTCTAAAGCTTGTCATAACGATCCAGAAAATCGGAAACAGCCAGATGACAACGAGAATTCCAAGTATAATATGAATAAGCGAATTCTTTGCTACTTTTTTAGCACGTCCTGCAGACACAGGACTTTTTGTCTTTGCTACACTACTCATTACATGAATCCCTCCTCATCCTTATATGATTTTGTATTTCTATATGTTACAAGCGCTACTATAGAAAGAACAACGAATGTCAAAATACCAATAACAGCACCGATGTTGTACTCCTGATTATCAATAGTCAGCTTATACAGCCATGTAACCAAAAGATCCGTCTTTCCTGCCGTCTGTCCGACCGGAGTAGGCTTTCCTGCTGATAAAAGGTAAATAACATTGAAGTTGTTAATGTTTCCTGTAAACTGTGTGATAATGTATGGTCCCATAATGAACATTATGTATGGGAGTGTTATCTTAAAGAAAATCTGTGCGGCATTAGCTCCATCAATTTTTGCAGCCTCATAAAGCTCTGAAGGAACGTTCTGTAATACTCCAGTCACCTGAAGCATTGTGTATGGTATACCAACCCAGCAGTTGATAAGGATAACTGACACTCTTGCCCACATTGTGTTTGTCCAGAATGGAAGAGGATTATCTATCCATCCCCACTCAAGCAGAAGGTTATTGATAGCACCCTGCTGCTGGAATAACTGTCTCATAACAAGAAGTGAAACGAACTGTGGTACAGCAATTGAAACAACAAAACATGTACGCCAGAATGCTTTGCAATGTGTCTCTTTACGATTGATAACAATTGCAAGGATAAGTCCAAGGAAGTTACAAAGGAATGTAGCAAATACAGCCCAGCATATTGTCCATCCTAAAACTCTCCAGAATGTTTTTCCAAGTGTTCCTCCAAGTCCAAGCACCTGTTTAAAAGCACTAAATCCTGTCCAGTCAAATAAAACAAGATGATCTCCCTTGACTGAATAGTTCGTAAATGCCATCGGTATCATGAACAACAGTGGCAAGATTGTAAAAATTAAAATTCCCATAATTGGAAGGAACATAAGTGTTTTGTGTAAATTTTTATCAAATAAATCTTTGACGTCTGCGCCAAAGGAATTGATTTCTTTCCCCGCTTTTGCAAGGCATTCTGCCTTATATGCACTTTTCAAATTCTCAGTCCACATATAAATAAATGCAACTGTGATAAGAATTGTAGCGACCCCATATAACAGTATTAATACTGAATGATCTCCATCAACGTACTCATAAATCTGCTTCTGCTCGTTAAATACCTCTGCCTGCTCTCTCCATCCAAGTGAAGGAAGCATAGAAAGGCAATAAACACCATTTGTAACCATAAATACTATATAGGCAATCTCCATTGCCAGAAATATCAAGCCCTTTATAATCTGCTTGTGTGCGATATTTCCCAATCCCATTATCAATGCTGATAATTTAACTGTAGCGCCACCTTTTGTGAGTGCGTTCTTTACAGTGTACGGTGTAGCAAATTCCGAAGTCTTTTTCTTTTTGTTTGCTCCTATCATACTTTTCCTCCAGGCATATCACATGCCAACTCAATAAACTAACATATTCCAAGGCTCCGGAAATTCCGAAACCTTGGAGATGAATTTAAATTGATAACCTCTATAACAGATTACTTAAGTGAATCAGCAAGCTGTGTATTGAAAGCTTCTGTCTTCTCAGCTGCGTTATCATGTGTAATCTGATCCTCTGCACCATTTACGAATGAATCACCGAATGGTGTAGCTGCATCCCAGTATCCCTGCATATCAATGATAGGCTGTGCAACTGAGCAGTTTGTAGCAACTTCTGCCATTGCTGATGCAACAGGATCTGCTGCAACCTCTGCATTTGTTGCAAGATTTGTATTAACAGGTGACTGGCCTCTTAACTGGAAATGTGCAAGCTGTGCATCTTCGCTTCCAAGATAAGCAGCAAGTTTAACAGCGATTTCCTGATTTGCACAGTTAGGGTTAACACCAACTGCTTTAGATCCTAAGAATGCTTTAAGCTGGCAGGCTTTTCCACCGATGTTTACTGTAGGAAGGGCTGCAACACCAACATTTTCCTCACCAATTGCATCTTTAACTGCCTGATAGTTCCAGTTACCATTGAAGTAAGCGTTGATAGAACCATCTTTAAGTCCGGCAAGACCAAGTGATCCATCATTGCTGTCCATTACGAAGTTTGGATTTGCGAATAAATCAACGATGTAATTTGTAACTGCTGTAGCTTTGTCTCCTGAGAAATCATATCCAGCAGCTTTATCTGTTCCGTCTCCATAGATTGTACATCCGTTTGCTGCATAGAATGCATTTAAATACCAGCCATTGTCAAATGGGAATGATACTTTTCCTTTTGTAAGCATTGTATCAAGGCTCTTTACATCATCCTCAGAGAATACTCTCTTGTCATAGTACATAAACCATGTATTTGATGTATAAGGAACTGCATAGATTTCTCCGTCATATGTAACTGTAGCAGCCATAGCCTCTGAGTTAGAGCTCTTTACATATTCAGCTGTCTCTCCACCTAATTTAGCGAGAGCGTTAGCTTTTACTAATGCTTCGATCTGATCGTTTGCAAATAAGTAAACATCTGCTGCTGCCTTAGGATCCTTTGTAACTACGTCTTTTGCATCAGACTCTGATGTTGTAACGTACTCAAAATCGATATCCCACTCTGTGTGCTCTTTAGCAAATGCCTCACACTCTGTCTTAAGCCATGCACCCTGTGCATCGTCGAGATCCTCTGAAGGTCCCATTACAGTAATAGTAGTTTTGCCTGAATCAGATTTAGCTGACTCTGTTCCTTTCTTGTCGTCTGAGCTTCCGCATCCAGCTACCATAGTAGCTACCATTGAAGCGCAAAGTAATGATGCTAATACTTTCTTCTTCATATCGTTTCCTCTCCTTTTTTTAATATAAATTATAAAAGTATATTTATATAAATTGCCGGGCAACTTATATCGAATTGATTATCTGCGGTACACTGCCGCAAGATTTCTGATCCACGCTCTTCTGTTTTCGTCTAAAAGCGCTTCTTCTTCTGTAAGTCTCCATCTCCAGTTCTGACCAACCGTGGACGGATAATTCATACGGGCTTCGCTTCCAAGTTCGAGTATGTCCTGCATCTGTACTATCGCAACATCTGCAGTACTCTGGTAAAGCAGCCTTATCAATGCATTTGGAATCTGTGCTTTTTTATCTATATTAAGATACTCATATAAATATGCCAGCTCATATTCAGTCTTATCACGAAACGAACCAACTATCGTTTCATTATCATGTGTGCCTATATATGCGGCAACATGATTGTCTGTGTAATTGTGTGGCAGATGTTCGTTTGTGGGATCTCCGTCAAATGCAAACATCAAAACCTTTGTACCGATCCATCCTGTTTTATTGAGAAGTTTTTTAACTCCCGGAAGAAGACCTGCCGATGTGTAATCATCTACCATTGCAAGATCGCCATCTAATTCTTCTTTGATGGCATTGATAAGCTTCTTGCCCGGTCCTTTGATCCATTTGCCGGATGTTGCGGCCTCTTTCTTATCATATGGCACTGTATATATCTTTACCATGCCGGCAAAATGATTGATCCTTACTATATCGAATAGTTCTTTGTTCACACGGATCCGCATTCTCCACCATGCGAAATCATCTTTTGCCATGTTAGTCCAGTCATATATAGGGTTTCCCCAGACCTGGACTTTGTCGGAATATTTATCTGGAACCGCTGCAGCAACACATTTAGGTTTATCGTTTGCGCATATCAGATAATTCTTTCTCTGCGTCCATACATCAACACTGTCAAAGCCAATAAAAAAGGCTATATCTCCTATTATCCTGATGCCCTTTGAGTTCGCATATTCCCTGAGTTTGTACCATTGTTCAAAAAACTTAAACTGGCAAAACTCCCAAAAACTGATACTATTATAATTCTGTTTTCGGTAATTTGCAAGCGCAACCGGTTGCAAGTTCTTATACTCATCTGGCCATTCCGTCCAATTTTTGTCTAAATTGTCGGTTTTTAATGCCATGAATAGTGCATAATCTCCAAGCCACTCGGAATGTTTCTCCTTAAATTCCCGAAAATCTTGTGCATTTGTGTCAAATCTTTCAAATGCTTTTTGTAGAATCGAGCGTCTGCCATGATAAATTTTTTCGTAATCAACCTCTGATTTGTCTGTTCCCCAGTTATACTCAAGTATTTCTGATCTTTCAAGCAGTCCCTCATCAACCAGACGATCCAAGTCTATGAAGTAGATATTTCCTGCGCAGCCGGATATAGGCTGATAAGGACTGTCTCCATAGCCGGTGGGTCCTACTGGAAGAACCTGCCAATACTTTTGTTTTAAATCCACCAGCAGATCAACAAATTCATATGCCTCTCTGCCTAATGTTCCTATTCCATATGGAGATGGAAGACTTGCTAGGTAATTGCGAAACAAGTTCGCAATCCTGACTAAAAAGCGGTAAGAATCCTGC
>OLQH01000575.1_pt1 | contig 38370 bp, 34 predicted proteins | sample 1672671 | NCBI WGS metagenome assembly OLQH01 (sample SAMEA3136712, study PRJEB25190) | human gut metagenome
GACTGTTACTAATAGGTCGAGGGCATAACCAAGCAAGGTGATAGGAAAAAGGATGGATTCTTTGTATGCAGTTTTGAAGGTATAGGAAATACAGATGGAATGAGAGGCAGCACCGGTTGGTGTTGTTTTTTTCTATATGTAAATCTACGGAAGCACAAAAGGAGTATTACAGAAGATGAGAGAAAAAGGAAACCGTCTGGTTCAATATGTACCGGATTATACAGTATTTGATCTGGAAACGACAGGAATCAGTGCAAATATGGATGATATTATAGAAATATCTGCAGTAAAGGTGAGAAATGGTGTTGTACAGGATACATTTTCAACGTTGGTGAATCCTGGGAGACACATTCCGGCACAGGCTACGAAAGTAAATGGAATTACAGATCAAATGGTGTCAGAAGCGCCATTGATCCGCGAAGCAATGACGGAGTTTTTGCGTTTTGTAGGAGAGGATATTCTGGTGGGACATAATATCCAGTCATTTGATATGAAATTTATTTATCGGGAAGTGGAAGAATTATTTCAGGAGACAGTCTCGAATGACTTTATTGACACCTTGCATATGGCAAGAAAATGCGTTCCTGAATTGAAACATCATCGATTGACAGATCTCGCTGAGCATTTTGGAATCAGTTCTAAAGGGGCGCACCGGGCTTTGAATGACTGTGTGATGAATCAGAAGTGTTTTGAGGAGATGGCAAAGCTTCAGAAAAAATCGGAAGTGTTTGTTTGTCCGAAATGTGGTGGAGAGATGATTCGAAGAAACGGAAGATATGGTGAATTCTGGGGATGTGGAAATTTTCCGAAGTGCAGATATACACAGAATGTATAAAATCCTGCCGGGAGTCATTATGAAACTCTCAGCAGGATTTTCTTAGATGAAATGTTATTCTTCAAATACAATTTCAACTTGTTTTACAATGCGGTCTTTGATCATATCGTAGGAATAACCACTCTCCCGGAAAGATTGTTGAAATTCTTCATATTCGGGTTGATTGTTAACATCCCGGTTCGGGTTTACAGGAAGTTTAAAATAGCAAATTTGAATTTTAGAAACATCATGATCTTGAATTGCAATAAGTCCGGTTTTATCTGTCATATGTTTTCCGTTTGCATCGTAAACAGCATAGCCATATTGTTCAAATGGTGATAACAGTGTGTCAGTACTACTTTGTTCCACTTCTTCGTTATCTTTGGATTCTTCATTACCTTTGGATTCCAGAGAAATTGTAGTCAGTGTTTTTGTGGCGGAGATCAAAGTAGTTCCATTTGGCAGTTTTTCGTTCAGTAATTTTTTTACAGTACCGTCTGATTGGACAGGAGTTTCAATCTGAAATTCAAGTGGTTCGGAAAAATAGATATACATATTTCCGTTTTTAGCTTCCTCGGGACTATATTGAATTCCAGAAATTTTCCATTCTGCGTTATACGTATCTTTTGAGGTGTTTTCTCCAAGTATCTGATGAAACGAACCGATAAATGTGTGATCGTCAGAAAATGTTCCAGAGAGGGAAACTCCTTGTGTGTAAGAATTCTCAGGAAAGCTGGAATCGGTCCATTTTCCCATCAGATAAAGGGAAGAAATACCATCTGGATCCACTTGTGCTCGTTGGCTTTCTGGAAAACCTTCTTCAGATGTAATCTGGACACTGACATAAAAGTTCTGTGTATCACAATATGTCTCGGATAATGTGAATGTGTATCCGTCAGATTTCTGTGAGTTATTATTGGTCAGAGGCGTAGCGTGAGTATGCAAGTCTCCGGAAAAGATTTGTTTGTTTTCTATCTTTTCAAACAGGTGTAAAAGGTCTGCTGCAAGTGATGGATTAGAGTGTAAAAATATAGCGCTCAAGCAGAAGAAAAAAGCAGCAGCACAAAATAATCCTGCGGTATGGCGAATCATTTGTTTACGATGAATACCGTGTACTTTTTTTATGTTGTTTTGAATTGTTCGATTGAGTTTTTCTTCCGGGATTTCAATGGTATCAAAATCAAGATTCATAGAGATAGTCCTCCTTTAATTTTTGTTTTAATTCATTTCTTCCACGACTCAGGTATGCTTTGACAGAACCAGATGGAATACTGAGTGTCCAGGCAATCTCATCGACTGTCATACCACTGAAGTATTTTAGTAAAATAGGAATACGGTATTTATCAGGAAGTGTTTCGATAGCGGTTTGCAGGTCAAAATGTTCGACAGATGGAATCTGTTGATTTGCTGTGGAAGCATGTGCAGAATCTATAGAGGAATCCTCCTGTGAAAGTGTGCTTAGGGCTTTTCTACGATGATCATGAGCTGTGTTGATCAGCACTCGTGTAATCCATGTCTGAAACAGAGACGCGTTTTTCAGCGTTTTTATCTGCAGATACCCTTTGAGGACTGTGTCACCTACAACATCTAAAGCATCCTGTTCATTTTTTGTATATAGAAAAGCCATTTTGTACAGATAGGTACGGTGTTTTTCAATCAAGTATCCATAGGCAGTGGAATTGCCACGGATTGCTTTTTTAATTAGTTTTATCTCATCTGTGTCTTTACTCATCATATAAACAGTATCCTTTCTAATACAGAAGCGCCGGCAGCTTTTGTATTTGTTTACATAGGTTAGACAGAAATTTAGAGAAAATGGTTACAAAAAAACAGAAACTGCCGTAAATTGACAACAGTTTCTGCTTTAGAGGATCAGCCCTTACAATTCAATAAATCCGCTTTTATTTTCTCCGTATGTAAAATATGCTTTTTTGTCCTCCGGTTTTAAGTAGATCGAGATTGTATTCAGCTCATCAGAAGAAGCACCGTTTAAGAGACAAGACTCCCTGACTCTGGAGACAATTTCTGTTTCCAGATATTCCTGATCCTGATATTGAATAAAAAAGTTTATGGTTTCTTTGGATGCAGATGTCTCAGCAATAGGGGATTCAATTGCTGTGGTCTGCCTTTTCAGTTTTTTCTTATCCAGACGTTTACTCATATGACAAAGCCCTCTTCTCATTTAGTTTCTATATTGAATTATAGTACTTTCGAAGATAGAAGTCAAAAGGGGATTGGGATTTACGGTTACTGTGAACAGCAACGAGTTATGAATTCAGCTGCCGCAGCATTTCCAGAAGTTCGATATCATCTGATTTTAACTTCAGGTTGGAAGAATAGTGCTTGCCGTCCGGAGAAGTTACATTGATTTCTATGATCGTATCTTCCTTTAATGCGTCTGCAGAAACTGCATTCAGAAAGAGTGGAAATTTAGGGTGATTGTTTCGAAATGTCTGGACACTGCTGCGAAGCTTCTGAAGCATTGCCAGTTGATTAAAATTTAATGCCATGTTAGTACTCCTTTAGTTTTTCTTATCATAGCCTAGTTTATGCAGAATGGCAAGAGTGATGCTAAAAATGAGGAATATTATATATAATTAAAAAATTAAAAAAAATTAAAAAAATTTGAAAAAAGGGGTTGCATTTTATGAAACCGTGTGATATTATAATTCTTGTCTTGAGGGACACAAAAAAATAAAGAAACATGCGGGTGTAGTTCAATGGTAGAACACCAGCCTTCCAAGCTGGATACGTGGGTTCGATTCCCATCACCCGCTTTTTTCATGCTCATCTTTATGCAGATGAGCTTTTTTATATCATGTGCTTACGCACATGATAGCCTGCAGCTGATAACTGTTGAAGTAATGCAAAAACAGCCGCTGGATGTTTTAAACATCCTGCGGCTGTCTTTTATCCCATATTTAATTAATTAAAACAGATCTACACGACCGGAAAATTTGTCATTAATGACATAATATGCAGAATATTCTTCTGGCTTTATGTAAATGCTTACCTTCTTAATTGTGGAAGCCTTATGTCCTTCTGATATGAACTGGGCTTTTACTCTCTCCTCAACAACAACTGTATCAACTTCATTATTCTGATACTGTACGATCAGCTGTGGCTTTACCTCTGCAGCTTTTGCAGCCGCCTTTACTACAGTTTTCTTAGCTGTTGCTTTTACCTCAGCAGCCTTCTTTGTCACAGTTTTCTTAACTGCTTCAGCCTTTTTGTCCACTTCTGCTTTTTTAGCTGTCTCTACTGCTGATTCTTTAACAGGTTCTACTGCTTTTGAAATTTCTTCAGCTTTCTTTTCAGCTGCTTTTGCAACTTCCTTAACTGTCTCTGCTACCTTTGCTTCTGTTGCTTTTACACTAGCTTTAACTACCTTTTTCTGCATCATAGTTTCCTCCTCATGCACAACTATTCACATACTAAAAACTTTTCAATTGCTACTAATGCCTCTTGCTCATCCTCACCCTTTGTAACGATGTCCACGGACATACCTTCTGAAGGATTAAACGCCATAATTCCCATTATGCTCTTCGCATTAATCTTTCGATTATCACTCTCCAATGTAATTTCGCTGTCGAACTTGCATGCCACTTGAACAAGCTCAGCAATTGGATTGTCATGACCTTCAGAAACATTTGAAACGACAATACTTTTCTTACTCATATGTTCTCCTTATAATTAAGCCTTTTCACACTTTATTACTATAGCTCATTATCCATTTCTTTTCAATGCTTTAGCATATTTCTGTTAAACTTACACTAACATATATGCTTTTTAATTAATAAATCTGTCATTATTACAATAGTATACTATTTCAAATATGTTATAAAATGATATCCCCCACTATAAAACATGGCATCTGCATCCTTAAAGCTTATTGATTCTGTTTTGTCAGTATCAGGATTATAATAATATAAATATCCATCTGATGTGTAACCTGTAACAATAACCGCATCATTATTTCCTGTCATCGCAAAAACCGGATTTCCCTGACTTACATAAAATAATATTTCCTCTGTGTCAACACCCTGCAGGTCAAGAACATTTGCATCTGCAAGGTTTGACCTTAATATATCTACACCCTTTTCTCCCGAGTTAATAAGTTCTGTGACACTTACCGATACGTCATTATATCCAAGCATGGCGCTTATAGCCCTGATCAATGATGATGAGCCCTGGTCTGTTACATTCGCAGTAATATTTTCAAATGGTGAAACAGCATTTTTTCTGGCTCTCATCCATACATACTGCTGCTTTGAATCAATAACAACGCCAAGTCTGTCATTCGCTTCTTTTATGGCATCAGATATGTTATCTGTCGCAAGGGTAACATCACCTTTTTCATACACATAATATCTTTCTATAGCTTCATCTTTTTCTATATCTACAGTATCATCCCTGTCCTCTATAATGTCCTGTCCGTATAATAGCTTTACCTTGGATGTATCTATTTCTTTAGAAAATGCAATCTGCATAACTGATAGTTTCTGTTCGTCACCTGCTGTGGAAATATATACTTTATCCGATTTATCTGCCTCACGGTTCATTATCGTATCACTTCCTGATGCGGTATATACTCCGTTAGATGCAGCGATCAGGTTTACATTTATTGTATAATCATCTATTGCTATACTATCAACATACCCGCTTGCCGGTGTGTATTCTTTAAGCTGTGTCTGGTCTGTGACATCCATTATGACAATACTGTGCATAGGAAATGTAGTATTTCCCGCCGCATCTGATATAACATCTGCTGCATTTGCCACTCCATATATAAAATCATTGCCGATGAAGCCAAGAGGTCTTAGATACTGGTCATCACCTTTGTTTATCTTTATAACTTCCTTTGTTTTCAGATTCATGACACTCAGTTCTGTTGTCGAATACTGGCTGTCAACATCAACCCATGAAAAATACTGGTTATCGTATGATGTTGCATAGCATCCCGCCTCAAGATTTTTAACAATTTTTTCTACCTTAAGACTATCCAGTTTTATCTCATATACATTTCCTTCAAACATGAGATAGAGGATCCCATTCTCGTTTACATATAACAGTTTTCCCATCTCCGCCTTCAGGACTTCATATGACGACTTGGAAGGAATAAATGCTTCCTCCTCTATAGTATGTGCAAGGCCATCATAATGATATACGCATGTACCCACTTCGCCCTCATGGTTTCCCCTGTTCATGTATCCATACACGATAAAATCTATACTTCCTGCTTCATCCACTGAAACTATTTTTATATCATGCTGGTTCCAGTTTTCCCGGATATCAATCCCCTCCGGACTTCTAAAGCTGAATACCTTCGTCAATTCATTGTTTGTCTGATTATACGAAAAAAGATCTCCCTGCTGCACAAAGGCAACAACATTTTCTGCTTCATTTGTCTTATATTCTACTGAATCATCCCTTATTCCCAGCATAATATTTGTTGGATCTTTTGCAAAACTATTCTCACTGTTAAATATCTGATTCATTGTCCTTTCATAATTGAGTACATACATTCTTGTATCTGTCGGTCTCAATCTAAAGTATTCCTCTACATTATAATACTCTGTCTCTCCACTGTCTGTCACATGTGATACAACATAATCTATCGTTATAACATCATATGAATCATTTATTTCCTTGAAAGCGACAGATGCATCCCCGTATTGCTCACATGCAAAATCACCCCATGTGATCTGTTTTGACGAACTGTTAAGGTTCACATAATTTAATGTATTTGTATCACCTGTCGTACTTTCCATATATGTCGCAACAAACGTTTTTCCATCGTCAGCAAATGTTTCGTCATGAAATTTAAGTGCAAATTCAAGTGATTGTTCCGCATTGTTTCCACTACATTGCATAACTCTCGAATAATACTTTATAGTTTCATCACCCGACTGCAGCTTAAATATTATGAGATATTCTTCATCCTCGTTCAAAACATTTGGAATAGTTATTGAAGAAGTAATATGGTTATCAGCCACATTGTAATCCTTAAGCTCCTCTTCTGCCACAAGCCTTTCAGAGTCCATGCTTCTTATCTGGTATGAAATATCATCTATACCCATAGCATATGAGGCGATAGATATATCAAGCTTCCTGTCACCTGCAACCGGTATTATAGAATCCCGCATAAGCTTTTCATCCATATCATCAACATAGCCATGCGCCTGATCTATCAGATTTCCGCCGCTGTAAAAACTTATAACAGGCAGCCTCGCTGCTGCCATTGTCGTCGTCATATCCTTGTTTCCCTTGTTTGTTGTTATCCCAAATAATATAATTGCCACAATAAATACTATAACAAGTACTATTGGTTTTATCACTTTTTTGCTCATATCTGCGCCTTATTATCCTATCATAATCACCAAAATCTTCTGTATCTGCGAAATCTGCACCGCCTTCTGCAGATTTCATTGTCAAGCAGTATCCGGGTCAATGAGCAAAGGATACATTTACTGCTTTGCTCACTCATAAACATTCCTGATATTCTTTCTGCCTCAAGTGCTATCATCTGCCGGTCCGGTTCCTCATCATAGATCGGACTACCCTCATATTCAAGTTCGTCACAGCGTCTTTCTACCGCAGATTGTATCATAGCTACTTCTTTCGGATAAGATTCTTTTACCCTGATCAGATCTTTTTCGTATTCATCCTCATTTTTGTAATATTCCAAAAAGGGAAATGTTCTATAAAATGGTACCATAAACGTCCCCATACCTTTTATTATTTATTGTATGCAGACATTCCATATTGTTTACAATAATGTAATTTTTTACCACATTATCTGCAAATATAATGACGATATAAATACCACAGCTCCAGCTATCTTTAAGCCTGATATCTTTTCTTTTAAAGAAACGCTTGCGATTATCATCATCACCAAAAGCGATACATCGTATATATATGCTGCATAATTTCCTGCAAGCGCTGCTGCCCTGGAATAAAAATCTTCTGCTGCCGGTATTGCAAGAGCTGCCAGTATCAGAAACACTCCATCAACAAATGACATATTCCTGATTTTTTTCATGCCGCCTGTTGCAAATGTAACGATCAAAAGAACCACCAGCCCTATGACAATGCATATGAATTTTACTACATATTCGTCAATTTTTCCAGCACCATACTTTACCAGTAAATCCGCTGTGCTTATAAGAATAGCCGATAGAACAGCATATGCAAGCCAGCTGCTTTTCTTTTTTCCACCTGACTGCATCGTTATAACGACTGTTCCTAATACCATAAGTCCCATAACAACCCATTGTTTGATATCAGGCTTTGTTCCAAAAACAAAAATTGCTGCTATACCTGTAATAACATAATTGCATTTCATAATAGGGATTGCATTTGTCGCCTCTCCCTGATCAAGTGCCCTGAAGAAGCATACTGCAAAAAATCCGGCTGCTGCTCCTGCTAATATTATAAATATCCAGCTTTTCTGTTCTATATAGCTATATTTATAAGCTGTTATACTGCCGCTTGTCCTTATAAAAGTTACTATTGCATATGTGATCCCCACAACGCATCCAGCCAGTGCAGGATCAGTCTTTTTTGTACCTGCTTTTGCCAGAACCGGTGAAACCGCTATGAGAAACGTTGCTATACACGCCCATATAATTCCTGTCATAATAAATCCTCTGTTTTATTTCAGACGAACCCGGTACATCAGGCTTTTTCCAGTCTGATATCCCGGGTCTGAAATTTTATTCATGTGTTAATTTGTTGTATTTGAAGCACGGCCGTCTGCTGTACTCTTGTCAGTTGTATTCTGATCTGTCTGGTTCTGGTCTGTTGTCTGCTGAGCCTGCGAGGTCTGATCTGATTGTGTCTGCCGGTCATCCGTCTGATCTTCTTCTGCTTGTCCTTCCTCGGCTTGTCCTTCCTCTGAATCGATCTGGTCTGCATGTTTGACGTATTCAGAGCTTACATATCCTGTCTGTCCGTTATAATCAACCTGTGTCCAGCCATTATCTTCTGAAAGAAGCTTAAGCTGTGTACCTTCCTTTAAGATAGCAAGGATTTTCGCATCTTTGTTTCCCTGTTCTCTCAGATTTACCGAACCCGTTGTGATAACATAGACATCCTGCACGATATTTTCTGTATTCTGTCCGCCTACAACATATGTATTATCATCTGTTGTTGTCTCTGATTCACTTACTATTGCAGCCGGTTCCTGTTCATCCGGACCACCTGAATGCTTTGAAACAATAACAAATATCACTGCTGCAATAACTGATATTAACGCTATACATATTGCAAGGAAGATAATTCTCGCAATGATCACATCTTTTCTATGGCTTGGTTTCATAATAATCTCTCCATTTCATTTTCGCTCCGCTCATTACATCATGTGCTTACACACATGATACGCCTTCGGCTGATACACATGCGCATTCGCGCGGATATAATTCGCTCCGCTCATTATATCATATTCCCTCTAAAATAAAAAGGGGTCTTACAGTACTGTAAGACCCTTTTATTTCAAGATATTAATACTATGTTATATTTTACCAATAATTTTTTATTCTGCTACTGCTTCCACTGAACATTCCTAATGCTGATTTGATTTCAGACATAACTCCCGGACAATAACACTCAAGTCCGATCGTGAACATTATTATAAGTGAAATTATAACAAATATAAGAATTGCTGCTGTAACAAGGTGGACTAATAAGTTATCACTCTGCTCTGATACTACAGGAAGTGCTTTTACAATTGCTACAAATCCCCAGATATTGATTATAAGTGAGAAAACACCTCCCCATGCAGGATTGATAAGTATAATTATAAGTGCAACTACCATAGCTGGTGCAATAACTATAGATCTTACAGATACAAGACAGAGTGCATTCTTAAATGTCATATTGTTTTTTGCAATAAGATTAAATCCTAAGAGAAGACCTGCAAGCATTATGCTGAATATAGCAGAAAGAAAAAGTGTTCCGAAAAATACTTTTACATATGTAAGTCCTACTGAAGATCCTGCAAATTCTGCAAGATTTGCAAGTGAGCTTCTTGCTTCAAATACCATTCCAAGGATCACTGCAAGCACAGCCTGGACTATAAGATATCCGATCGCAAGTGTGAACTTTCCAGACATAACGTACTCTTTACCTGCTGTGACAGGTTTTTTCCAGACATTAAGTGCTGTGTTTAAAAATTGCTTGAAATAGTCAGATGCAGCCGACTGCTGTGGTGCCATCTGCTGATACTGCTGCTGATATTGCTGTGGTGGTACCTGCTGATACTGCTGCTGTGGCGCCTGCTGATACTGCTGCTGTGGTGCCTGCTGATACTGCTGCTGCGGCGCCTGCTGATACTGCTGCTGCGGCGCCTGCTGATACTGCTGCTGTGGTGCGGCTGACTGCTGCTGTGGTGCGGCCTGCTGAGCCGGATCGATCTGTGGTGCTGCCCCCTGGCAATTACAAACTTCACCATCTGCTAATGGCTTTCCACATTTAGTACAAAAATTTCCCATTTTTCTTTCCTCCTGATATTAAAAAATATAATTAGAACCAATTATTGTAAGATATTGTTGTAGGTATTGAGTATCCGTTGGCAATAAGCCATTTTCCATCAACATATTTAAGAAGCATATCTGTGCTTCCTGATGTGGACGCAGATCCGTTTTTAAGACTTCCTGTCCACCAATCTGTCGTCAATCCTGTATTTGCATCATTATATCTGATAGAAATCGAAATAAATACTTCCCCCTCTTCTATATATACAGATTCTACATCTGCATCTACATTTGAGAGCGCAACTCCTGTAATTCCATCATCTTTTGCATATGCATAAAATGAACCGGCAAAATAATTTTCATATTCGCCTTTAGCATCCTTTGCTGCATCATCAGTAAAAATATCTTTTATGGAATTAAATTTCTGTCCTGTTGATGCTGCATCAATAATCTGTTTCATATAACCATATGCTGTATCAACAATTTCTTTCTGGGAATCCTGATCTATTTTTATAGAATCCACAGTATAGTAGTCTTCATCATACTCTACATCATATGTTCCTTTTGAACTCTCAAAATCTCCTGTTTCTATATAGAAAGTATGTGTTCCTTTAAACAGCTTATCTATTGTATATGTTGTGTACGAATCTGTATCTTCATCAATATACTTCTCCGGTACCTCAACATCATCCATATATAAAGTTGTTCCGCTTGGGACCTGGACAGTAAAATCACTTACAGTATATGAATCAGAGCTTATTTTCCATGAATCAAATAATAAAAACTGCTTGCTGTCTTCTTTATTCATGAAAAGCTCCAATTCATCATCCGATGATGCGCCACGTTTTCTGTATTTTATCACAGCATCCGCTGCGATACTGCTTTCACTGGCTTTTACCGTGTATTTGTTTACTTTTAGTGTATCTGAACCATTCACCGCCTTTACAAACATATCTTTATTTATAAAGTCAGACTCATCCATATCCATCATATCATAGGCAACGTCCCAGTCTCCATTTATTATTGCCTTAAAGTAATCTGTTGCGACATTCTGTGCACTGAATGTATTTTTTCCAACAACAAAAAATACAACTATAGAAGCTATAAATGCGACACTTAAAATTCCAGTTACAACAGCCAGTTTGTTTACCTTAAATGGTTTCTTTGGCGGTTTCTGCTTCTGCACAGGCGCATAATACTGCTGTCCCGGCGCCTGATATTCCGGCATATTCTGCTGATTTGGCATCTGTGGCTGTCCATATATATTTTGCTGTGTATACGGCTGTGACTGAGTCTGTTCACCTGCCTGTACCGACTGCTGAGGTTGAACCTGTTCCTCTGGCTGCACATATGCCTGTGGCTGAACCTGCTCTTCCGGCTGTGCGTATGCCTGTGGCTGAACCTGGTCTTCCGGCTGTGCGTATGCCTGCGGCTGAACCTGTTCCTGTTCCTCTGGCTGCGCATATGCCTGTGGCTGAGCCTGTTCCGCTGGCTGCGCATATGTCTGCGTCTGGGTCTGTTCTTCCGGCTGTGCATATGCCTGTGCCCCATTTTGAACTTCTGCCTGTACAAGTTCAATATCCGGTTTAAAATCATTATCTACTGGTGGTACTACTGCCTTGTCTTGTAATTTAGTACCGCAAGATCCACAGAACAGTGCATCGTCATCATTCTTTGTTCCGCAATTCGGACAAAACATATTTATACCTCCTTATTTTACATCATATTTTAATTGATTATTTTCCTGATATGTTCTGATAAACTCTGCGTTTTTCTTTTCGAGATCACTCAAAGAATCATCCGTCGCGGCTGAATTTACAGTATACCAGCTCTTTGTAGCAAAATAATCGTTAAGTTCTTTTGAATCAAATACATACCCATATCTTGCGTATATCTCATTACGGGCATATGTAAGTTCCTGCGCTGTAAGTCCAGAGAGATCTGCATCCGTAAGTTCTGCTGAATTGCTTGTCGGAAGTATATAACCATTTGGATCATCCATTTTAGCTGATCCTGTTGTAGTCTGTGTTCCGTCTGCAGCCTTTGAAGCATAATCATCAAGCTTATAGTCTTCTACAAAATCTACCTCTGTCCCACTATCAACAGCTTCCACAACTGATGTATCGCTCTGTTCTTTTGCACTCGATGAATGACCACCCTTTATTCTGACCAAAACAGTAAGTGCTATAACAGCAATTGTAAGAATCACAAGAATTATAATAACAGGTACAAATACCTTATTACTTTTATTATTGCTTTTTTTCATAGTAGCTCCTTTCCAAAATCTTTATCAGGCAAAATGCCTAAAAGTATTTTAGCAGACTTTATTATATTTTTCCATACAAATTATAAACACTTTATAAACTTATAGCATTCCCACACACCATGTCTTATACTTGTGGTAAGGTAACGTCCGGGGCAGCTGCGCAGCCTGTCTGCGTATAGTCGTTGCCATAACAAAGCATATGAAGTCAGTAATTCAGACCGGAGGTAAAAATGGAACATAAAACAAAATTTAAGGATTTATCATTTAAAGGAAAAATTGATTATATATGGGATTACTATAAAATCCCGATCGCCGCAGTAATTCTTATACTTATTTTTATTGTTTCGTTTATTCACGAAAAGCAATCCCAGAAAGACTCTGTACTTGATGTTTTGTGTGTCAATTCACAAAGCGATGCCGATACAACAGATGTCATGAACAAATTTCTGTCAGATAACGGATATGACACATCAAAATCACAGATAACATTAAACCAGAATATTATGCTTGATATAAACAACAGCACCGATTACTCACAGATTGCCGCACTTACTGCATACTACAATGCAGGCGAATATGATATAAGCATTCAGGACAAAGACACTTTTGACCACTTTGCCCCTGGCGGTGTCTATGCAGATCTAAGAGATTACTTATCCGATGACATACTTGAAAAATACAAAGACAGCATATTATATATCTCTGATGAAAACAGCAGCGAAAAATATCCGTGCGGCATAAGTCTGTCATCTGATAATTGCACATTACTGCAAAAAACAAATCTGTATGACAGCTGCATACTAAGCATCTGCCATACAGATTCAGACAAAAAGCTTGTAAAGTCTTTTTGCAAATATATCCTGCTTTAAATTTACAGGCTATTTTTATTGGCTATTTCTTTAGTTTCATCAGTCCACCAATATAAAGTAAGAATGCGCTCAGCGTAAGCGCTATAAATGAATCCCGTGCATATTCCCATATTACCCAGTACGGAACCCCTATTATTACCGGCAGAAGCAGAATAGCTGTCGGTAATAACAGATGAAGGAATATATTTATGATCATATTTCCTTCTGTATTTCTCTTCCATTTTCTGGCTCTTATTATCTCAACTATCCCTACAAGAACAAGTGCTATATATATAAGATTGATTATCATATGGCTGTCTTCATATGCATATGGATCAAGTTCTTTTGTCGCATGTCCAAGCAATGTGAGCATAACTTTGTTTGAAATCTGATCCATCAGATCATTCGTGACCAGATAATCGTTCGTATCAGCAAGGATAACTATCCCCATATCACTTTCCGGCAGAAGATACATGCTTGACATGTAATTCTGGGCACGTCCTGAATGGTTAAATACCGGCTCTACATACTCATCCGTATACAGCCATCCCATTCCATATTGATATTTTCCACTCTTTTCAGTCGGCACCCTGTTATATAACATAGTGCTTATTCCCTTTTCAGATACAACACCATAGCCTCCGCGCAAAAACATCTGGAGATATTTACCCATATCAGCTGCGCTTGATGTGATATATCCGGCAGACTCTGTAGCCCATGAATCCTCATCCGGGAATTTAGCTGCTGACGGAAGATTTACTCCAAAGTAATTTCTATAACCCTGTATAAGTCCATTTTCCTTAGCTGTTCTTTCATCTGCGGAAGTATTGTACATACCAAGCGGCTTTAAAATATTTTTTGTCAGATATTCATTATACGTCTCACCTGTAACAGACTCTATAACTTTTCCAAGCAGATCATAATTGATGTTTGCATATGTATACTGTCCATTTTTGTTTACGATCTTCGCATTTCCAAGATGCTGATATACACCAAGACCGCTTGTGTTGTTAAGCAGCTGGCGTATCGTTATTTTCTTTGCATCTGACGGATCTTTGAAATATTTTTTTGCATCAACATACCTGTCAACAGTATGTTCAAGCCTTAAACTTCCTTCTCTGGAAAGCTTCATGATGCATGATGCTGTAAAAGACTTGCCAAGTGCTCCGACAACGAATGGAGTCTGTGAAGATTTACACTTTCCATAATTATCAGAAAAAAGTATTCCTTCCGAGTCGACCACCATAACAGAAATTCCGGGAACCTTATAATTTTTCACCGCTTCATTTAATATATCATTTACCTCTGTGTACTTATCCGCATAATTATCGTTTTCCATTCTCGGCATAATATCCACAAAAAATCCTGTGAATACCGCCATAAAAGCGGCAATAAGCATAGCCCTTGGGATCGTTCCAAAATAATATCTGTAATTCTGATATGATTTCGGCGCAAGCTCTTCGGTTCCATCTATCCACACTTTTTTATTATGAGCATACCAGCCGCAATCAATTACAAGCACACATACCAATTTTACTGTCGCACATAACAAAAACGAATATATGAATCCTTTTGCAAAGCTTCTTGCTCCTGCAAACCACATCATAACGGTAAGAAGTACAACCGACAAAATATAAAATGGCAGCCTCTTCAATGTCTTTTCCTTTTCTGTAAATATCTTAAAATTCTTTCGGCGGTATTCACGTTTTCTTACCACTTTTTTTTGCAGCACTTTTGGCATATCCTGAATTTTCCATTCCGGTTTTGTCTTTATTCTCCATATTAAAAGGATAGCAAAAAGAATACTGCAGCATACTATTTCAATAACTAAAATCATTTCTAATCACCCTGTTTGAATTTTTTACATTTACCAATATACTACATACTCCAATTAATGTAAATCGGGTATTGCCAGTCCTATAAAACTTACAATACCCGATCATATACCACACTCTCTAATAACCTATTTAACTAAATTAATTACTGTCCGTAATATGCGTTTGCACCATGTTTACGATAAAAATGCTTCTCTTTTATACTATCCGGAGCTGGCTTTACATCAGGATTGATCATCTCTGTGTATCTTGCCATCTTTGCTACTTCCTCTAATACAACCGCATTGTGTACAGCCTCTGCTGCATCCTTTCCCCATGCAAAAGGTCCATGATTCTGACAAAGCACAGCCGGTGTGTAAACAGGATTTATATTTCTTGTCTCAAATGTCTCTATTATAACTTTTCCTGTATTCTTTTCATATGCCTCATCTATCTCCTCTTTTGTGAGATTTCTCGCACACGGAATAGGTCCGAGGAAATAATCAGCATGTGTTGTTCCATAAAGCGGTATATCACGTCCGGCCTGTGCCCATGCAACAGCTTCCGGTGAATGTGTATGCACCACACCTCCGATGTCCGGATACTTCTTATATAATTCAAGATGTGTTGCCGTATCCGACGATGGCTTATATTTTCCTTCTATCTTGTTTCCATCCAGATCCATAACCACCATATCATCCGGTGATAATGCATCATAATCAACTCCGCTTGGCTTTATCACAAAATACCCTGTTTTTCTGTCTATTCCACTGACATTTCCCCATGTATAAGTGATAAGTCCTCTTCTTGGGAGTTCCATATTTGCTTCGTATACCTGTTTTTTTAATTCTTCAAGCATTTTTACCTCTCCTTTTATAATGGCAATGCCTCTACCATGTCTTTCTGTGCTTTGATCGCTGCTTTATAGCTTGCTATATATTCATCAAATCCTTTTACATCTGCCGGGTCAGGCTGCATTACTGTGCCCTTCTCTCCATGGAATACTTTCCCTGAAAGGTAATCTTCTAATGCTTCGCCTTCTGATCTATTTACCATGTATGCTGCAAGAACTGCCATTCCCCATGGTCCGCCTTCTCCTGCTGTCTCCATGACCGCAACAGGTGCATCCATTGCTGCTGCAAGTATACTCTGTCCGACACCCTTTGTCTTAAAAAGTCCTCCGTGTCCATAAAGTGTATCTACTTTTACCTTTTCTTCTTTAAAAAGAATATCACAGCCGATCTTTAATGTAGCAAGGCTCGCATATAGATGTGTACGCATAAAGTTTGCAAGATTCATCTTTGCATCCGGCTTTCTGGCAAACATCGGTCTTCCCTCGTTAAGCCCTATGACAGGCTCTCCTGAAAACAGATTGAACGCAAGAAGTCCGCCGCAGTCCTTATCTCCGGTCATGGCATTATTGTATAATTTACCATATATGTCGTTCATATCGATATTCATTCCAAACATCTCTGAAAATTCTTTAAATAGTCCAATCCATGCATTAAGATCAGATGTACAGTTATTACAGTGAACCATTGCAACTGCATCTCCTGACGGAGTTGTTACAAGATCAAGTTCTTCATGTACAGCATTTAGTGCCTTTTCAAGCACAACCATTGCAAATACTGATGTACCGGCTGATACATTACCAGTTCTTACCGCAACAGAATTTGTCGCTGTCATTCCTGTACCGGCATCTCCCTCAGGTGGTGCAAGCGGTATGCCGCCTTCAAGATTTCCACTGACATCAAGCTTCTTTGCTCCCTCCGCTGTAAGAGTTCCTGCATTTTCTCCTGCAGTAAGCACTTTTGGGAGAATTTCTTCAAGCTTCCAAGGATACGCTTTTACATTATCCAGTGCATCAAATTTTTCCAGCATTTTTGCATCATAATTTCTGGTTGCTGAATCAATAGGAAACATTCCTGAAGCCTCACCTACTCCCATAACCTTCTGTCCTGTAAGCTGCCAGTGGATGTAACCTGCAAGTGTAGTAAAATAGTCTATTTTTTTAACATGTTCTTCTTTATTAAGTATCGCCTGATATAAATGTGCAATACTCCATCTCTGCGGGATATTGAAATCAAATATTTTTGTCAGTTCCGCAGCTGCTTCGCCTGTTATAGTATTTCTCCATGTCCGAAATGGCACCAAAAGGTTTCCTTCCTTATCGAAAGGCAAATATCCGTGCATCATTCCTGATATTCCGATCGCAGCCAGTTTTGTTATTGTAACAGAATATTTTTTCTTTGCATCATCTGCCATTTTTGTATAACAATCCTGAATTCCGTTCCAGATCATATCAAGACTATATGTCCATATTCCATCAACAAGCTGATTCTCCCAGTCATGTGCTCCTGTTGCGATAGGATTATGCTCCTCATCGATAAGCACCGCTTTTATTCTGGTAGAACCAAACTCAATTCCCAATACCGCTTTACCATTTTCAATGGTCTGTTTTGCATCTGCCATAGTATAACCTCCAGCTTTTCTTTTATATATACATATTACATTATTTTACGCAAAAAGTAAATAAAAGAAAACAAAAAAAATAAAAAACAAATAAATAAAAGTATAAAATTGTTTTATTATTGCCTTATTATGCTTAAAATTATTTTTATGTACATATTATACAATGCTTATGCCATATAGTCACTTCAAATTTTAATTGCAATAATCCATTTTATGTGCTACGTTTAAAAAGTATAAAAAGTAAATAGAGAGTAAAGTTTTTGTCAATTTATGACTACGGAGGAAATTATGAATATCTACTCAATATTGCAGCTCTGCGGCGGACTAGCCTTTTTCCTGTTTGGAATGCATGTTATGTCAGGCAGCCTCGAAAAACTTGCGGGAGGTAATCTCCAGAAAATCCTGAAGGGATTGACCTCTAATCCGGCGAAGAGTCTTTTTTTTGGTGCGGTGATCACTATTGCTATCCAGTCTTCATCAGCACTTACCGTCATGCTTGTAGGTCTTGTAAACTCTGGTATCATGGAACTCGGACAGACTGTCGGTGTTATCATGGGCTCAAACATTGGTACAACCCTTACTGCATGGATCTTAAGTCTTTCAGGTATCCAAAGCGAAAGCATATTTATTTCCCTTTTAAAGCCTGAAAACTTTTCACCTATCGTTGCACTTATCGGTGTGATCATGATAATGGGTGCCAAAAGTGAAAAAAAGAAAGATGCCGGTGTCATTATGGCAGGGTTTGCAGTGCTTATGTATGGTATGCAGCTTATGAGCGGTGCAGTTTCACCACTTGCTGATATGCCTGAGTTTACAAGTATTCTTACCACATTTAATAACCCTCTTATAGGTGTTCTTACGGGTGCTGTGTTTACCGGTGTCATCCAGTCATCCGCTGCTTCTGTCGGTGTGCTTCAGGCACTTGCAATGACAGGTGCTATTTCATACGGAATGGCTATACCTATTATCATGGGTCAGAATATCGGTACATGTGTGACAGCTCTTTTATCATCGATCGGTGTAAGTAAAAATGCCAAACGTGTTTCCGTTATACATGTAAGTTTCAATGTATTTGGTACGATCATCGGGCTTATTATTTACTATATCTTAAGATATGGTGCAGGCTTATCAGTTTTTGATGGAAGTATATCAGCATTTGCAATCGCTGGTTTCCACTCTGTCTTTAACGTAGCAACAACTATTATATTACTTCCATTTGGAAAGTATCTCGTAAAGATTGCGCAGACCGTTATACCTATACATGATGAAAAGTCAAACGGAGCATTCCTCGATGAAAGGCTTCTTCTTTCACCAGGACTTGCGATCAAAGAATGTCTGGAGAAAACCTCTGACATGGCTGAGCTTGCAAAAAAGAGCTTTAAAGCATCCCTTGATCTCTTTGACAAATATTCTGATACACAGTTTGAAGAGATTACTGCTATGGAAGAACGGCTTGATTTCATGGAGGATCAGCTTGACACTTACCTGATACATCTTTCAGGCAAAGATACATCAGAAACAGGAAGCAATGAAATTTCAAAAATGCTTCACGCTATTAACGATTTTGAACGAATAGGCGACCATGCCATTAATCTTGCAAAGCTTGCAAAGCAGGCAGATGAAAATAATTATGAAATTTCAAAATCCGCAAAAAGTGAAATTTCTGTATTAAATAATGCCTTAAAAGAGATCCTTGATCTTACTGTAAATGCATTTAATACTAATGACGAGAACATAGCATTCAAGGTTGAGCCTCTTGAGCAGGTTATTGATGATCTCACAAAAGAAATCAGGAATCATCACATTGCACGGCTGCAGAAAGGCAAATGTGACAGCCGGCTTGGCGTATTCCTTACTGATTACGTTACTAATTGTGAACGTGCATCAGACCATTGTTCAAATGTAGCTGTCTGCCTCATTCAGACAAAGAATTCATCATTTGAGACACATGATTATCTCAATGAATTAAAGGCCGGCCATGAGCCAGCATTTGTCGGCGAATTTACAATGTTCCACGACAAATACACATTAGATGATATTTCTGATAATGATTCAGATAAATCAGCCAAAAAAGATACATCCAGAAAAAATGAAACTAAGAAGGATGTTACAAAGAAAAAAGACAAAGATCATAAAGATAAAGACAAAAACAAAAAATCTAAATAATCCAAAAATACAGCCGTATTACGAATAAGCTTCGTAATACGGCTGTATTTATTACAGGGTATTATTTAATGATATTATTTTCTGGAAATAAAATGCTTTACTATAGTATATAAAACAATTATCACAGCAAATAAATATCCTAACACCCCAAGCGCCGGTATTCCAAGAATCCTTGGCTTCATATCTGTTGTGCAGACTATGCTTGAGCTTATAAGAAGTGCCATAAACCACAATCCCATCACGATATTTCTGACAAGTCTGTGAAGCAGACCTGACAACTGATCTGAAGAATGCATATCCAGATTTATCCTGGTCTGCCCTCTTTCGTATTCTTCAATAATACGTGCCAGCTGTTGTGGCAATGCTATCGCTCTGTGCGCAGATTTATACAAAGTCTTTCCTGTATTTTTAAATTCACTCTTCCAGTCAAAATTCTGCCACATCTGTTCCTTGAGTCTTGCCGCAGCAATCTCAACCATATTTATAGATGGTGCTATATCTGCAAGCACACCTTCCATCTGTGTAAGTCCTCTTGCAAGCATTGTAAATCCATGTGGCAGGGCTATTTTGTTTGTTTTCATTATTTCCATGAGCTCCTGCATAAACACGGCAACGTCAATCTGTCCCATCTCCTGATTGCCGTATTTGTCAATGAGCATACGTATATCCTTATAGAGTCTGGCTGTATCAGGCTCTCCTCTGAAATCCCCTACTGCAAGCACTGCATCCTGTATCATTCCGATATCATTCAAGGCAATTCCGGTCACAGCTTTTCCTATTTCTTTTTTGTCACGCTCTGAAAGCCTCCCCATCATTCCCATGTCCATCCAGACGATTTTCCCGTCTCTTATATGGACATTGCCAGGATGTGGGTCTGCATGGAAAAATCCATCCTCAATAACCTGCTTTATGTAGTTATCTACAAGCTTACTTCCTATCTCATTTAGGTCATATCCATCTTTTTGCAGATTTTCCTTGTCATCTATGCGGTATCCATCTATATATTCCATGACAAGAACACACGATGTTGTGTATTCTCTGTATAAACATGGTGTTGCAGCAAATACGATGTCCTTGTTGTTCCTTGCAAACTCTTCCATGTTCGAAGCCTCTGTAAGAAAATTCATTTCTTCCTGTGCAACCGCCCACATTTCATCAAGCACCATATCAAAGTCGACGATTCCTTTTATCGGCACCGGTGGAACAAGCCTGACCGCTTTATGAAGCATTGTGATATCCCGTGACATTATGTCATGTATGCCTTTCCGCTGGACTTTTACTACAACTTCATCACCATTTTTCAATACAGCATAATGCACCTGTGCTATAGAAGCTGCCCCAAGTGGTTTTTTATCTATCCTGGAAAAGATCTCATTCCATTTACAGCCAAATGATTCATAAAGAACTTCTTCCACCTGTTCAAATGGCATAGGCTCCACATCGGAACACAATTTCATGAGTTCCTCACAATATTCCTTTGGCAGGATATCAGAATGTAATGACATTATCTGACCAAGCTTTATATATGTTGGCCCCAGTTCCTGTAATATAAGCCTTAGTTTTTCAGGTGTAAGCCCCTGCGTGATCTTATATTTTTTGAGAACTGAGGTCATTTCCTTTAAACGGCTGTTCATCTTTATTCACTTTTTGTATCAGCAGTCACAGTTTTTTCTGCAGCACCCTCAGCAGCATCTGTATCGTCCGTATCTGCATCCTTTGAAGCATCATCCACATCTGCATCCTTATCTACTTCCTCATTTTCAGGCTCTGCTGCATCTTTTTCCTGCATCTGGGAGATTTTGTCCTTTAAATCAGCAAGCTGATCCGGTGTCATATTGCCGAGCAGCTCTTCAAGCTCCTCACCACTCTGTGGCTTAACAGAGACATTCACATTATTCTTTATGGTATTTTTAAGATTATGCTTTAATTCTTTATTTAACACCTTTCCCTGCTCAACAGTAAGCTCACCTCTTTTGACCATCTCATCCAACACATCTTTTGACTTTTCTGCTGTCACTGCAACTGTTCCAATGCCTGCAAGTAGTATTTTCTTTAATCCTTCACTTAATTTCTCCATATCAATTACCTCCGTTTTATATACATTTTTATATTGAATAGTTACCATATTTCATAATTATATTTTAACACCCTCGCACATAAATTCAATTAACAAACCCTAAACTTTTAATACCTAAAATTTCACATATGCATAATGTTGATGGCACCGTCCGGGGTGCGGGCTTACGCTTCTTCCGATAGCGGAACATTTCGTCCGGATTGCGTAAATTTGTCAGGTGCCTGTTTCCAGCTCGAAGTTTGTGTACATTCTCCAGATGCACACCCACGCCACGGACGGCACCTTGCCACAATATAATGTGGGAAGTTTAAGTTAATAACCTATAATCTGTAAAAGCTTAGGTACAAATATAATAAGACCTGCTATTGCTGCCATTATAGCTGCGATAAGTACAGCACCCGCCGCTGTATCCTTTGCTATCTTTGCAAGTGGCTGCCGTTCTTTTGTTACGAGGTCAACTACAGATTCCACCGCCGTGTTTACCAGTTCAAGTGCCATAACAAGCCCAAATAATATAAGGCATATACACCATTCAATCTGCGATATTTGAAAAAGAAATCCTGCTATGACCACAAGTACAGTTGCACAACAATGAATTTTCATGTTTCTCTCGTTTTTTATACATGTGGATATTCCCTCAAATGCGTATCCAAAGCTCTTATGCAATGGTGGTTTTTTATTATGTATCATGTATCCCCCTTATGCATCTGATCTCGAATATGAGTTTTTCATACTGTTGCTTAGTTCATATAATACTTTATCAAGGGTTGCTGCCGCCTCTTTTTTTGCCATAGCTGCAATTGCATTATTGGCTTCTATTTTGAGCATCATCCTTCTATCCTGGTCATTTTCCCTTTCAATTGCAATATCATATCGGTTTATAAGTTCGTGAGCTTTTGACATTACTGATAAATTATATCTTTCAATATGAAAAACTGATTTCGAATATGAAGCATCTGCCATAGCCGCAATCATCCTGCTTGTCCAGTAAAAGTTATCGGTTGATACTTCTTCTGTCGTATTTGCCAGATATTCCGGAGTCTCATACACATCCGAGTAAAATGGCAGCATCACATTAAACGCATTTGATCCAAATGCTATCCATTGGATTGCTTTGCACGAAGCAGTCCTGCCCGGCCTTATCTGTATAAGCGACATAAAATCTGTCCTGTTTATTCCAATAGATCTGTAGGCACCACTCATTGATCTATCCCCATATGAAAGATATGGATCATATGGTGTTCCCTGGAAATGTGATGAAAGCAGATATTTGATATCCTCCGGCGTTATCTTTTTTTCCGGAACCATACACCATGGGATATTATCCGATACCGGAGTAAAGTCTGCATTTTCCCCATCCCATTTTTGGCTGTGATGATTTAAATATCTTTCCATATACCAGGCTCTCGGAGTATTGTATACATGATCTGAATCATCATGGCTTCCGAACGCATCCCTCGGATTTAGTTTTCCGTCGCAGGAAAGATCCAGATGATTGATTTTTACAAATTCCCTCATGTCCGATGAACACATAAATTCTCTTTGTTCACCAAATGCATCGTCCATGTCAAATTCATCTATTCCAAGCTGGTTTGGCATAACAACATATGCATTATCAGGCACCCTTCTTGCTATCCAGTGATGCCCTCCTATCGTCTCAAGAAGCCATATTTCATCTGAATCCTGAAAAGCTACCGCATTCATCTCGTATGTTCCATACAGTGTAAGCAGCGATCCGAGCCTTTTTACACCTTCTCTTGCACTGTGTATATAAGGCAGTACCAGAACAACTATATCTTCCTCTCCGATTCCACCCGGCTGCATGGCATCATCATTCTCTGCCGGCTTGTACTCGACTAAAGGATCTGCTCCAAGCACTCTTGGGTTTGAAGTGATGGTTTCTGTTGCAGTCATTGCAACCTGTTCCTCATTCACACCGCTTGCCGCCCATATTCCTTCACCTTTTACTGCATTCGGCACACATGTATATCTCATCGGGTCATCCGGCAGTTCTATTTTTACATGGGATATAACGGAATTATAAACTCTCGGCTGGTTTATTCTGTTTACGACCGTAAATTTTTTTGGGGTAAATCCTCCTGCCCCGGAATCATCATTTCTCGCTATCATCGTTGACCCGTCATACGATGCTTTTTTACCTACTAAAATTGTTGTACAAGGCATATATAAAACCTCCTGCTATATATTCGTTATCACTATTATATTACTGTCCCACATAAATTAAAAGATTTAACTCAACAACATTATGCATATGGGAAGTTTTAGTTAATGATTTAAAATTTTGTCTTGACGAATCAATATAGGAGTGCTATAACACAGTTGAAACAAGAGAAACGAAACGCCATTTAAACTGAATAATGACATTCCGCAAACATCCCTATGTTATCAATTTTTGTATAGACGGAGGAAAAGACAAATGACTACTTTAAAAGTACAAAAAAGAGACATGGAAACAAAGGCTAAAAGACTTAGAAGGAATGGATATGTTACCGGAAATCTTTTCGGCAAAGAGTTCGAAGGCTCTATCCCTCTTAAGATTGAGAAACAGGAAGCAGAGCGTATCGCCCGTGAGTGTCCAAAGGGCAGCCAGCTTTATGTAGATCTGGATGGAAAACAGTATGATGTACTGATGAAAGAACTCGACTACGATTCAATGACACGCCAGATTATCGAGATGGATTTTCAGGCACTCGTAAAGGGTGAAAAAGTCCACTCTGTTGCCGAGATCGTTCTTCACAACAAAGAGATGGTTACTGAAGGTGTCTTAGAGCAGCTTCTCGAGGAGGTTTCTTATAAAGCTACCCCTGATGCGATCGTAAGTAAAGTCGACATTGACTGTAGCAAGTTAAAACTCGGTGACAGTGTAAAGGTCGGTGATCTTGATATGGCTAAAGATAAAAATGTAGACATACACACACCTCTTGATACTACTATCGTTCGTGTAATAGCATCACACAATGATGTAGCAGACGATGAGGATGAAGAAGCTTCTGCCGAAGCCTGATCGCAACTTTTTGCAGGATTGCCTGCTTGACTGTACAAAAAAACTATTAAACATTACTTTGTACACCAAAAAATGTGCGCCTTTTATGGCGCACATTTTTATTGTATCTCTATGGAAATAATTCCACCGCTTATTATATTATCTTCTGAAATATCTCCATTGTATGTAACCGTAACCCTGGTTCCTGCTTCAATTTCCCTAAGACCTGACGGCTTCTTTTTAAATGAAAATTCATAGTATGTGCCATCATCTGTGAGCAGGACAAACTCTGCCTTTTTAATAACTTCTACACTTCCTGTAAGCTGTTTTTCATCGCTTACAGCTCCAGTATCATTATACTGTTCATTATTTTCCTGAATATCATTCTCTTCTGTATTATTTTCTTCTGTATCATTCTCTTCAGTATTATTCTCCCCTGTATCAGAGTCCGGTATTTCAGAACCAGTCTCCTGCTCAGCTTCGATCATTGATGCTGCAGCATTATCATTTGTCACATACTTAATATTTTTTTCTATTGTCTGTTCGGATGAGACATCATCCCCTGCTCCACAGCCGCTTAAAATGCTGATGCATACCATAATAACACACAAAAAGGCATTCTTTTTCATTATTTTTATGTTCTCCCTGATTCTTTGAAGGTTACTGCTCACACCTAACAGTGCGAACAGTAACCTTTGAAATTCTAAAAAAGGATACCACAAAACCATAGAAAAAAAATTAAGAACTTTTTAAGATTGCATTGTATTTTAATAAAGAGGTGCTAAAATATTATTACTAAACCGAAAGAAGAATCAATATGAATACAAATAACTCCAATCCACATATATACAGTAATCTGGATTTAAGAAAGCTGCTTATCCCTATTATAATTGAACAGCTGCTTTCTTCATTGATGGGAACCGTGGATACCATGATGGTAAGCAATGTCGGATCTGCGGCTATCTCAGCAGTCTCTCTCGTCGATTCGATCAATATCCTTGTGATACAGGCACTTTCTGCCCTGTCAGCCGGAGGTGCTATTCTTTGTTCACAGTATCTGGGAAGCAAAAACCATAATGGTGCTAACGAATCCGCCCGTCAGGTTCTTTTTGTCATGTGTTTTTTATCCGTTGCACTTTCAATGTTCTGCCTTATTTTCAGATATCCTCTGCTCAGATTTATTTTTGGTGCTGTGGATGCTGATGTAATGAAAAATTCACAGACTTATTTTCTGTTTACACTTTTATCATTCCCGTTTATCGGTCTTTATGATGCCGGTGCTTCTATCATGCGTTCCCAGAATAACAGCAAAAATCCGATGATCATATCTGTAATTTCAAACTTTATGAATATTGCCGGTAATTCCATCCTTATCTTTGGATTTTCCATGGGTGTTGGGGGTGCTGCCATTTCCACTTTGATTTCACGTATATTCTGTGCGGTGGTTGTTATCTGCCAGTTAAGACGCAAAAGTGAACCAATATGTATAAAAAATTATTTTTCTATCCGTCCAAAATGGAATCTGATCAAAAAAATACTGCTCATCGGTATCCCATCAGGAATCGAGAACAGTATGTTCCAGTTCGGAAAGCTTGCAATACAATCAACTGTTTCTACACTCGGAACTGTTGCGATAGCTGCACAGGCAATGACAAATATACTTGAAAATCTAAATGGTATCGCAGCTATAGGCATTGGTATCGGTCTTATGACAGTTGTCGGTCAATGTCTTGGAGCAGGACGGAAAGACGAAGCTATATATTATATAAAGAAACTTTCATGGATATCAGAGATTGTAATTATCGCAAGCTGTCTTATTGTATTTGCTCTGACAAAACCTGTAACTATGCTGGGTGGTATGGAAAAAGCAAGTGCAGATCTGTGTTTTAATATGGTGACTTTTATAACCATTGTAAAACCTATATGCTGGGTCCTTGCATTTATCCCACCTTATGGTCTCCGTGCTGCCGGGGATGTGAAATTTTCCATGATCACATCATGCTGCACAATGTGGCTGTGTCGTGTAAGTCTATGCATATACCTGTGCCGTGTATGGGGATTTGGACCTATCGCCGTATGGATCGGTATGGCATGCGACTGGACACTCCGCTCAATAATTTTTACGATACGCTTCCATTCACGCAAATGGCTTAAACATCATGTAATTTAATTGTTGCTGGCCACACATTGCACTGTGACCAGCAGCGATTAATGTTTTTTGCCTATTGTACCGGATTTTATAGGACTGTCGGATTCTTCTGTGGCTTCGGTTCCCTGTGTGCTTTCACTTACGCTCTCATCATGTTTTTTGACAGCATCTGCCTTTCCTGCTCTGTTTTTAATGTCATATTCAACCGTTTTTCCCGGCTTTGGATCCATATTCATGTGGAGAGCGACTCCACCGGCGCAGATACATACAGCAAGTGATGCCGCTGCCACAATATATCTTGCTGCAGGAATTTTTTTCTTTTTTTGTTCTTCCTGCCATGCCATCTGTTTAAGGTTTTGAACAAATTTTTCATCAGGTTTTATCTTATGCGATTCATCCACATAGTCTTCAAAAAATTTTTTCTCATCCCACATATGCATCTGCCTCCATCATTTCTTTTATTTTTGCCCGTCCTCTATGCAGATATGAACGGACCGTAGCAGGCCTTGTCTTCATTATTTCTGCAATCTGTTCTGTTGGAATTTGCTCATAATAAAATAAATCTATTGCCACTCTGTAGTTTTCAGGCAGTCTGCTCACATATTCATATGCATAACCGCTCTCAGATTCCACAGATGCCATGTCCATTATACTGTCCATTCCCTGTGTCTGTCTGTTCCATGCAAGTGTAAGAATAGATTTGCCTCTGTTTACAGCTACTGTAAGAAGCCATGCCTTAAGATGTTCCTCATCATTAAACTTTTTTCCTTTTTTTACATAAGTTATCAGACGTAAAAATGTATCCTGTACAACCTCCTCTGCATTTTCCTTATGCTGCATCCTTGACATTGCAAGCCTATACAGCATACCGTTATACTTTTCTATCACATCTTCTATCTGATAACTTATTATTCCGCAGTCTACCTTCACTAAAATCTCCTCTTTATCGTGTCATTTACGCTCATGCGCAAATTTTATTCTGATATTTCTCTATAAAAGGATAATGAATTTGTGCGGAATTTGCAATATTAATTTAATTTTACCAGGCTTACGCCTAAGCCGTAGCTTTTGTTACTCCAATAACATCTCCCATAATAAGATATTGTATTGTATCAAGATTGCTTGCATTTACTACATTCTGTAATAGCTCTTCAAACTGCGCATCATTTAGATCCATATTTATGCGGACTGATGCTGTTCCATTTTCCATAAGTCCCTTTACAAGTAAATCATTTGCTGCATTTGTATCTGATACTGCCAATCCATTTACCGCATAGTATTCGTGATCCATATCATCTGCAACAAACTGATCCGCTACACTGCTCAATACACAGACACTTTCCTGTTTCAAAATCTCCCCTGCTGCAGCATCCGAAAGGTTAAAGAGTGAATTTGGAACGATTTCATTGTCATTATTTGTAACATCAAGTGTGTACCATTTTCCATCAAGAAGAACTCTGTTCCACTCATGTCCACCGCCTGAAAGTGTGCCTACTACCATTATAGACGGAAGTCCTGCTTCACTTGCAACAAGGTGGAATGCCTCTGCGTACGATTCGCAGACTCCAAGATTTTCAACTAATACTCCATATGGCGTGAAAGAATTTGCATTTTGATCTACCAATGACTGATCTACATCTCCGTCATCACCTATTACATCAAAGTTATATGTGGCATTATCACAAAGATACTTGTTTATTGCTGCTTCCTTTTCATAATCACTCATTTGGTCTGTGATTATCTGTCCAACTATCTCTTTTGCTTTTTTAATTGATTCCTGCTGCATATTCAGTGTATCTTCTTTAGACTGTGCATATTTGACTGTAATGCTGTTTGTGTCATAGTTATACCCTAAATCATCTATAATGCCGCAAAGAGGATTCTGCCTATATGCTTCATCAAACGATTCACCTAATTTTTCTGAATCTGAGGCCTCGTTAAAACCAGCAAGTGAAATTGACTCATTGTGTGCAAGAAAGTTTATTGCAAGCCACTCACTAAGTGAACTGTTTGCATATACTGTATCTGCCACATTCTGTGGAAGCTCGACTCCTGCCATATTTACGCTGCTGCTATCATCTGATGATGGTGTCTGCTGGTTATCCTGCGCCGGGCTCTGCTGATTATCCTGCGCCGGGCTCTGCTGATCATCCTGCGTTGGGGTCTGCTGGTTATCCTGTGCCGGGCTCTGCTGATTATCCTGCGCCGGTGTCTGCTGGTTATCCTGCGCCGGGCTCTGCTGATCACCCTGCGTTGGGGTCTGCTGGTTATCCTGCGCTGGGCTCTGCTGATCATCCTGCGTTGGGGTCTGCTGGTTTTCCTGGGTCTGATCCTGTGGATTATCCTGACTGTCCGGTACATATGGAATATCTATATTTTCAGATGTTGAACCGGTTTTTCCTTCTAGCTGCTCTTCTCTTTCTCTTAACTTTTCACCTGATTTGATAAGTTCATCATAATCTACACCTGTTATCTTTATGCTCTGCATAGAAATAGGCAGGTTTCTTATACCAGGGCTGATAGAAATCGAACCATCTGTAAGAAGCGTCGCATTTGCCCCGTAATATTCGATAACGTATTTTCCTATTGAACCATCAAGCATTTCTACATTTACATATGCCGGAAGTGACATAGGATCTGTTCCTGTGTACTCACTTTGGAAATCATCCTGCACCATTACCGGGATCTGGTTTCCAATGTCCATAGGATTACATATGTTACTCATACCGGAAAATTTTCCATCATTAGTCTTTGCAACTACAAAATAACTATATCCTATATTCAGATACGAGTTCATTGTCCACTGGTGCATGTTTTCCAATTCTGTGCCCTCGACCATGTCCTTCAGATCCTGTCTGGATTTGACCACATCATTAAAATCAGCTTCTGTGCATTCAAGCTTATCTGTTGTCATCTGTATATCGGCAAAGCCCATTGCTACGTCATCATATTTGTATACATCATAATAGTCTGCACCATCAACCGGAGTCCATGAAAGTTTGTAATAACCATCCTCTCCCACAGATTGCTTAAGTGTCGGTGTATTTAAATCTCTAGCTATTGTAAATACTGTTACAAGCGGTTTATCGAGTTCATCTCCTGTCTGTGTATCACGATACTGGACAAGCCAGAATTTACTCATATCACCCCATGTATAGTCTATCTCTTCAGTTACATGATCCTGAAACTGGAATACAACTGTCGGAACTATTGTAACTTTATTGTTATCGTAATCCCTGTCAATAGTTATATTGACACTCTTCTCCAGGTCACTGTCACGGAAAACAGCAAATCCCGATGTCTTTTCATTGGCAAAATATCCTGCTCCTACATCATATGAAAATTTATAATCTTTCGCCAGATTAAACATTGGTTCTGCATATCTGTAATTTTCTGAGTCCGCATACTTATCCTGAAGTGCAGCCAGATCTTTCATTCCTGATGCTTTTGCCTGTAACTTTTCTTTCTGCGATTTTGCATTACTTTCCCTCTTATCAGATGCTGATTTTTCAGTTGACTGAACCTGAGGCTCTACAGTTTCCTTTTGGCTTGCACATCCTGCAAGCATACTCATACACAATCCGCATACAAGTATTCGTTTCATAACATTTTTCATATCTGTTCTCCCTTTGTCGTTACTATATTTGTACCTTTTACATTTCCCTTAAAAATAAACATTTTTCTGTTTTATATCACCTCGTCTCTCATAACTAACCCTTACATATATAACACTTTCGTGTTTCATAAAATGTTGCACTAAAATAAAAATTTTTTTATTCTGATATCATATTCGAAATAAAAGGAAGAATATTGTATATTGCTGTTGTCCTTCCATGACGATCATGGTCTTCACCTGCCCCTATTCCGTATGCACAGTTAACTCCTTCCTCTCCCGGCATACCGAATTTAAACATATTCCCCATTGTCTGCATATCACTGACCTGATATTTTACAACGTCATATGCAAAATCCTCTGTTCCTGCTTCAGAAAATATAAAGAAGTCGTCAGATCCATATCCCTGTTCTTTTATTGCATCCGCCATATATATACCACTGTTAAATTTATTGTCATTTTGCGAAAGCAGATTTGACCAGTAAAATGAGCCTGAAAGAGGAATAAAATATCTGAAATAGTCCATTGAGTCACATATACGGTAGCTAGCAGTCACACCTCCCATGGAAAATCCACAGAATATTCTATGATCTCTGCTCTCTATGAAATCTTTTGCATCTGTATTTTTTGCAAATGTGCTGTATTTACTTTCTACAGCCGGGATTATATCGTTTTTTAACTCTTTTCCGAACGGCTCAAGCAGATCCCTGTCATAATTGTCTGTATCTTCGTCTTCATTATTGTCATAATAAGTCATACTGACTGCAATCATAGGTTTTACATATCCGTCTTCTATGAGATGATCAAGACAATTCTTTGTATAATTCGGATCGTCCGGTGAGCCAAGCCACGTGTTTGCACTTCCTGTATGTCCGTGAAGCATGTAAATTATGTCATACTCCTCATCCGGATTATAATCATATGGTGTATATACCACTACATATTTGATCATTTTTTCTTCATCATCGTCATAATCTTTTGTTTCATATTTTAATGTATCAAGTTTCCCCTGCTGTTCTGCCGGATCAATGTATGATTCAGGTACACTTTTTAAATCCAGTGATTTATCTGACTCATCAAGATACGATATCGAATCAACCGGTGACGGAACCTTTGGAGTGTGTTTTTCTTCCACTTTTGTATTTTTTTCTGCTTTTATCCTGTCTGCTGAATCAGTATTTATTTGATAGTATGCAAAAACACAGCATCCGGCAATCGCCAGTACAGCAATCATTATTCCTAAAAATTTTCGTAATCGCATATTTAATCCTCCAATTTTATATAATGTGCTCTCGGAATCTTCTAAATGAAGAATTCTGAGATAGATTTTTGATATACTGCATCCGACACATTCCTGTAGTGCCGGTCACTAATGTATACATTGAATTGCATGCAAGTATGCATCGGTGGTACCTTCTGACTCTTTAATCATACTACAGTATTTAATAATATACACATATGCATTGTCAACAACAAACCGGGTTTTAATGTATTATAAAAATAAATATTATGGTTGACATAAGTCTGTAATCATACTATGCTCATACAAGTATATTTTTATAATGTACTATCGGAATCTTCTAAATGAAGCATTCTTAGATAGATTTTCGATATACAATGACATTTTCGCAGTGCGTACATGGTATGTACGACGAGAAAATGGAAGCAGTATATCGGAAATATAGCCTGAATGCTTCGTTTGAAGAAAATTCCGAAAATACATTTTATGTAATGGGAGGAATAAATATGCAGATTCAATTATCAGAACATTTTACATTCAAAAAATTATTACGATTTGTACTTCCATCCATAGTAATGATGATTTTTACTTCTATATATAATGTTGTCGATGGACTCTTTGTCTCTAACTTTGCAGGTAAAACCGCCCTCGCTGCCATAAACCTTATCGTACCACTCCTCATGGGACTTTCTGCCCTAGGTTTTATGATCGGAACAGGAGGCAGTGCGATAGTTGCAAAAACACTTGGTGAAGGAAAAAAGAAAGAGGCAAATGAGTATTTCTCAATGCTTATCTATATAACAGCCGCCGGCGGCATAGTGCTTTCAATTATAGGAGCATTTCTCACTCCCACAATAGCTTCCATGCTTGGTGCAAGGGGACAATTACTTTCAAACTGCACAATGTATGCACGGATTTCTTTCATTTCCATGCCTGCATTCATGCTCCAGAATGTATTCCAGAGTTTTTTTGTTGCTGCCGAAAAACCTAAACTCGGACTTAGTGTAATCGTGGCATCCGGTGTTACAAATATCATTCTTGATGCACTGTTTGTCGGAGCTTTTGGGTTCGGACTTGCCGGTGCTGCAGCTGCTACAGTATGTGGGGAATTACTTGGCGGTATTATTCCTATAATATATTTTTCCAGAAAAAACAGCAGCCTGCTGCGCCTATGTAAAACCAGGATCAATGTTTCAGTTTTTATTAAAACATGTGTAAATGGTTCATCTGAGCTTATGACAAACCTCTCAAGTTCAATCGTAAATTCACTTTATAATGTCCAGCTTATGAAATTTGCCGGGGAAAATGGTGTTGCAGCGTACGGAACGATCATGTATGTCAATTTTATTTTTATTGCAATATTTTTCGGTTATTCAATAGGAAGTGCACCTCTTATAAGTTTCAATTATGGTGCCGGCAATCATGATGAATTAAAAAACCTGTTCAAAAAAAGCATGACTCTTGTTATGGCCTGGGGAATACTTCTGGCTGCCATCTCACAGATCATTGCAATGCCGCTTGCAAGACTTTTTGTAGGATACGACAATGAACTTCTTGCCATGACACAGGAGGGATTTAGGATATACTGTCTTGTTTACCTGATAAATGGCTTTAATATTTTTGGCTCGGCCTTTTTTACTTCATTAAACAACGGTATAATCTCTGCTATAATATCTTTTTTAAGAACACTTGTATTTCAGATCGTATCAGTTATAATACTTCCTATAATATTTGGAATAAAAGGAATATGGTTTGCCGTGATCGTTGCAGAAATGTTTACTTTATGTTTTACTGCTGCATTTTTGATAAAACAACGGCATAATTATCATTATGTATAGAATGTGAGGTTTATTATGAGAATTCTTATTACAGGAACAAGTTCAGGCATAGGTAAAGCTATTGCAGAAAAATTTTTAAAAGAAGGACATGATGTCATTGGATTTGATATAAAACCAGCGTCCATAACACATTCAAAATATACCCACATATGTATGGATATCCGTGACAAGGCAGATTTTCCTGAATTTGCCCCTTTTGATATCGTGATAAATAATGCAGGTGTCCAGAATTCCGATGATATAGATGTAAACTTAAAAGGGACAATTTCAATTACTGAAAAATATGCTATCCATCCTGATATCCGCTCTGTACTCATGATAGGATCCTCCAGCGGCCACACAGGCTCTGAATTTCCTGAATATGCTGCCAGCAAGGGCGGAGTGCTTACATATGCAAAAAATATTGCTCTTCGCATTGCAAAATACGGTGCAACATGTAACAGTCTCGATTTCGGTGGTGTTGCCACAGAGCTTAACCGCCCTGTTATGGATGATGAAAACTTATGGAACCAGATTATGGAACAGACCCCTTTAAAACGCTGGATGAGTGTTGATGAGGCTGCTGACTGGGCTTATTTTATGACTGTTACCAATCGTTTCTGCACTGGTCAGAATATACTTATAGACGGTCTTGAAGCCGGTAATGCACACTTTGTGTGGCCTGAATAAACTTATCTCTACAATGAATAATTAACGTATCTGGTAACTTTTTTTAAGTTTATATATAAAAACCATGCGGTTTAAATAAAGCTGCCGCATGGTTTTTGCTTTAAAGGAATTTAACTATATTACTGGATCTCAAAATCAATTGAAGCAATTTTTTTATCATTTACATTCTTATTTGTCACCTCAAATGTAAGGTCTGTCTGGTTTTCATAAAGCACCATGATTTTATAAATTGCTGTTCCGTCATCGTTTTGCTTATAAATTCCACCATACAACCATTGCAGACTATTTCCATCAGTATCGACAACTGCCAGATCAGGGTCATTGTACGGATCATTATATGGTTTCTTTGTAAAATCAGGTGTTTCAACTGTAAGTACAAGTCCTGCCTTTGTTTTTACAACATCACATACCTTTACCCCATTATCTTCCTTGTTGATCTGATATGTCACATTTGCAGAACGGTCTACTGTAACAGGGAAACTCATTTTCCACTCCCCGTCTACCTTTCCTGTACTCATGTATTCACCGTTTTCATCCCACTCGTCATCCTTATAACCGATCAGATTTTCCATAGCACATTCAACTTCAAGTGTGTCCTCATCTGTAAATGATTCTTCATCTGTGTATCTGCCAATATCCATCAGATCTATTTCACCTGATTTTACGAATGTTCCATCTGATGCTTTTTCAAATGACATCATGACTCCTCCGGGTTCTATTCCATTTACTGTTACCGTATCACTTCCTTTTCCTGCACTTATAAAGTCAGCCTGATTCAATTCTTCGTTATCTGTCTTTAATACTGCTGTATAGTACACAATGTATCCATCACAATAGATATCTGAAATAGACACATTCACACCATTCACATCTGCGCTCGTATTGTAGTTTTTGTCCTGATGCTTTGCAGCTTCCTCCTGAGCCGTCAAAGATCCTTCTGCGATCTTTTCATAAATTTTTGTTTCTTTCTCATCTTTTGTTCCCTGACGGTTTTCTATGAGTTTTCCTATTGTGCTGCTGAATAAATCCTTCGCCATTGCAGGATTTGCTGCTCCTGCTGCCCCTATTACCACAGCACATGCGGCGGCGGCTGCCAGAGCTGCTTTTCTTATATTTTTGCCTGACTTATTGTTTTTCTTTATCTTCTTTAATATGCGCTTCTGCTTTTGTGCTTTATCAAATTCAGTTAATTCCATTCTTTCGTATTCATCTTCATTTATTTTTACATCGTTTAACATTTCATAAATATTTTTTCCCATACTCAGGCACCTCTTTCTTCTAATATATTTCTGCGCAGCTTCTTTCTTCCGCGTGAAAGCCTGTTATATATGACTTCCTGCTTTATTCCGGTCTCGCAGCTTATCTGCCTCATGCTTTTTTCTTCCACATATAGTTTGTAAAAAAGTTCCCTGTCCTGTGGCTTTAAGCATTCCAGCATTTTTTCAACTTCTGAATCGATCTCTTTTTCTATCATTCCGGCTAGTGCATGGTCTTCCTGCACGATCACCGCATCTTCAATATTTACTGTCTGAAGTTCCTTGCGATAGCTCCTCAGATAATCAATCGCCTGATATTTTGCCACCGCAGCCGCCCAATTCCGAAACGTACTCTTGTTCTCATCAAAGCTTTCTATGTTCTGCCATATCTTAAGCAGAACATCATCAAAACATTCTTCCTGCTTTTCCGGCAGATAAAAGAGATGTTTGCGGATCACCGACATAATCAGTCCTCCATACTCATCAATGACATAGGCAAGCGCCTTCTCATTGTGAAGCCGAAGCTGTTTTATATAATTTTTTTCTCCTATTTTCATAAGTTCCCTATCCTTCCCCATCTGCCTTATCGTGCCGATGGCTTCCCTCGATGCATCTGAGTTGTTATGTAATTACACTTTGTATTACGAACTTTTTTAATATATTCTATCAAAAATCAAAAAAGATTGTAAAAATTCTTTTTAGGAATCCATCATTTTCTGATATAACAAGTTAAAAGAAAGTTATTATATATATTGCAACTTTGTATGGCATCATCTAAAATACTAATGACTAACTTAAACTTCCCATATGCATAATGTTGATGGTACCATCCGTGGTGCGGGCTTACGCTTCTTCCGATAGCGGAACATTTCGTCCGGATTGCGTAAATTTGTCAGGTGCCTGTTTCCAGCTCGAAGTTTGTGTACATTCTCCAGATGCACACCCACGCCACGGACGGTACCTTGTCACAATATAATGTGGGAAGTTTAAGTCAATAAATATCAATCATTAACTAGGAGTACTATGAAACACATTTTTCCTGATTATTACAATAACTTCCACTGCATAGCTGACAAATGCACTATAACCTGCTGCCAGGAATGGAAAATCGCAGTCGACGATGACACAAACCGAAAATGGAAGAAGATTTTACCACCTGATGCCATATCAGATAAGAGGAAAAATTTAACCGCATACACCTGTAAAAAAGATGGTGCCCGCGTGATCCGGTTAGATAAAAATCACCGCTGTCCTTTTCTTTCCCAGGATAAATTATGTCATCTGGTAACTTCCTATGGGGATAGTGTGCTATCTGAAACGTGTACATTGTTTCCTAGAGAAATCCATGAGTTTTCAACGCATACTGAAGCTTCACTCATGCCATGCTGCCCGGCTGTTATTGACCTGTGGTGTGAAAAAAATATTGAATTTCCAACAGTCTCTTCGATCGTGGATCATTCATCTCCAATGTTTTTAGTCCGTGATAATCTGATCAAGTTATTACAAAATAAGAATCTTTCTATTGAAGAAGCCTTATTTGAAGGATTCTATATTTTATTGGAATTATATAAAAATCAACCCGTTACAATCTCACAGATAAACGAGTATTTTTCAAAGCAGACTCTTTTTGAACTCCATTCAGCTCTGGCAGATATCGATGTCCCTGCTGATGATACTTTTACAGAGTGCAATGAACTGCTTCAGGATCTTGCGGTAAATTATAGTAAGGAAGGATTGTATACAGGATTTTTGCAGCCAATATTAGCTGAAGCTGAAAAATATCCCAAAGGAACTTTTTCACCAGATAAACCAGATGACAGGCTGACCGATAGCGGTACCGGCAGTAAACTTTCCGGAATCTGGAATTTATTTTGTGATATAATCACCGATCATGATATAGTCTTCCGTAATTTTCTTTCCAATGAACTATTTTCAGATCTGATAATCCCTGGAAGTAGTTCCAAAATAATTGAACATATGGTAATGCAGTATCAATGGATCATTATGGAATACACGACTATACGTCAGAGCCTTTTCCTATGGCACAGTATTAATTCCAAAAGCCCGCTTACTTATGAAACTGTGCGCAACTATATAGTAATAATCTCACGCATGACAGGCTATGATGATGATGATATACGTACTTATCTGGAAAACAGCTTTGCAAAGCTCATATGGGATTGGGGATATGCAGCATTGATCATTGGGGCATAACTTAAAAAAGGATGCACTACGATAACTTCTCCATTACCTTGGCACATCCTTCGTATTATTATGTTTTGCTATTCTTCTTAATGACAGCTATGGCTTCCACATCCATGCTCGCCACATGTATGTCCTTCCCCGTGGCTGTGCTCATGATGAGAACACTTAACATCCGGATTATAATCGAGTGTTTCATTGATAAACGCTTCTACTGCTTCATCCGCATCTCCGGAAACTCCTCCGAAAAGCTTAATGCCGGCTGCCGCTAACGCTGTCTGTGCGCCGCCTCCGATTCCGCCACAGATCAAAACATCTGCATTCAATGCTTTAAGAACTCCTGCCAATGCGCCATGTCCGCTTCCATTCGTATCTACTACTTCTGAATGTACTACTTTTCCTTCCTCTACATCGTAAATCTTAAATGTCTCTGTGTGTCCAAAGTGCTGGAAAATCTGTCCATTTTCAT
>OLQH01000578.1_pt1 | contig 38193 bp, 47 predicted proteins | sample 1672671 | NCBI WGS metagenome assembly OLQH01 (sample SAMEA3136712, study PRJEB25190) | human gut metagenome
ATTCATTAAAATCTGTCCGAAAAAGTGTCTTAATTTATGAGACCATTATAGATTACCACCGGAAGAACAACAGTGGCTTCAAGAATTGAAATACATATATGATTATCACAGAAGTGCGAATAGGAAAAAGCGTCGTTATTATAACGGAAAAGTCACTCTGAATGAAGTGAATCTTGGGATTGCATTGCCAGCAGGTCTTGGAAAACTTGAGATTGGATGTGCCTGGGGAGCAAAAACCGTTGATGTACTTGCGGGAAGATCGATGTTTGATGGGTTTGTTACAGAAAATGGAACGAAGTCAGAAGATATGGATCAGATTATGAAAAGGAATCATTTGATAGCGGAATACAATAAAGCGGTCAAAGAAGAACTGAAATACGGTTGTGCATTTGCGGCGGTATCCGGAGAGGAAGATGATGCAAGAGTACGGTTTTACTCTCCGCATTGTGCTGCAGCTTCGTGGAATGCACACGAAGGACGCATCCGATATGGATTTGCCTTTGAAGATGCGCGAATAGACGAGTCGGATGTTACATGGTCTCCGGAACATGTAAATTTCTATACAGACACAGATATCTGGGAGTTGGATCGAATTGGAGGTACATGGTACGCTACGCAGAATCCCCATGATTTCGGAGAGCCCCTTATGGTGGCTCTGATCTGGGACGCAACAAACGATAAACCATTTGGTCAGTCAAGGCTAAAAGAGCCGGTCCGCAGACTAATCCAGGGATATGTAAGAACAGTCGCAAATGCAACGATTGGACTGGAATTTGCCACTTCTCCACAGAAATATCTGCTCGGGGTGTCAGATGAACAATATGATATGCTGATTGATAATAAATTCAAACAGTATGTTGGAAGTATTCTCTACAGTACCAATAATCCGGAGACTGGGGAAAAGCCGAATTTCGGGCAACTTTCGCAGGGAAATATTGAACCACATGTTCAGATGCTCCGGATGCTTGCTACACAGTATTCAGCGGCAACAGGATTGGCAGTTACGGATGTTGGTGTGATAAATGATGCAAATCCGACTTCCAGTGAAGCAATTATTGCACAGTCACAGACCTTGATCCTTATGGCAGAACAGTTGAATAAATCAAATGGTGATGCATTGTATCGGATTGGACGGATGGCACTTGCAATTGAACTTGGAACGATTCCGGATGAGCTTCCGGAAGAAACACATGAGCTGATTGCACATTTTAAGAATCCGGCAATGCCAAGTGTGGCATCTACTACAGATGCAGCACTCAAAATTGCGACAGCACGACAAGGATTTGCACAGACAGATATTTTCCTTGAAATGATTGGTTTTGATCAGGCGGATATCCGGCGAATCAGGGCACAGGAGCAGAGAGCAAAAGGAGATGCTATCTTGACGGAGGAATTTGGAAATGCAGATAACGGAGAAGGCGTGGGTGGAATACATAACGAAGATGTCACAGATTAGTCAGAAAGCAGCGGATCTGATGCAGTCCTGGGTTCAAAAGAATGGACTGGAAAATGATAAAGCACTTTTGGACTACACCTATGCACTGTCACAACACTATGGACAGGCTATCGGTGCATTATCGTGCCAGATGTATGAAGCGACAGCGGCAGCACAGGGAGTAATAGTCCCTACGGCAGAAGTAGCAGATCTTCCGGACTATGGGGAAGTGGCGAAAGCGGTAAAGGGGACACAAAAAAAGTCACCAAACAATATTCCAGGAACGATCGCAAGGCTGGTAAAACAGGTGGGTGCAGACACAACACTGAAAAATGCGGAGCGTGATGGTGCGCAATTTGCCTGGGTGCCTCATGGAGACACCTGTGCATTCTGTATTACACTTGCATCCAGAGGATGGCAATACATGTCAAAGAAAGCCATGCGAAATGGTCATGCAGAGCACATTCATGCGCATTGCGATTGTGAATATGCAGTCAGGTTTGACGGGAAGAGTACAGTGGCTGGTTATGATCCGGATAAGTACCTAGAAGAGTATAACAATGCTGGTGGTGATATCAATGCCATGCGGAGGATTCGGTACAAGGAAAATAAGGAGGCTATTAACGCGAGAAAACGAGAATTGTATGCGAAAAGGAAGGCAAAAACTATTGAAAAGACTCCCCGTTCTGCTATAATGGAATCAGATTTAGGAATGTTTAAACAAAAACTTCGCAGTGATGGCAATATGGACAAAGAATATTACGACTGTCTAAAGGATAAATTTTCACATGGTACAGACGATGCCAAACGACTATTCACAAAATATGCTTCGAGTGATAGCATTGAAAATGCTGTGTATGAAAATACGGCTCACTATAATACTAAAACGAAAAAGATATCCATGAATTATGGCGCGGATTTAAAGAATCCACGTGGAGCTGGAGCTACATGGTTCCATGAACACGGTCATTTAGTTGATGATTTAGCTGGAAATCTATCAGATGATAAGAATTTTATTCAGTTACTGGAAAGTGATTCGTTGTCATATCGTATAGCATATGGTAAAGCACATCATTTGGGTACTTTTGATAAAGTTGATAAAGCCATTAGCGAAGAACTTGGAGATATGCGAAAAGATTCGGCAATATCAGATCTTTTTGATGGTGTAACACAAGGCAATATAATTGGATGTGCATCACATCCGAAGGAATATTGGAAAAACCGGGACAATGTTACATCTGAGGCTTTTGCACATATGTTTGAAGCACAGTTTGATAAAAAAAGATATGAACAAATGAAAAAATATTTTCCAAATGCATTGGAATATTTTGAAAAAAAGATGAAGGAGGCGTTGTAAATGAATGTTCTGAACCCAAAGTTTGAAAAAGCGCATAAGGATTTTGTACTTCATTTTGGATATTGTCCTCAGATTCCGAATGAAATCGATTTTGATCAGTCTAAATATGCGGATGATCTATTGAAAAGTGTAGCCGATAATTATGATTACACAATTGAAAAATATGGTACGCAAGTGCCTAAAAAGTATCCTAAACCGAAAATAATAATTGATTAACATCATTTGAGTGCGGACTATAAAATAACAAGAACAGTAGATACCACTGATCAGAAATGGTTGGTGGTATTTTTATGTCTATTTTTAAGAAAGAGAGAATAAAAAAATGAAAAAAGCAATGCTGAGTCAGCCAATGGCTGGAAAGACTGATGAAGAAATCGTAGCAACAAGAGAGAAAGCAATTAAGATTCTTGAAGAAAAAGGATATGAAGTTGTGAATACTCTTTTTACAGATGAATGGTACAGCAATGAATCTATGAAAGAACGTGTAGTAGTTCAGATTCCATTGTGTTTTCTTGCTAAGTCCTTAGAAAATATGTCTTTGTGTCATGCAGCGTACTTCTGCAAAGGTTGGGAGAATGCAAGAGGATGTAAGATTGAGCATGATGCTGCGGTTGCTTATGGTTTGGATATTATTTATGAGGAGTAGAAAATTATGAAAGATTATATAGAAGTGAATGAAGCGAAATGCGATGAAGCACACAACTGTATGTGTACAAAAGAAGTTGATGGAAAGACATATTGCCGTGGATGCGGAAATGTTCAGCCAGAACAGGAGGATTAATCATGATTATCACAGGAATGGATCACTTTCAGAGTGTATGCAAAAAGAAACTTGTAGAATGGTACAACAATAATGGAGAAGCGGATACTCCACAGACACCACCGATCGACTTAAGTAACGTATTTATCGTTTGGTCATGCAAGACATTACAGAATTACAAGTGCCTTGCATCAACTAACGTCAATGGAGATGGCATCTATGCGGAGTACACATATAATGGTGATAAACAGGAGTTGTATGAAGATGTGTATAGGAAATTAACTAATACATGTCACGTAAAAGAATAAATGGATAATTCTAGCACGCAGAAATGCGTGTTATTTTTATGGCAACACGTGCCTTAAACGTGGCAACTAAAAACACTCAAATCAGGAGGGAAACAAGATGGCAGATGACAAAACATTCACTCAGGCAGAAATGGATTCAATCATAGAGGGACGCCTTGCGAGAGAAAGACAGAAATATGCAGATTATGATGACCTGAAAGAAAAGGCAAGTAAGTACGATGAGTACCAGGCACAGAATAAAACGGAACTTCAGAAGGAAAAAGAAAAGTCCGATGCTCTTCAGGCAAAATTAAGCGCACTTGAAAAGAAAGACACTGTGAGACAGGTAAGAGAAAAAACAGCAAAAGACACTGGTGTACCGGTAGAATTACTGACAGGGGAAGATGAGGAAACCTGTAAAAAACAGGCAGAAGCGATTATGAAATTTGCGAAGCCAAAGAGTTATCCGGGAACTAAGGGAAACAGGAAAAAGACAACAGAGTATAACACAACGGATGATGCAATGAGAGAATTTGCGCATCAGATATTTGGAAAAGGAGAATAAAGTATGGCAGCATTACTTAGTACAGATTTTACAATCCCTGCTGAGATTTCACAGGGGATTTTTGAAAAAGCACAGAAAGGTTCTGCTCTGGCACAGTTATCCGGAGCAAGACCACAGAAGTTCGGAAAGCAGCAGGTGTGGGTATTAACTGCACCACCGAAAGCGGAACTGGTAGGCGAAGGCGGAAAGAAGTCACCAACTCCGACAACATATGCATCTAAGACAGTTAATCCGTTTAAACTGCAGGTTACAATGAGATTTTCACAGGAAGTGCAGTGGGCGGATGAAGATGTACAGATCGGAGTCCTTCAGGACCTTGCATCTAATGCAGGTATCGCTCTTGGAAGAGCACTTGACCTTGTAGGTATCCACAAAATCAATCCACTTACCGGAACAGTGTCAGATATGGTAAAAGAAGGGTTAATCGATACAACACAGTCTGTCCAGCTGACAGAAGCAAAATACGATGATGCAATTGAAGCGGCAGCAGGAGTAATCATCTCATCCGGATACACTCCAAGCGGAATCGCAATGGATCCGACTCTTTCATTTGGTCTTTCCACAATGAGAGATGCAAACGGAAGGAAGATTTATCCGGAAATCGGATTCGGGCAGAACCTCACTAACTTCTCTGGAATGCAGGCAGCAGTATCAGATACAGTTTCCGCAAAAAATGAGATTGCCACAGATACAAATCTGCTTGGTATCGTTGGACAGTTTGATGCCTTCCGTTGGGGTGTACAGAGATCCATCGGAGCGCACCTGATTGAATATGGTGATCCGGATGGACTGGGAGACTTACAGAGACAGAACCAGATTGCAATCCGTGCAGAAATTGTATATGGAATTGGAATTCTGGATCAGAAAGCATTTGCGAAGATCACGAAGGCAGCAGCGTAGCCTATGAAGTTTTTTTATAAGCAAACAGGAATTATAGTGGAGTCTGACGAGATGTTGGACTCTACCATGTTCCGACCGGTTGAAAAAGAATCGGAGCTGAAAGAAGAACCGGAAAAGAAACCGGTAAAAAAGACGGCTACAGCAGGAAGAAAGACGCCAGCAGCGAAAAAGTAGGTGATCAGATGGCTTATGCAACATACGAGGATGTTTGGAAACGAAAAGGAACAGATATTCCGGATACAGATTATGTAACGGCACTTTTGGATGATGCAGCGATCATCATTGATGCATATAACCGCAATGCTACAGACGAGGCAAAGAAATTAGTGTCATGTAATATGGTTATCCGGACACTCGGAAGCAGAGAGGAAGGTGTACCTATTGGAACGACACAGACAACTACGACAGCAATGGTATATTCGCAGACCTGGACAAATGCAAATGGAAGCGGCGAATTGTATCTGACTAAATTGGATAAGAAAATCCTTGGTGTCGGGAATCGAATTGGCTATTTTAATCCATATTCGGATTTTATGCAGGAGGAAGAGGCTAATGATTAAAGGAATACCGGTGAAGCTTTACGAACGGACCGCAAGTGGGACAGATACATTCGGACATCCGATATATACAGAGGCACCTGTGACCGTGGAAGACGTGTTGGTTGCTCCGGCATCGACAACAGAAGTGCTGGATATGTTTAATATTACCGGAAAAAAAGCAGTCTACAATATCGCAATTCCAAAAGGAGATACGCATACCTGGCAAGACTGCAGAGTGGATTTTTTTGGTGCGTCATGGCGGGTAATTGGCTTCCCTCAACAGGGAATTGAAGAAAATATTCCAGGAAGATGGAATCAGAGATGGATGGTGGAGCGTTATGGCTAAAACGAAAGTTGAGTTAAATCGATCCGGTGTAAGAGAGTTGATGAAATCTGCAGAGATGCAGGCAATTTTGCTGGAACAGGCAAATCAAATATCATCAGATGCAGAGAAAGAGTCGTATGTGGCGCAAACGAGAGCGATTGTAAAAATAAATGGAGACGACGGCAACAATAGCTTGCTGAAAGCAATGGGTAGAAAAAAATGATCGAGGAAAAAGTTAGAGAATATCTGGAAGACAAGCTTGATATTCCGGTAAGGATGGAAGAAGAACCGGGATTTCCGGAGGAATATGTACTGATTGAAAAGACTGGATCTGGCGAAGAAAATCATATTGCATCAGCAACTCTTGCTATCCAGTCTTATTCAGGATCCCTTTATGGGGCGGCATCACTCAATGAAAGAGTGAAAGAAGCAATGGAAAAAATTGTTGAAATGGATGATATCAGTAAGTGCCAGCTTAACAGCGACTACAACTATACGGATACAACAAGGAAGAAATATCGGTATCAGGCTGTATATGATATGGTTCATTTCTGATGAAGGAGGATAAAAATGTCAGATGCTAAAAATGTAAGTACAGGTAAGCCGAAAGTAGGCGGCGCGATTTTTAGAGCACCGCTCGGAACAACATTGCCAACAGATGCAACCACAGCATTAAATGAAGCATTTAAGTCACTTGGATATTGCTCGGAGGATGGATTCACTAATTCTAATAGTCCGGAAACTGACAACAAAAATGCTTGGGGCGGCGATACTGTATTGAATATGCAGACCAGTAAGAAAGATAATTTTAAGTTTACGATGATCGAAGCCTTGAATGTAGAGGTCCTGAAGAGTGTTTACGGAGATGATAATGTTACCGGAACACTTGAGGAAGGGATTACGGTAAAAGTAAATGCAGATGAAGCGGAACAGAATGCGTGGGCTGTGGATATGATTCTGAAAGACGCAGTGAAGCGTATCGTTATTCCGTGTGCAAGCATTACGGAAGTCGGAGACATTGTATATAAGGACGATGATGCGATTGGATACGAGACAACGTTATCGGCAGTACCGGATGCGAACGGACAGACACATTACGAATATATTAAGGGGAATAAGAAATAATGAAGGGAAAAACAAGCAGTGGTTTTGAGTATGAGTTAGATGAGGCGGCACTGGATGATTATGAGCTTCTGGAAGATCTGTGCGAAATGGATGAAGGGGACATGACAAAAACGATCAGCGTATTAAACCGTCTTCTTGGAACAGAACAAAAAGAACTCCTGAAAGAACATTTGCGAATGGAGAATGGAAGGGTTCCGGCGTCGAAAATGATGAATGAAATCGGAGAAATTTTCGGAAATGTAAAAGAAGGAAAAAACTCTTAGCCCTCGCCTACATGCTTAATCTTGACAAGGACGCACTTTTGTGCGATCTTGCAGAAACATATCGCATTTATGATTATAAGTCGTTGCCGTGCAGAATGGTAGCGACGTTTTCTTGTGGGTTGAGGGAAAATTCGAGAATTAAAATGAAAATAGCAGGGATTGAGCCGATACCGGAACAAATGCTTATGGCGGCTATTGCGGATGGAACGCGCACGACTGCCTGGCTGCAATCTGAGGATGGAGCGACCGGGAAAAACCGTCCGAAGTCATTGCTTGGAATGATCTTGGTCGATGGAAATGAAAAATCTAAAGAAATTCAGACATTTGATTCTGGAGAAGATTTTGAGAGAGAATGGGCGAGATTGACGGGAAAGGAGGAATAAGATGTCTACAGAACTGGCAAAGGCATATGTGCAGATCATACCGTCCGCCGAAGGAATACAAGGAAGAATTCAGAAAGAATTAGAGCCAGAAGCGGACTCTGCTGGAAGTTCTTTCGGCGGGAAAATGGTTGGCATGATAAAAAAAGTAATTGCTGCTGCAGCTATAGGAAAAGCTTTGTCGGCGAGCATCAGTGAAGGTGCAGCACTCGAACAGAGTCTTGGTGGAATCGAAACATTATTTAAAGATTCTGCCGATAAAGTGAAAGCAAATGCGGCAAAAGCATACCAGACAGCAGGAATGAGTGCAAATGACTACATGGAACTAACTACAAGCTTTTCAGCGAGCCTTCTTAATTCCCTTGCTGGCGACGCCTCCAAAGCTGCAGATGTGGCAGATATGGCAATGGTAGATATGTCTGATAATGTAAATAAGATTGGAACCAACATGGAAGACATCAAAAATGCATATCAGGGATTTGCAAAGCAGAACTATACGATGCTGGACAATCTGAAGCTTGGATATGGCGGTGCGAAGTCGGAGATGGAGCGTCTCTTGGCAGATGCACAGAAAATCAGTGGCGTGGAATACAATATTGATAATCTATCAGATGTCTACAGCGCAATTCACGTAATCCAGGGACAGTTGGACATTACCGGAACGACAGCAAAAGAAGCGGCAACGACTATATCTGGATCGTTCAACCAGATGAAAGCAGCGGCTAAAAATGTAATGGGAGAAATTGCTCTGGGAATGGATGTAGGACCGGCACTTAATGAACTGGCGAATACGATCATAACCTTTGCAGTTGGAAATCTGCTTCCGGCAGTATGGAATGTTATATCTGCGCTTCCATCAGCAATCGTTACATTTGTAACGGCACTCGGTCCACAACTGTTTGCTGCAGTGTCTGGACTGATTCCACAAATTGCAAGCGGAATCACAACAGGAATACCGACTCTTTATCAGAGCGCAATGCAGCTTATGGATCAGTTTAATATCGGAATTCAGGAGCAGCTTCCGACTTTATTGCAGAAGGGTGTAAATTTTATAAGCAACATCGTCAACGGAATTTTGCAAAATTTACCGCAAGTAATAACGATGGCAGGAAATGTGATCACGTATTTTGCCAACACGATTATTTCTATGCTTCCAACTGTTTTAAGCGCAGGTGCAAGACTGCTTTTAAGGTTAGTAAATGGAATCGTAAACAATTTGCCACAGATCGCCCAGGCAGCAGTGACTGCAATCGTGCGTTTTGTAGCGTCAATTGGTCAGAATCTTCCACAGATTCTTCAGAGTGGTATTACGATTATCGCTAAGCTGACAGCAGGCTTGATACGCGCTATTCCGAATTTGGTCGGACAGATACCGGCGATCATCAGTGCAATTGTGAATGCTTTTACGAGCCTGAACTGGGGAAGTATTGGAATCAATATCATAAGCGGTATCGCATCCGGACTTCGTTCGGCGGCACATATGCTATGGGATGCTGTAAAAGGTGTTCTTGGTGGATTTAAAGAAAATGTTCTGGCATTCTTCGGAATTCACTCACCGTCACGTTGGGGAGCTTATGTTGGAGAGATGATCGATACCGGAATTGCGAATGGATTGATTGGCAAGACAACATTAGTATCCAATGCGGCAGCAGAGCTTCAGAAGTCTGTAAAAAAACCAATTGGAACAAGTATGGACCTTGCAATTTCTGGCAAAAGCAGCACTGATAGTCAGAACAGCACGATTGCAGAGAAGCTGGAAGTATTACTGGAATATTTAAAAACAACATCCAGACGTGGAGACGGCAGTATAGTTATAAATTTAAATGGCAGAGAAGTAGCAAGAGCTTTGAGAGAAATGGGGGTTGTGTTTGAATGATCGAGATTAAATATGTATGCTCCAATGGAGAAGAATACAATCTGATCGGAGACAAAATGAGAGCAACCTCCGGATATTTCCATGCTTATGAGTGGACACCCAATACAACAGAAAGAGAAATGGGTGTAATGGTGAATGCTTTTGCAAAAGAACCGGTGACGTATGACATTACTCTTACCGTGAGAGGCAAAGAAAAAGAAAGAAAGCAGATCCTTAATAAGCTTACGAATGCTTTTGAATACGATGTGGTCAATCTGACTCCAGGAAGAATTTACTATGGCGAATACTACATTGATGGATATGTAAAAAAATCAAGCAATGAAGTATCGGGTGAAAATAATAGTCGTACAGATTGCAAGATAGAAATATACTGCCCGTATCCATTCTGGTCGATGGAGCAACAGGAAAGCTTTTATCCTGATTCTACAAATAAAGGAAAGCCATATACATTCTTAGACTATCCGATAACGTATAATTATGATTATTCAAGAAAGAGTGCCGGAACGCAGAACTGGATTATCGATCATTTCCGAGATAATAACTTTGAAATGGTAATATATGGTCCATGCGCTGATCCGAGAATACTGATAAACGGTTATCCTTATCAGATTTATGAGACGTTAGAAGCAGGTGAATATATATTAATCGCCAGCAGAGAGAAGACGATCACAAAGCATCTGAGAAATGGAACTGTGCAAAATATTTTCGCAAAAAGAGCGAAAGACAAAAGTGTATTTGCATTGATTCCGTCTGGCGTACTGACTCTTAACTGGAGTGGTGAATTCGGCTTTGATATTAAGGTATACAAAGAAAGGAGCGTGCCGGAATGGAACTGATCTATACGGATCCGATTGGCAAAGAGCTCGGATATATCTTAAATGCAAATGTAGACATGGAAATCGGAGAAGATGAGAAAAGCTCAATCAATGATTTTGAGATCGAATTTAAGAGATCCGGTTGGAATGGTACAGTTGAGTTCGGAAGTCAGGTGTATGTCCCAGATACTGAGTATGGTGGAATTGTGCAGGAGTTATATACGAGTACCAAATCAAACAGTATTACAGTAAAGGGATATACTTGGCGGGGAATGATGACAAAGAAGGTGATACAGCCGGAAAGTAATCAGGACTATGCAGTAGAATCCGGAGAACTTAACCAGATAATTCAGAGAAGAGTTCAGGAAGCATTTCCTGGGCTCTTTTATGGCATAGAGGAAGACACAGGCATACAGGTGAAGAATTATCAGTTTGACCGTTATTGTACGCTGTATGCTGGATTACAAAAACTGCTGAAATCAGTAGGATATCGTATGGAAATAAAGTATATTCAGTCAGAGAAAACTGAGTCAGGATATGTACGGGTAAGAGCAGTTCCTATTGTAGACTATTCAGCAGAATATGAGTTCTCGAATGATAATAATATGCAATTCACAATGGATAACAACAAAAGAGGAATAAATCACCTGATTTGTCTTGGAAAAGGAGAATTGAAAGACCGCCTGGTGCTTCATCTGTATATTGATGGACAGGGAAATATTAGTCAGACACAGTATTTTTTCGGAATTGATGAAATAGCTGAAATATATGATAGCTCTGGTTCTGAGTATGATGATCTTCTGAAGAATGGAACAGAAAAGCTGTTAAAATCAAAAAGCAAAACAGAATACGATATGACAATGAAGAAAATCGAAGGAACGATGGACATTGGAGACATTGTAGGTGGAAGAGATTATCTTACTGGTGTGAGTATGAAAAAGCCAATTGGAAGAAAAATCTGGACGGTATCGGATGGAAAAGAGAAGATAGAATACAAATTGGAAGGAGAGACATAAATGGATATTATTACAGGATATGTCGGAAGTCCTCATGTTACGGCAGAGCAGGACCGAGATATAAATATCGGAATCTTTGGAGCAGAATCCTACGTGCTGCGGACGGGATCTCAGTTAAAAGCAGAAGTTTCATCGAATAATGAAATCAAGATCAGGGATGGAGTTATTATGCATCAGGGATGTGCTGCATCGATAAAAAAGAACACCTATGATTCTCTCACAATTGTGAATGGATCCCAGGGAATGAAAAGAATTGATCTTGTTGTTGCAAGATATAGCAGAAATCAGAGTACAAAAGTAGAATCACTTACGCTGAAAGTAATTCAGGGTACACCAGTTACAGGAACGCCTTCAGCACCAGGATATACAACAGGAGATATTCAGGCTGGGGATCTGGTGGCAGATATGCCGTTATATCAGGTTGTGATTAATGGATTGAATATTACAGAGGTAAAACAGGTATTCAATACGGTTGACACGGTTGCTGAATTAAATGGCAAATTGTCAAAGAAAGTAGATACTACTACTGTAGGAGTAGAAATTCCTGAATCATTTACAGGACAGTATCTTAATTCAGCACCAATCTATCAGAAAATGATAAATATTGGAACATTACCGAATAATACTACAAAGTCTATAAATACAGGTATTACCGATGCCAATTATATCTGGATTGATGCAGAAAATAGTTTTGTATTTAGTGGCGGTGCAAGTTATCCCATCCCATATGTGGATCCAAAAGCTGTTGCCAATTCTATCGGCGTTAGAATAACGGGGTATGGAGCAAATATCATCGTGTCAACTGGAACTAACTGGAGCAGCTACGCCGGATTAGTGACTGTTAAATACACGAAGAAATGAGGGGATTAAATGATAAGAGGAACTACACCGACACTTGAGTTTGCTCTGCCGTTTGAAGTAGATCTGATTGCAGAGGCGTATGTTACGATATCACAGAATCAATCAGTGGTGATTGATAAGAGCTTGTCGGAGCTTACGTGCGCAGGAAAAACACTGACTGTTAAGTTATCGCAAGAGGACACATTAAAACTGCAGCAATCGGAGTTCAAAACAGCGGAAGTGCAGATACGTGTGCGAACGAAGAGCGGAGATGCGCTGGCATCCGATATCATGACATTGTATGTAGGGCGGATTCTGAAGGAAGGTGTGATTTAATGAGACTAGAGGTATCATTTCGTGTGTTGAATAAAAATCTGGATGTCGATTTTTCTGCAAAGGATAAAAAACTAAACGCAGAATTTCAATGTTTTCAGCGTATCACTGAGCAGGGGTATGTTGATTACTACGATGGTTCCTACACGGTCACACCAAAAGTGGAAGAACAGAGTCTTCCAACAGCAAAAAAATATCTTGCAGAAGATGTGAGAATAAAAGAAATACCGTTCTTCGAGGTGTCAAATCTTGAAGGTGGGCAGACTATATTTATTGGAAAGGAGCTATAAAATAATATGAGTGTTAATAAAGTAGTATATGGTGGGAAGACATTGATTGACTTAACAGGCGATACTGTGACTGCGGATAAAGTGCTTGAAGGATTTACCACACATGATAAAAGTGGTGCATCTATTACAGGAACTTGCACGTTTGATGTTAATTCAGGTGATGCAACAGTTTCTGTTGCTGAAATGTTGACAGGTAAAACAGCCTATGCAAGGGGAACAAAACTGACTGGAACGATGCCAAACAATGGTGCTGTGACAGGCAAAATCAGTACAAAAGATGGTGCGTATATAATTCCGCAAGGATATCATGATGGTAGCGGAACAGTCGGAATTTCGGAAACAGAGAAAGAAAAGCTCATTCCGTCAAATATCCGTGAAGGTATCAACATTCTCGGTGTCGATGGACAGATGTCTGGTAGTGAAGGAATGAAACCACAATCCAAGACAATAACTCCAAGTAGCGCACAGCAGACGATTCTTCCGGACGAAGGTTATAATTGTCTCTCACAGGTGGTTGTTGAGAAGATTCCTTATGTTGAGTCGGAAAACAGTGCAGGTGGGCTTACAGTAACAATCGGTTAGTTAAAGAGGTGTGAAAATATGGATGTAAATAAAGTTGAATATGAAGGACGGGTTTTATTGGATTTGACAGAGGACACAGTTGCAGAAGAGCAACTGTTAGAAGGTGCAACAGCTCACGATAGGTCTGGACAAAGGATAGTTGGTGCGCTGATTAATCTTGCAGAAGACACTGTAGCACCAGAAAATCTGTTGGCTGGTGCTACAGCTCATGATAGTAGTGGACAGCGAATTGTTGGAACGATGATGCAGTCAAGCGGAATCGACACATCAGATGCTACAGCATTATCAGAGGACATTGTGTCAGGGAAGACAGCTTATGTTGACGGCGAAAAAGTCACTGGAAGTATGGCAACGCTTGATGCAAGCAATCCTACAGTTGGTATGGGAAGAATTACTTTGACCAAAGATAGCAAAGACCTTACTATGTCTTTTAACAATGTTTCTCTTAGCAACGCATCAGCGTACCTAAAAAATGGAGGTTTGTTTCGGCTCTATGGCAATGGCACATTAGGTACATTCTTCGGTGACGCAATGCCAGAAGATGTGCGAAAAGGTAAGAAATTCACATCCAAGGATGGTGTTGCTACAGGAACAATGGAAGTATCTGGTGGAGGTTCTGGTGGTGTACAGGTAAAAACTGGAACAACATCATCTCCTACTATCAATACTGGCTTGTCTAAGATTGATAAGCTTATCATCTATGCTGACAAAATCACATCATTAGGTGTTGTTACTGCTGTGTATTCCGCAGATGTAGGAACAGCAAAGGTGACATTCTGTGGTGATTACAGCGTGTACTTAAAACATTGTGGAATCGTAGACCTGTCTGGTTTTAGCGTGTCTGGTGGTACATTCTCTTGGACAGAAACAATGGATGCATACAGATTTATGAGTAATGCTACCTATAATTGGATTGCGATCGGAAGCTAAAACAAAATCAGAACTATAAGTATTTAAGGAGAATGGTGATGGAATATGTAGGCAGAGAAGAGCATGCAGAGTTCGCCAAAAGAATTGATGATGAGCAGCAAAGGCAGAACAAGAGAATCGTAGTTATGTGTCTGATACAGATCAAGAGATGAAAGCGAGAACAAAAAATGGAAACTATTATATCATCCTGCATCACAGCAGCAGTAACGTTGATAATCTGTCTGCTGAACAACCACGGCCAGCAGGAAAAGACAAGAGCTCTTATGGAATACAAGCTAGATGAGCTGACCAAAAGAGTAGACAAACACAATCATGTGGTTGAACGTACATATAGTATAGAGAGGGAACTTTCTATTCAAAAAGAACAGATCAAGGTAGCAAACCATAGAATTGAAGATTTGGAGGGAATTGAACATGAACATTGAAACATTAATGCAGTACATGAGTTACATTTTGGCAGGAATCGGAGTGCTGGCCTTCTTGGTCAGCGTGATCGTGCAGGCAATCAAGGAGATTCCGGCACTGAAAAAAGTGCAGACGAATGTTGTGGCACTAATCACATCACTGATCCTGACACCGGCAGCGGTAATCGTCTTGTGCACCTATTATCAGATAGTAATTGAGTGGTATTACATTTTCGCATCATTTATTGCTGCATTCATCGTCTATTTAGTGAGTACTGGTGGCTGGGAGAGAGTGGCAGAGATGTGGAACAGAAACGCATATAAGAAAAAGTAGAATTGTACCGGTGCAAGAGATGCATAGAAGACAAAGGAGAATAATATGAAATTATTTTTAATTGCTGGACACGGAGAGGGAGATCCAGGAGCTGAAGGAGGAGGATACACCGAAGCAGAACGAGTCAGAGCACTTGCTGAAAGAATGAAGTATTACGGCGGCGATAATGTAATTATTGGCGATACAAGCAAGAACTGGTATCGTCACGGGTATGTCAGCACATATAACTTTCCGTACGGATGCTGTGTGATGGAACTCCATATGGATGCAGGTGGAGGTCAGGCACACGGGGGACATATCATTGTCAAAAACGGACTTGGAACTGACCAGTATGATAGAGCAGTAGCAACATATATCAGCGGAATCTTACCGGGGCGATCTGAGAATATCAAGTATCGCGATGACCTTGCTAACATTAACAGGGCGGCGAAGCGTGGGATCAACTATAGATTGCTTGAGTGCGGATTTATTGATAATGATTCTGACCGTGAGAAATTCAATAGCAATATTGATGAAATCGCAATCAACCTGTTATCTTGCTTTGGAATTATATCGCAGAATGAAACCGGCAAATGGGTGAAAGACGAAACTGGCTATTGGTGGAAAGAGTATGACGGAAGCTATCCTAAATCCAGTTGGAAGAAGATTGCAGGAGTATTTTACTGGTTTAATGAGCGTGGTTATTGTGTGATGAATGAATGGATTCTGTACCAGAAGCATTTCTATTTTTTGGGTGAAACAGGCGGTATGGCTACCGGATGGAAGAAAATCGGAGAAGACTGGTACTATTTCAATCAGACAGGTGGAAAATTGCCTATCGGCGCAATGCTGACAGGGTGGCAGATGATTGGCGGTAGATATTTCTACTTCTATTCAAAACGTGTCGGAAAACATGCAGAGGGCGCAATGCTAACTGGTGAACTGTTCGGATATGCCGGACATGATTACCGTTGCTGGTCTGCTGGAGAAGACAAAAAGAAGCAGACTGGTGAGATGGTGACCGGATGGTACAAGGACGGCAAATCGGGAAAATACTACTGGTACAATACAATAGCCACAAAAGATATGCCGCTTGGAGCGATGTACAAAAATAAATGGTTAAAACTGCCAGAAGCATGGTATTACTTCAAAGATAATGGAGAAATGGCTTGTGATGAAACATTAGTAATTGGCGGTGAGAAGTACATGTTCGGAAAGAATGGATATATGCAGCAGAATGAATAATCACCATATCGCACTATACTTAACTTACTTAGGGAAAAGCATAACTGGCCGAATCAATAGTTGTGGTTTCAAAAGGATCCCCCAGAGCGTTTGTCCCTGGGGGATTGAATATTGTATCGTGAGGGGCAAAAAAGGGGCAGAATATTGTACTTTGATATACGGTTTCAGAGTTGGAAACGTCTTAAAATACGTTATTTCCCATTAGTTTGTACCTATTTATATGCATTGAGTAGCCGGCCAGCGGCATCGAACTTAATCTCTGAATATCTTACAAATTCAATGTTTGCAAGATATCCAGAGATTTTTTATATATCTAGGAAAGTGCTTTCCTAATATATAAAAAACGCTTCGCTAAGGATGCGCACTGCGGCGTACAATGTAGATGTCGCAAGCGGTCTACGTTTCCACTTCGGTCCTTGCTAAACAAGCGCCACTGGCGCTTAGCAACGCCGCAGGCGCAAGAATGTGCAATGCACATTCTTTGTTCTTTGTAATTTCACTTTTTTCCACGACCAACGAGATAATCAATTGAGACTGTATAATAATCAGCAAGTTTGATGAAGACATCAATAGGAACGTTGATTTTTCCAAGTTCATATTTAGAATATGTAGTCTGTTTGATGTTGAGATATGCAGCAACTTCTTTCTGCGTTTTATCATTATCTTCTCGCAAATTTCGTATGTTTTCGAATTTCATAATCCCATCCTCGTACCTTAAAGCCGGTGTGCGAACTTAACCGGAAACAAGCTATTGTTCACAGTATCCAGTGAACAATAATCTGATATCTTTTGTATTTTTGGATTATTATATAAAAGTCCTGACACGACTATTGAAATATAGTCGTACTACGACTATAATTGATAAAAACATGAAGAAATGTGCGAGAAATGAGGCAGCATAAGAACTAAGGGGAGTGGGAGAAAGTGATGAATAAAGAAAAAATAGATGATATGGATTATTATGAAAAATATCTGTTGAATGCGACGAAAGAAGAAAGGGATTGCTATATAAAAGAACATCCCGATTTTATGAATGAATATCCGGTATCGTATGAACATCGGGAACTGCTTCAGGATAAGATGTATCGTGGATTGATGCGTAAGATCCGGGATTATGAAAAAAGTCGTGAGCAATAAAAAACTGACAGATCACAACAGAAACAGAATGAAATTCTTAATGGACAGAAAATGTTTCGTGTGGTTTGTCAGTTTGTTTTAAATAAACAGAGATGTTAATCAAGCTCTCTTAAAATGTTTTTTAATTCTGAAAACGAATGTATCGTCGGATAATCTTCCTTAACATCTCCGAGTCCATATTCAGCAAAGATAAAAGGGACACCGGCTTTTTTGCAGGAATCAGCATCGCCCTGGGTATCTCCGACATAGACAGGGGATGTCAGATTATTTTTCTCCATTAATTTCAGAATCGTCTGGTCTTTGGAAGTCTGCGTCTGGCCAAAACAAAGGAAATCTTTGATATATGGTTCCATGCCTGCGCCTTTCATCATAACTTCAATATATCCGCACTGGCAATTGCTTACAATAAAAAGAGGATATTCCAGAGCCAGCTCCTTGAGTGTGTCCATAACGCCTTCGTAGTAAACACCGGGATGTGTTTCAAGATAGCGGTTTTCATAATCAAAACAGATATCCATCAGTTTTCTTCGAGAGTCCGGGTCGAGATCGGGAAAAACTCCGGCAGCAATTTCGTCCATTGTCTTTCCAAACAGTCTCTGAAGAATTTCACGGTTTAAGTTTGGCTCAAGATCAGAGTTCTCTTTTATTGCAAGATTCCAGGATTCGGCTACAACTTCAACAGAATCCCAAAGTGTTCCATCTACATCAAATATAATTCCATCCATAATAATTCTCCTGATAGTATTTTTGAAAATATTGTTTACAAGATATTGGAGTCAAAAGCCCTAAATAATGATACCATAAAATGAACCTTTAAAAAAGAAGTTAATTAGTGTATACTTTAATAATGGTTAAAATTAAATGCAACAAAAAGCAAGAGATAATAGGAGAGAATCTGATGAGAGATAAAATTGTACTGATCGATGGACACAGTATATTGAACCGGGCGTTTTATGGAGTTCCGGATCTGACGAATTCGGAAGGACTGCATACGAACGCGGTTTATGGATTCCTGAATATTATGTTTAAGATATTAGATGAAGAGAAGCCGGAATATCTGACGGTTACATTTGATGTGCATGCGCCGACATTTCGCCATGAGATGTTTGCAGATTATAAGGGCACGAGAAAGCCGATGGCAGAGGAACTGCGTCAGCAGGTGCCTGTGATCAAGGACGTTCTGCGTGCGATGCATATAGAAGTGATTGAAAAGGCCGGACTTGAGGCGGATGATCTTTTGGGAACCTTGTCTCATCGTTGTGAGGAGAAAGGAATGGATGTTTCCATCATTTCCGGAGACCGTGATACGCTTCAGCTTGCGACAGAGCATATTAAGATCCGCATTCCAAAGACGAAGCAGGGGAAGACGGAAGTAGAAGATTATTATGCGGCAGATGTGCAGGAACGCTATGGAGTAACACCGAAGGAATTTATTGATGTAAAGGCTTTGATGGGTGATACTGCTGATAATATTCCTGGTGTTCCGGGAGTTGGCGAAAAGACAGCGACAAAGATCATTCAGCAGTACCAGACGATTGAAAATGCATACGAGCATGTTGATGAGCTGAAACCGCCAAGAGCAAGCAAGAATCTGAAAGAATTCTGGGAGCAGGCACAGCTTAGTAAGATACTTGCGACGATTAAACTGGACGCAGATATTACCTTTGAACTTGAAAATGCCAGACATGAGAATCCTTATACAAAAGAAGCTCATGAATTATTCCAAAGACTTGAGTTTAAAAATCTGCTTGGAAGATTTGATGTAGAAGCGTCAGTGAATGATGTGGAAAAATATTTTCGTGAGGTAACAGGAAAAGAAGAAATTGAGAAAGTCTTTAAAGAGGCAGAGAAAGCAGAGACCGTTGGTGTGGCATTTTCCAAAGATGCTGGAAATGTTCTCCCATTGTTTGCGCATGCTTCAGGATACGGAAGGATTTCTCTTTGCTATGAAGCAGAAAAGATTGTTACGATTCCTTGTGATATGGATGCTGATTTTGAATATCTGACAGGAAAGTTGTCTCACCTTGCAAAAAGTGTGAAACGTTTTTCAATGTGTGGATTGAAAGAATATCTGGAATGGCTGCCGGAGCTTACAAGTGAGAATGGGTTTGATGCAATCGTAGCAGCATATCTTCTGAATCCTCTGAAAAATGATTACAATGCAGAAGATGTGGCAAGAGAACATTTGAATCTTTTAATTGATGAAAAACTTGATGAGGGTACAAAATCATGTTATGAGGCATATACAGCTTATGCCTGTGTCCCGGTTCTTGAGAAGAAACTGGAAGAGAATGGAATGTTCCGCTTGTTTAATGAAATTGAAATGCCATTAGTATTTACATTGTATGATATGGAACAGGCCGGTGTTAAGGTTGAAGGTGAAGAGCTGAAGCGTTACGGAGAAGAGCTTGGAGCAAGAATCGTTGAGCTGGAAAAAGAGATTTATGAAATGGCAGGGGAAGAGTTTAATATCAATTCTCCAAAACAACTTGGCGTGATTCTTTTTGAAAAACTGGAAATGCCTCATGCAAAGAAGACAAAGACCGGGTATTCTACAGCAGCGGATGTGTTAGATAAACTTGCACCGGAATATCCTATCGTAGCAAAGATTCTGGAGTACCGTCAGCTTGCAAAACTGAAGTCAACATATGCAGACGGACTTGCGAATTATATAGGAATGGATGGAAGAATCCACAGTAAATTCAATCAGACGATCACAGCAACCGGACGTATCAGCAGTACAGAACCGAATCTGCAGAATATACCGGTTCGTATGGAGCTTGGACGTCTGATCCGTAAAGTATTTGTACCAAAAGAAGGCTGTGCCTTTGTGGATGCGGATTATTCTCAGATCGAGCTTCGTATTCTGGCGCATTGTTCCGGTGATGAACAGCTGATCCAGGCATATCGTGAAGCGAGAGATATTCACCGAATGACAGCTTCCCAGGTATTCCACGTACCATTTGATGAAGTGACAGATCTGCAGAGAAGAAATGCAAAAGCAGTTAATTTCGGTATTGTGTATGGAATCAGTTCTTTTGGACTGAGCCAGGATCTGAGTATTTCGAGAAAAGAGGCGGCACAGTATATTGAGCATTATTTTGAATCCTACCCGGGAATTAAGACATTTCTTGATAAATGTGTGAGCGATGCGAAAGAAAAAGGATATGCAGAGACTTTATATGGAAGAAGAAGACCGATGCCGGAATTAAAATCCAGCAATTTTATGCAGAGAAGTTTTGGAGAGCGTGTGGCAATGAATGCACCGATCCAGGGAACTGCTGCAGATATTATTAAAATGGCAATGATTCATGTAAATGAAGAACTGAAGAAGAGAAATCTGAAATCACGGATGATCCTTCAGGTGCATGATGAACTTTTGATCGAAGCAGATGAAACAGAATTAGAAGAAGTACAGCAGATCCTTCAGGATAAGATGGAACACGCAGCAGAATTGTTAGTTCCGCTTAGTGTAGATATGCATACAGGGAAGAACTGGTATGAGGCAAAATAAGATGAAAGTAATTGGAATCACGGGTGGAGTTGGCTCCGGAAAAAGTGAAGTTTTAAAATTTCTTGAACATGAATACGGTGCGGTAGTCTGCCAGATGGATGAAGTTGCAAAGCAGATCCAGAAGAAAGGGACGTGGGCATTCACGAGAATCGTACAGGAATTTGGTGAACAGATTGTCGGAGCAGATGGTGAACTGGATCGCATGAAACTTGGAAGCTGCGTATTTGCAGATGAGAAGAAATTACAAAGATTGAATGATATTGTACATCCGGAAGTGTTGGAATGGGTTCGGAAAGATATCTTGAAGAAAAAAGAAGAGTGTTGTTCTTATTATATTGTAGAAGCAGCACTTCTTCCGGAAGTAGGAAAGGAACTGTGTGATGAATTATGGTATATTTACACAGATGAAGCGGTTCGGAGAGAACGACTGAAAAGTTCCAGACATTATACGGATGAAAAGATCACCAGAATGATTGCTTCACAACCGGTAGAAGAAGTATTTCGAAAGGCATGCACAGTTGTAATTGATAATAGTGGAGACTTTGAAGCAACAAAGAGACAAATAGGAGATAGATTGAACAAATGAGAATGTGCAGTATTGCAAGCGGCAGCAGTGGAAACTGTATCTATGTAGGAAGTGATAATTCCCATCTTCTGATTGATACGGGGATTAGTAAGAAACGAATTGAAGAAGGTCTGAATAAGTTGGAGATTAAAGGGGATGAACTCGATGGAATTCTGATCACACATGAACATTCGGATCATATTAAGGGACTTGGTGTGTTCAGCAGAAAGTACGAGATACCAATTTATGCGACTCCGGGAACGATTGCAGGAATCAAAGAGTCTTCCAGTCTTGGAAAGATGCCGGAAGGACTTTTACATCCGATTAAGGCAGATCACCCATTTCAGCTTGGTGAACTGGACGTACACCCATTTGCTATTTCCCATGATGCAAATGAACCGTCCGGATATCGTATTGAACAAGGTGGGAAGTCCGTAGCAGTTGCAACAGATCTTGGAAAATATGATGATTATACAGTGAAGAATCTGAAAAATCTGGATGCGATTCTTCTGGAAGCAAACCATGATATCCATATGCTGGAAGTCGGAGGATATCCATATTATTTGAAGCAGAGAATTCTTGGCGATCGCGGTCATTTATCAAATGAATTGTCAGGACAGCTTCTTTGTGATATACTACATGATAATCTGAAACACATCATGCTTGGTCATCTGAGCAAGGAGAACAATTACGCAAGACTTGCTTATGAGACAGTGAAGTTGGAAGTTACGCTTGCAGATAATGAATATAAAGGGGAAGACCTGAATATGTTCGTTGCAAGCCGGGAATCGGTTTCGGATATTATTAATGTATAAAATTGAGTGAATCAAAGCGGAGGTACAGAAAGAATGAAGAAATGTATTGTCACAGTACTTGGAGAAGACACAGTAGGAATTATTGCAAAAGTATGTACATATCTTGCAGAAAATGAAATCAATATTCTTGATATTTCACAGACAATTGTTCAGGGATATTTTAACATGATGATGATCGTGGATGTTGCGAATCTGAAGAAAGATTTCAAAGAAGTTTGTGATGAGATGGATGTACTTGGCAAAGAGATCGGTGTAACAATTCATTGTCAGAGAGAAGAGATTTTTGAGAAAATGCACCGTCTGTAAGAAGTCGGAGATAAGGTGAGGATAAGACTATGATTAATATGTATGAAGTATCAGAAACCAATAAGATGATCGAAAGCGAGAACCTTGATGTCCGCACGATCACTCTTGGAATCAGTCTGTTGGACTGTGTGGATTCTGATCTGGATGAACTGAACCGTAAGATTTATGAGAAGATTACAACAGTTGCAAAAGATCTTGTATCTACAGGAAAAGACATTGAGAAAGAATTCGGAATTCCGATCGTAAATAAGAGAATTTCAATTACACCTGTATCGCTTGTTGGAGCAGCAGCGTGTAAGACTCCGGAAGATTATGTGACAATCGCACGTACACTTGACCGCGCAGCGGAAAAAGTAGGTGTAAACTTCATTGGCGGATACTCCGCGCTTGTGTCGAAAGGAATGACACCAAGTGAAGAGAATCTGATCCGTTCAATCCCGCAGGCACTGGCCGAGACAGAGAGAATCTGTAGTTCCGTCAATGTGGGATCAACAAAGACAGGTATCAATATGGATGCAGTCCGTCTGTGTGGACAGATTGTGAAAGAAGCGGCAGAGGCAACGAAAGACAGAGATTCTCTTGGTTGTGCAAAGCTTGTTATTCTTTGCAATGCGCCGGATGATAACCCGTTTATGGCAGGTGCATTCCTCGGTGTGACTGAGGCAGATACGATTATTAATGTAGGTGTCAGCGGACCGGGAGTTGTAAAGAAAGCAATTGAAAAAGCACGTGGAAAAGGTTTTGAAGAACTCTGTGAAACAATTAAGAAAACAGCGTTTAAGATTACACGAGTAGGACAGCTTGTTGCAGGAGAAGCTTCTGCACGTCTTGGAATTCCATTTGGAATCATTGATCTTTCTCTTGCTCCGACTCCGGCAGTTGGAGATAGTATTGCAGAGATCCTGGAGGAAATCGGACTGGAGCGCGTTGGTGCACCAGGAACAACAGCAGCACTTGCAATGCTCAATGACCAGGTGAAGAAGGGCGGCGTTATGGCATCTTCTTATGTAGGTGGACTCAGCGGCGCATTTATTCCGGTCAGTGAAGATCAGGGAATGATTGATGCAGTAAATGCAGGATCTCTTACAATTGAGAAGTTAGAGGCAATGACATGCGTATGCTCTGTAGGACTTGACATGATCGCAATCCCTGGAAAGACATCAGCAGCGACAATCTCTGGAATCATTGCAGATGAGATGGCAATTGGTATGGTCAACCAGAAGACGACAGCAGTGCGTCTGATTCCGGTCATCGGTAAAGATGTTGGAGACGTGGCAGAATTTGGTGGATTGTTAGGTTATGCACCGATTATGCCGGTGAATGAATTTGGATGTGATGCGTTTATCAACAGACAGGGACGTATTCCGGCTCCGATTCATAGTTTTAAGAATTAACGAGGGAGAAATTTGATGAGTAAAGTTGCAATTGTAACGGATAGTAATAGCGGTATAACACAGGAACAGGGAAAAGAACTTGGGATTTTTGTTCTTCCGATGCCATTTTTCATTGATGGAGAACTTTATCTGGAGGATATCACACTTTCCCAGAGTGAGTTTTATGAAAAGCTCGGAGCAGATTCCGATATCTCAACATCACAGCCATCCCCGGGAGAGGTCATGGATCTTTGGGATAAAGTTCTGGAAGAATATGATGAGCTTGTATGTATTCCGATGTCCAGTGGCTTGAGCAGCACATGTGCAACAGCAATTACTCTTGCAGCTGAATATGACGGACGCGTCCAGGTGGTTGATAATCAGAGAATTTCAGTTACACAGGAGCAGTCTGTTCTGGATGCAATGAATCTGCGTGAAGAAGGAAAGAGTGCAGCAGAGATCAAAGAAATACTGGAGAAAGAAAAACTTCAGGCAAGCATTTATATTACGGTGGATACTTTAAAATACCTGAAAAAAGGTGGAAGAATCACACCGGCAGCGGCGGCAATCGGAACTGTGCTTAACTTAAAGCCTGTTCTTCAGATCCAGGGAGAAAAGCTGGATGCATTTTCGAAAGCAAGAGGCTGGAAAACGGCGAAGAAGACAATGCTCAATGCAATCGAGAAAGATCTGAATGGACGCTTTGCCGATGTTAAGGATCAGATGGCTCTTGGTATGGCTTACACATGCAGTAAAGAAGAAGCACAGGAGTGGAAAGCAGAGATCGAAGAAAGATTTCCGGGATATGAGATTATGGAAGGACCATTGTCATTGAGTGTGGCCTGCCATATTGGTCCGGGGGCACTGGCGATTACTTGTATGAAGAGATTGTAAACTGGTAACTGTGACGAAATGCGTAGCATTTTGGAAGTTGGCTCTGAACAGTTACATAATCTGTATTGGTGAGAGGTGGTACTGTTCACACGTGGTGTGAGCAGTACTCTGCTTTTTTAGGAGAATATTATGAAAATCGTTGGTCTTATTACAGAATATAATCCATTTCATAATGGACATCTTTATCATATTAAAGAATCTTTGCGTGTAACCGGTGCAGATGCAGCCGTTGTTGTTATGAGTGGTGACTATGTGCAGCGGGGAACACCTGCAATCATGCCTAAAAGGATACGTGCAGAGATGGCACTGATGTGTGGTGCTGGAGCTGTCTTTGAACTTCCGGTCTGTTATGCGACGGGATCTGCGGAGCTTTTTGCACTTGGAGCAGTATCTCTTTTAGAGTCTCTTGGAATTGTTGATTCTATCTGTTTTGGCAGTGAATGTAATGATCTTCCAATCTTGGAACAGCTTGCAGAACTACTTCTTGAAGAACCTGAAGCCTACCAGATTCTGTTGAAAGATTATCTGAAACAAGGGATGTCTTTTCCACGCGCCAGACAGGAAGCAATTCTTTCTTATACAGAAGATCCTCGGTTTGCAGAGATTTTAAGAAATCCGAACAATATTTTGGGGATTGAATATTTGAAAGCAATCAAAAAACTTGGAAGCAGGATGGAACCTTATACGATTGCAAGGCGTGGTGCACAGTATCATGATGAAGAACTGGACAGTGATTACAGTTCCGCTACGGCAATTCGTTCACTGCTTGCTTATTCAAGTTCATCTTTCAATACAGAACCAGTAGAAGGAAATTACGATGAGCTTTCGTTTTCGGGAATACTGTCAGAGTTGGAAAACCAGGTTCCAAAATGTTGTCTGGAACTTTTGAAGGATTATCATAAAGTACAGTATCCGATTTCACAGAATGATTTTTCTCTGATTTTGAAATATAAACTGTTAAATAAACAGCCAGAAAGTCTGGTTCGATATGTGGATGTCTCTCCGGAGATTGCATCCAGAATTGCGAATCAGTTAAACAACTTTTTTAATTATAAACAGTTCTGTGATTTGTTAAAAACACGAGAACTTACGCAGACCCGAGTTAACCGGGCATTGCTTCATATTATGCTTGGAACGAAAAAGGCAAATGTGGAAGAATATATTGACAATGGCTATCATATGTATGCACGTCTGCTTGGTTTTCGAAAAGACAATGCAAAGCTTTTGACAGCTATGTCGAAGGAAAGCAGTCTTCCGGTTTTGACGAAAATGTCTGAAATTGACGATCTTCCGGAACTTGGTCAGAAAATGCTCAGACATGATATGCTTGCTTCAAATCTGTATACCTCAGTGGTGACGGATAAGTTTAAGACGGCGTTTCAGAATGAATATAAGCAAGGGGTTTTGAAGGTGTAAATTTTAATACGAGCCAGAACAGTTGTCGTGAGAGGTGACTGTTCTGGCTCGTAATGTTCTTAGAAAAAGACAATGTTTGATAAAATTGTAACAATCTTACAAATATCCTATTACAAAGTTCGGATTGTATTTGAAAATGCACATAAAATGACTTGTATACAAAAAACGATTGAGTTATAATAGGACTAAGTGAGATAAAAAGAAAGGTGGCATTAAATCATGGGATTTATTGATGAAATCAAAGCAAGAGCGAAAGCTTGCAAAAAGACAATCGTTCTTCCGGAGACAGAGGACGAAAGAACTTACAAAGCAGCAGAGACAGTACTGAAAGAAGGACTCGCTGATCTGGTGCTTGTAGGAAGCAAAGAGGAGATTGAGAAGAACAAAGGTACATACGACATCTCCGGTGCAACAATCGTAGATCCTGCAACAGATGCAAGAACAGAAGGATATATTGCAAAACTTGTTGAGTTAAGACAGAAAAAGGGAATGACTCCTGAACAGGCAAAAGAACTGCTTCTTAGCAATTACTTATACTATGGTGTAATGATGGTTAAGATGGGTGATGCAGACGGAATGGTATCCGGAGCATGCCACTCTACAGCAGATACACTTCGTCCATGCCTTCAGATCCTGAAGACAAAACCGGGAACAAAGCTCGTATCCGCATTCTTCCTTATGGTAGTACCAAACTGCGACATGGGAGCAAACGGAACATTTATCTTTGCTGATGCAGGACTTGAGCAGAATCCAGATCCGGAGAAACTTGCGAACATCGCTATTTCATCCGCAGATTCTTTCAAACTGCTTGTTGAGAAAGAGCCAGTTGTTGCTATGCTTTCTCACTCAACAAAGGGAAGTGCTAAGCATGCAGATGTAGATAAAGTTGTTGAGGCAACAAAGATCGCTCAGGAACTCGCACCAGAGCTTGCTCTTGACGGAGAACTTCAGCTTGATGCAGCTATCGTTCCATCCGTCGGAGAATCTAAAGCACCGGGAAGCAAGGTTGCAGGACATGCTAACGTACTTGTATTCCCAGACCTTGATGCTGGTAATATTGGATACAAACTTGTTCAGAGACTTGCTAAAGCAGAAGCTTACGGTCCTCTGACACAGGGAATCGCCGCTCCGGTTAACGACCTTTCCCGTGGATGCAGCGCTGAAGATATCGTAGGCGTTGTAGCTATCACAGCTGTACAGGCACAGGCTGAATAATTGTAATTGTTTACAGATTTTTTAAAATAGTTACGGGTAATCAAAAGAAACAAAGAGGGTAGTGTGAGCTGCCCTCGGATAATAATAATAAGGTTTTTTCAGGAGGAAAAAAGAAAATGAACGTATTAGTAATCAACTGCGGAAGCTCATCTCTGAAATTCCAGCTGATCAACGCTGAGACAGAGAAGGTACTTGCAAAAGGACTTTGTGAGAGAATTGGAATCGACGGACGTCTGACATATCAGCCGGCTGGCGGAGAAAAAGAGAAATCTGATCTGGCTATGCCAACTCATACAGAAGCAATTCAGTTTGTAATTGATGCTTTGACAAATGAGAAGACAGGAGTTGTTAAGAGCCTTGATGAGATCGGAGCAGTTGGACACCGTCTCGTACATGGTGGAGAGAAGTTTGCTTCATCTGTAGTAATCACAGACGAAGTAAAGAAAGCAGTAGAAGAGTGTAATGATCTTGCACCGCTTCATAACCCGGCAAACTTGATCGGTGTTGCAGCATGTGAGAAACTGATGCCAGGAACACCTATGGTTGCAGTATTTGATACAGCTTTCCATCAGACAATGCCGGAGAAGGCTTATATGTATGGACTTCCATATGAGTACTATGAGAAATACAAAGTAAGACGTTACGGTTTCCACGGAACAAGCCACAGCTTCGTATCTAAGAGAGCAGCAGAAGTAATGGGAAAATCTTACGATGAAGTAAAGACAATTGTATGCCACCTCGGAAATGGATCCAGTGTAAGTGCTGTTCTTAACGGAAAATGTGTAGATACTTCTATGGGACTTACTCCACTTGAAGGACTTGTAATGGGAACACGTTCAGGTGATATCGATCCTGCAATCATGGAGTTCATTGCTAAGAAAGAGAACCTTGACATTGAAGGTGTTATGGAAGTACTGAACAAAAAGTCTGGTGTATTTGGAATTTCAGGCGGACTTTCAAGTGACTTCCGTGACCTGACAGACGCTATGAATGCCGGAGATAAGAAAGCTAAGATCGCTATGGATGTATTCTCATACAGAGTAGCAAAATACATCGGATCTTACGCTGCAGCTATGAATGGTGTAGATGACATCGTATTTACAGCTGGTATCGGTGAGAACGATGATTATGTAAGAGAAGAAGTATGTAAATACCTTGGATACCTTGGAGTAGACTTCGATTCAGAAGTGAATAAAGGACTCAGAGGAAAAGAAGCTGAGCTTACAAAAGAAGGATCAAAGGTTAAAGTATTCGTTATTCCTACAAACGAAGAGCTTGCAATCGCCCGTGAGACATTAGCGCTTGTAAAATAATTGAAGAAATCTTAATTTGAGAAAGTGTATACGATAGTGATCTGTAAAGATTATATCGTATATGAGCGCAGGACTGAGGTGCCAAGAGAGCAGTTCAGTCCTGCTTTTGCGCATAGAAGAAACAAAAATGTATCCAATACATTTTGCTCTTCATAATATTTTTGATAGAAATTATAAATATCTGTTGACAAACATTTTTTCCATGATATAATAGTTTAGGTATGAATAGGAGAAATACATTATGTTGATTAACCTATCAGACGTTTTGTCAGACCAGCATAAGACGGTTGAAGAAACTGTGCGGCTGGAGATGGAAGAGATCCGGTTACAATCCGGAACCTACCCCATTATCAGCAAGGAGCCGGTTCATGTTAAAGTAGAGCATATAAGGGGAAAAGAACTGCTCATCACAGCTGAGACCAGATTGAGTGTCATGATTCCATGTGATCGTTGTCTGGAGGATGTGAAACGGGAGTTTGAACTGAATTGTGTGAAACATGTGGACGTAGGCCTCTCCGACGCAGAACTGACAGAGGAGCTGGATGAATCAAACTTTATTGACGGATATCATCTTGACGTGGACAAACTGCTCTTTCATGAGATTTTGTCGAGCTGGCCGACGAAAGTACTTTGCAGGGAAGACTGCAAGGGATTATGCAATGTATGCGGTCAGAATTTAAATACGGGGTCTTGTAACTGTGAAGATACAGGGCTTGATCCGAGAATGTCAGTTGTCCGTGACTTATTTAAGAATTTTAAGGAGGTGTAACCTATGTCAATCTGTCCAAAGAATAAATCTTCAAAAGCAAGAAGAGATAAAAGAAGAGCTAACTGGAAGATGAGCGCACCGAATCTGGTGAAATGCAGCAAGTGCGGCGAGCTTATGATGCCACACCGTGTATGTAAGGCGTGTGGATCTTACAACAAGCGCGAGATCGTTTCAGTTGACTAATGATCAATAAGATATTGAGTGTACTGCGAACAGAACACTTGAGGGCGTAAAAACTTTGTGTTTTACGCCTTTTTTTATTGATTTTTATACTGATATCCAGTAGAATAATTTCAGTAGCGCAAGGAGGAAATGATATGTCAGAGATTACAAGGGTTGCTCTTGATGCCATGGGTGGAGACAATGCACCAAGAGAGATGGTAAAAGGTGCCGTAGAGGCAGTGCGGAAGAGAAAAGATATCAAGGTACTGCTGACAGGTAAGGAAGATGTGATTCGCAAGGAACTCTCCGCTTATACGTATCCTGAGGAGCAGATTGAGATTGTGAATGCTACAGAGGTTATTGAGACGGCAGAACCTCCGGTGAAAGCAATCCGTAGTAAGAAAGATTCATCCATTGTTGTTGCGATGAAGATGGTGAAGAAAGGGGAAGCAGATGCTTTTGTATCTGCAGGAAGTTCAGGAGCTGTTCTTGTTGGAGGACAGGTTCTTGTAGGCAGGATCAAAGGTGTTGAAAGACCACCGCTTGCACCACTGATTCCTACATTAAAAGGTGTTTCACTTTTGATCGATTGTGGAGCTAATGTAGACGCGCGCCCATCTCACCTGGTACAGTTTGCAAAGATGGGATCCATTTATATGGAAAGCGTTATGGGAAAGAAGAATCCGACAGTTGGTATCGTGAATATCGGTGCTGAAGAAGAGAAGGGAAATGCGCTGGTGAAAGAGACATTCCCACTGTTAAAAGAATGTCCTGACATTAATTTCATTGGAAGTGTTGAGGCACGAGATATTCCTTACGGAGCAGCAGATGTTATTGTCTGTGAAGCATTTGCAGGTAATATTATTCTGAAGCTTTATGAGGGTGTTGCAGGAGCACTGCTTAAGAAAGTGAAGAAAGGAATGCTTTCTTCTTTGCGTAGTAAGATAGGGGCACTGCTTGTGAAACCTGCTTTAAAGGGCGTACTGAAAGATTTTGATACAAGTGAGTATGGCGGCGCACCGCTTCTTGGCCTGAACGGACTTGTAGTAAAGACGCATGGAAGTTCAAAGTCAAAGGAGGTATGCAACTCAATCATTCAGTGTGTTGCATTTAAGGAGCAGAAGATCAATGAGAAGATAAAAGAGGCAATTCAACAGGAGACCCTGGAAGAAAAGAAAGAAGTCGAATAAGACAGGAGGAGTTTTACAATGACAGAATTTGAAAAACTGCAGGCAATTATTGCGGACGTACTTAATGTTTCACCGGAGACAATCACACCGGATACTACATTCGTAGATGATCTTGGAGCTGACTCTCTGGATATTTTCCAGATCATTATGGGAATTGAAGAAGATTTTGACATCGAGATCGATAACGAAGAGGCAGAGAAGATCACAACAGTGCAGGATGCTGTTGATCAGATCCAGAAAAAGAAGGCTAATGAATAATCAGATAGTGAGATGAAAAAGCCCGTTTGGGCTTTTTCGTTTATTAACACGAAGGAGGCCATTTAAATGGACAGAGTAAAAGAACTGGAACAAAAGATTGGATATGTGTTTAAAGACAAAAGCCTGATTGAACGTGCATTGATGCATAGTTCTTATACAAATGAGAAACATTTGAAGAAATATGAGTGTAATGAACGCCTGGAGTTTCTTGGAGATGCAGTATTGGAATTGGTATCAAGTGCTTATTTATTTAATGAATTTCCAAAGGTATCTGAGGGAGAACTGACAAAGACACGTGCAAGTATGGTATGTGAACCGTCTCTGGCAATGTGTGCAAGAGATATCGGACTTGGAGATTACTTGCTTCTTGGAAAAGGAGAAGAGGCGACCGGTGGAAGAAAAAGAGATTCTATCACATCTGATGCGATGGAAGCATTAATCGGTGCTATCTATCTCGACGGTGGTTTTACTAATGCAAAAGAGTTTATCCATCATTTTATTTTGACAGATTTAGAGGATAAAAAACTCTTTTATGATAGTAAAACGATCTTACAGGAGATCGTGCAGGCGAATATGACGGGGAATGTAAGTTATGAACTGATTGATGAACAGGGACCGGATCATAATAAGATTTTCGAAGTGGAAGCAAGAATCGGGGGAAAAGCCTGGGGACGTGGAAAAGGAAGCTCGAAGAAGTCAGCAGAGCAGCAGGCAGCTTATGAAGCAATTCTGAATCTCAGAAAGAAAAAGTAAAGAGGACTTTATGTATTTAAAGAGTATAGAAGTGCAGGGATTCAAATCTTTTGCCAATAAGATTAAATTTGAATTTCATAACGGAATTACAGGTATTGTAGGACCGAATGGAAGTGGTAAGAGTAATGTCGCTGATGCCGTCCGCTGGGTTCTTGGAGAGCAGAGAGTGAAGCAGCTGCGTGGAGGCACCATGCAGGATGTGATTTTCTCGGGAACCGAGAACCGGAAGCCGCTTAGTTATGCTTCGGTTGCAATCACACTGGATAATTCAGATCATAAACTTCCGGTAGAGTACGAAGAAGTCACTGTTACACGTAAATTGTACAGATCCGGAGAGAGTGAGTATCTGATCAATGGTTCAGCCTGCAGACTGAAAGATATCAATGAGATGTTCTATGATACAGGTATCGGTAAAGAAGGCTATTCGATTATCGGTCAGGGACAGATTGATAAGATCTTAAGCGGTAAGCCGGAAGAGAGAAGAGAACTTTTTGATGAGGCCGCCGGAATTGTAAAATATAAGAGAAGAAAGTCTCTTTCTTTGAAAAAGCTGGAGGATGAACGGCAGAATCTTACCCGTGTGAATGATATTCTTGCAGAGCTTGAGAAACAGATCGGTCCTTTGGAAAGACAGTCAGAGACAGCCAGAATCTATCTGAAGATGAAAGAAGAATTAAAAACATATGACATTAATATGTTTTTGTTGGAGGAAGAGCGGCTGCAGGAGCGTATTCGTGAAGTCGGTGGGAAATATGAGATTGCTTCTCAGGAGATGCAGGAATCAAATGCCCGTTATGAGAAGATGAAAGCAGAATACGAGGCAATCGAGGAAGAAGTAGATCAGATTGATCTTGCAATTGAAACTGCGAAGAACCAGATGAATGAGACGAATCTTTTAAAGCAACAGCTGGAAGGCCAGATCAATGTCCTGAAAGAGCAGATTAATACAGCCCGTATGAATGATGAGCATTATGATCATCGCCTGAGTACGATCGTCAGTGAGATAGATACAAGGCAGCAGCAGAAAAGAGAGCTTGAAGAAGAGAAGAAAAGAATTTCAGAACAGTTAGAATCAGCCAGTGGACAGGATACGGAAGCACAGCAGAGTTTAATTGAGATTCAGTCAAAGATTGCAGAACACAGTACTGAAATTGAGCAGAAGAAGCGGGAGATCATGGATCTGCTTGGAAATCGTGCTTCAACAAAAGCTAAGATTCAGCATTTTGATACGACGAAAGAACAGATTCAGACACGGAAGGCTGTCGTTGCCAGAAATATTCTTGAGATTTCGACGGTAGCAGAAGGACAGAACAACAGACTTAAGAAGTATGAAGAAGAACTTGGTCAGATCCGTGAGCGCATTCAAACCTATAAGGATAAGATTTCCCTGAACGAACAGGAACTTGGCAAGCTTCAGAATGAGCTGAAAGAGAAGCAGGAAAAGTTACGGATCGGACAGACCGCTTATCACAGAGAGTCTTCCCGTCTGGAGTCATTAAAGAATATTACAGAGCGCTATGACGGATATGGTAACAGTATCCGAAAGGTAATGTCGAATAAAGAACGTGAGAAAGGTCTGATCGGTGTTGTAGCGGATATCATTAAGGTCGATAAGGAATATGAGATCGCTATTGAGACAGCGCTTGGAGGAAGTATTCAGAATATCGTTACAGATAATGAAGATACAGCCAAGCGTATGATTGATTTCCTTAAGCGTAATAAATTCGGAAGGGCAACATTTCTTCCGCTGACAAGTATGCATGGCGGCGGAGGAATCAGGAATCCGGAAGCACTCAAAGAACCGGGAGTGATCGGACTTGCGAATACATTGATCCATGTGGAATCAAGATTTGACGGACTGGCAGATCAGCTGCTTGGGCGTACGATCGTAGTAGACCACATCGATCACGGAATCGCAATTGCGAGAAAATACCGTCAGTCTCTGCGTCTGGTCACACTGGAAGGTGACCTGATCAATCCGGGTGGATCCATGACAGGTGGTGCATTTAAGAATTCAAGTAATCTGCTGAGCAGACGCCGCGAAATCGAAGAATTCGAAAAGACGGTTGATATGCTCAAGTCTGACATGGATGTGCTGGAAAAAGAAGTTACAGAGGCGAAGAACCGTCGTGCAGCATGCTACAATGTGATTGATGAAGTACAGGAACATTTAAGAGAAGAATCAGTGCTGGAGAATACTGCGCGAATGAATGTTGCACAGGTACAGAGAGAACAGTTAGAATCGAAACAGCGTTACGAAGGATTTCTGAAAGAACAGAAAGCATTGCTTCAGGAGCTGGATGAAATCAATGAGAATGAAGATTCTATCCAGATGGAACTTGAGACATCAGAGAAGTTGGAAAAAGAACTGAATGAACAGATTGAAGCTTTGCAGATGCAGTTGGAGAAAGAAAGAGAGGATGAGGCTGTCCAGATGAAACAGTCTGAGGAAGTCCATCTCTCACTGGCAGGCCTGGATCAGCAGAAAACTTTTATTGTAGAAAATATTTCCCGTATAGATGAGGAAATCACCAGATATGAAAAAGAGCAGGAAGAACTTGCCGAAAATCGTGGAGATGTATCTGAGGAAATTCTGCAAAAAGAAAATGAAATCGAAGGACTCAGGAAAACGATTGAAGATTCAAAAGAACTGTTTACAGAGATTGGTGAAGAGATTAAAGTACAGAGTAAAAAACGCGAAGAACTGAATCAGAAGCACAGAGATTTCTTACGACAGAGAGAAGAACTTGCAAAGCATGTGTCAGATCTTGATAAAGAATGTTTCCGTCTGAACAGCCAGAAAGAAGGCTATGAGGAAGCGTCAGAGAAGCAGATGAATTATATGTGGGAAGAGTATGAACTCACTTACAATCACGCGAAAGAACTTCGTAATGAGACACTGACAGATCTGGCATTGATGAAGAAAAAGATCCAGGAGCTTAAGAATGAGATCCGAAAGCTTGGTTCGGTCAATGTCAATGCAATTGAGGATTACAAAAATGTATCTGAGCGTTATACATTCTTAAAAGTTCAGCATGATGATCTTGTAGAGGCAGAAGCATCTCTTGAACAGATTATCGAAGAATTGGATGTGGCGATGCGCAAGCAGTTTACAGAACAGTTTGCAAGAATTGCGACAGAGTTCAATGATGTATTCCGTCAGCTTTTCGGAGGCGGAAAGGGATCATTGGAATTACAGGAGGATGTGGATATTCTTGAGGCAGGAATACGCATCATCGCACAGCCACCTGGAAAGAAACTGCAGAATATGATGCAGCTTTCAGGTGGAGAGAAGGCGCTGACTGCAATCGCATTACTATTTGCAATCCAGAATCTGAAGCCATCTCCGTTCTGTCTCCTTGATGAGATTGAAGCGGCACTGGATGACAACAATGTAGATCGTTATGCGAAATATTTACATAAGCTGACAAAATATACACAGTTCATTGTCATTACCCACAGACGTGGTACAATGGCAGCAGCAGACCGGTTGTATGGAATTACCATGCAGGAAAAAGGGGTATCCACACTTGTTTCAGTGGATCTGTTGGAAGATGATCTGGAAAAATAAACCTGTTTTTATTGTAAACAGGGTATTAAGAGAACAGGAGGCTGAAAATGGGAGAAGAAAAAAAGGGATTTTTTAAACGACTTGTATCCGGTCTGACAAAGACAAGAGATAATATTGTGTCCGGCATGGACAGTATTTTCCATGGATTTTCAAAGATTGATGATGACTTTTATGAAGAACTGGAAGAAACTCTGATCATGGGAGATCTTGGTGTCAGAGCAACAATGGATATCATTGAAGATTTAAAGGTTAAAGTAAAAGAGCAACATATCAAGGAACCGATTGAATGTAGACAGCTTGTGATTGACAGTATTCGTGAACAGATGGATGTCGGAGAGACAGCATATGAGTTTGAGAATCGTCAGAGTGTGGTTTTCGTGATCGGAGTAAATGGTGTTGGTAAAACAACAACGATCGGTAAACTTGCAGGAAAGCTGAAAGCACAGAATAAGAAAGTGATCCTTGCGGCGGCAGATACATTCCGTGCGGCAGCAGGAGAGCAGTTAAAAGAATGGTCCAACCGTGCCGGTGTTGAGATGATCGGCGGTCAGGAAGGCGCAGATCCGGCATCAGTTGTATATGATGCGGTTGCTGCTGCGAAAGCGAGAAGGGCAGATGTACTTCTGTGCGATACAGCCGGAAGACTCCACAATAAGAAGAACCTGATGGAAGAGCTTAAGAAGATCAATCGTGTGATTGACAGAGAGTATCCGGATGCGTTCCGTGAGACGCTGGTTGTGCTGGATGCAACGACAGGACAGAATGCACTTGCCCAGGCAAAGGAATTCAATGAAGTAACAGATATAACAGGAATTGTTTTGACAAAGATGGATGGAACAGCCAAAGGAGGAATTGCAGTAGCAATCCAGTCTGAACTTGGTATCCCGGTAAAATATATCGGTGTAGGAGAAACAATTGATGACTTGCAGAAATTTGACTCAGAGGAGTTCGTAAACGCGTTGTTTTACAGAGAGGAAGAAAGACCATGATGACATTAGAGAAATTTGAAGAAGCTAGCGAACTGGTAAAAAAGGTAACAAATCCTACAAAACTCATTTACAGTGAATACTTAAGTGCACAGACAGGAGCAAAGGTTTATTTAAAACCGGAAAATATGCAGCACACAGGAGCTTATAAGATCCGTGGTGCATATTACAAGATCAGCACACTGACAGACGAAGAAAGAAGCCGTGGACTGATCACAGCATCAGCAGGAAATCATGCACAGGGCGTTGCATTTGCAGCAAAACAGTTTGGATGCAAAGCTACGATTGTTATGCCTACAGTTACACCGCTGATCAAAGTAAACCGCACAAAAAGCTTTGGAGCAGACGTAGTACTTCATGGTGATGTTTATGATGATGCTTACGCATATGCATGTAAACTTGCAGAAGAGAACGGATATACATTCGTTCATCCGTTTAATGACCTTGATGTCGCTACAGGTCAGGGAACAATCGCAATGGAGATCGTTCAGGAACTCCCGACTGTAGATTATATCTTTGCACCAATCGGTGGAGGCGGACTGATCACAGGTGTTTCCACACTTGCCAAGATGCTGAATCCAAAGATCAAAGTAATCGGTGTAGAGCCGTCAGAAGCGGCCAGTATGACAGCAGCCCTGAAAGCAGGAGAGCCTGTAGAACTTCCATCTGCAAATACAATCGCAGACGGAACAGCTGTAAAAGAAGTTGGAGATAAAGTTGTTCCTTATGTGAAAGAGAATGTAGATGATATTCTTCTCGTAGATGATGATGAGCTGATCGGTGCATTCCTTGACATGGTAGAAAACCATAAGATGATCGTAGAGAATTCAGGACTTCTTTCCGTAGCTGCATTAAAGCAGATGGACATCAAAGGAAAGAAAGTAGTCTGCGTATTAAGCGGTGGAAATATGGATGTTATCACAATGTCCTCGATCGTCCAGCACGGATTGATCCAGAGAGACCGTATCTTCTCCGTATCCGTACTCCTTCCGGATAAGCCGGGTGAACTCGCACGTGTGGCGCAGACAGTCGCAGACGTACAGGGTAACATCATTAAGCTGGAGCATAACCAGTTTGTAAGCACAAACAGAAACGCAGCAGTAGAGCTTCGTATCACAATGGAAGCATTCGGAACAGATCATAAGAAAAAGATTCTGGATACACTCGATAAAGCAGGATTCAGACCAAAACTGATCAGTGCGAAGCTGTATTAATTGGTGTATGTTTGTTGAACTTGGATTTTAAGAGTTGAAACAATCAGTTTTGTGGGAAAAGGGAACGCAAGGCCAGCCCTGCTATTACCACGAGTACCGGCCCGCTTTACCTCATCCCTTTGAAAGTATGTAACATAAGAGCCAGAACAGTTACCGTGTGTG